>Ga0160450_100529_pt1 | contig 22001 bp, 18 predicted proteins | sample HID1975K_E1MG_FD_108257 | JGI IMG/M metagenome (GOLD analysis project Ga0160450, IMG submission 108257) | Enriched soil microbial communities from UW Madison campus, WI, USA - HID1975K_E1 MG | ecosystem: Environmental > Terrestrial > Soil > Unclassified | place: USA: Madison, Wisconsin...
ACGTCGTGTGCGGTGCGGGCACGTCGACGCGCCCGACGAGCGCACCGTCGGGCGCGATGCGCAGCACGCACCCGCCGCCCCACACGGCGACCCACACGTGGTCGTCGGCGTCGATCGTCAGGCCGTCCGGGTGCCCGTGGTCGAGTACGGCGAACACCCGGCGGGGTCCCGTCTCACCCGAACCCGGGTCGTAGTCGCGCACGAAGATGCGCGCGGTGCCGGTGTCGACGCTGTAGAAGAGGCGCCCGTCGGCGCTCCAGGCGAGGCCGTTCGAGAGCGTCAGGTCGTCGTCGATGACCGTCGCAGGTTCGCCGGCACCCGGTTCCAGCCGGAGGAGCAGCTCGCCGCCGGGCCCCTTCGTGCCGACCACGAAGCGTCCGGCGGGGTCGGGCTTGCCGTCGTTGAAGCGGCGCTCGTCGCCGTCGATCAGCGCACGGCCCGAGGTGATGGCGCCGTCGGCCGACCGGCGGTGCAGCCGGTGGGTGCCCGCGACGACGAGCGCGCCGTCGGCCGCGACGGCGACTGCACCGGCGGTGTCAGGCATTCCGATGCGCTCCCCGGGCTCGATGCGGCCGTCCTCGCGCAGACGCCCGGTGTGCACGACGCCGGCCATGATGTCGACCCACAGCAGACGCTCGCGGATCGGGTCCCACGTCGGTCCCTCGCCGAGGAAGTGCGGCTCGTCGGTCGCCGCCCGGGCCGTCGCCAGGAGGGGCACCGCGGCGTAGCCGGGCTCAATGGGATTCACGCGTCACCTCCGATCCGGACGACCCGACCAGGAAGTCGAGGTCGGCGCCCCGGTCGGCCTGCAGCACGTGGTCGACGTACAGGCGCTCCCACCCGCGCCGCGGGTTCGCGTAGCCGTCGAGGGTGGCCTGGTTCGGCATCCTCGCGGCCAGCTCCTCGGCGGGCACGTCGAGGTCCAGGCGCCGGGCGCGCACGTCGAGGCTGATCCAGTCCCCCGTGCGCACGAGGGCGAGCGGGCCACCGGCGGCGGCTTCGGGGGTGACGTGCAGCACCACGGTGCCGTACGCGGTGCCCGACATCCGGCCGTCGCACACGCGCACCATGTCGCGCACGCCCTTCGCCAGCAGCTTCGCCGGCAACGGCATGTTCGACACCTCGGGCATGCCGGGGTATCCCTTGGGCCCGCAGCCGCGCAGCACCATGACGCTGTTCTCGTCGATGTCGAGGTCGGGGTCGTCGACGCGGGCGTGGAAGTCCTCGATCGAGTCGAACACGACCGCCCTGCCCCGGTGCTTCAGCAGGTGCGGCGACGCCGCCGCGGGCTTGATGAGGGCGCCGCCGGGGGCGAGCGAGCCGCGCAGCACCGAGATGCCGGCGTGCGGCTGCAGCGGCGCGTCGCGCGGCGTGATGACGTCGGGGTCCCAGATGCGCGCGTCGCCGAGGTGGTCGACCAGCGGGCGACCGGTGATGGACAGCGCGTCGGGATCGAGCAGATCGCGCACCTCGCGCAGCACGGCGAGGAACCCGCCCGCCCGGTACAGGTCGTCCATCAGGTAGTGCCCGGCCGGCTGCAGGTTCACCAGCAGCGGCACCTCCGCGCCGATGCGGTCGAAGTCGTCGATCGTGAGGTCGATCCCGAGCCGCCCGGCGATCGCCAGCAGGTGCACGACGGCGTTGGTCGATCCGCCGATCGCGGCGAGCGCCACGATCGCGTTGTGGAAGCTCGCCTTCGTGAGGAACGTCGACGGCCGGCGGTCGTCGGCGACCAGCTGCACCGCGAGGCGGCCGGTGTCGTGCGCGGCCGCCAGCAGCCGCGCGTCCGGTGCAGGCGTCCCCGCCAGGCCGGGCACGACGACACCCAGCGCCTCGGCGACGAGCGCCATGGTCGACGCCGTGCCCATCGTGTTGCAGTGCCCCTTCGACCGGATCATCGACGACTCGCTCCGCAGGAACTCCTCCTCCGACAGCGTGCCCGCGCGCACCTCCTCGCTCAGCCGCCACACATCCGTGCCGCAGCCCAGCGCCTCGCCGCGGAAGTGCCCGGTCAGCATCGGCCCGCCCGGCACCACCACCGCCGGCAGATCGACGGATGCCGCCGCCATCAGCAGCGACGGGATCGTCTTGTCGCAGCCGCCGAGCAGCACCACGCCGTCGATCGGGTTTGCCCGCAGCATCTCCTCGGTGGCCATCGCCGCCATGTTGCGCCACAGCATCGCCGTGGGCCGCACGTTCGTCTCGCCGAGCGAGACCACCGGCAGCTCCAGCGGGATGCCGCCCGCCTCGTAGATCCCGTTCTTCACCGATCGCGCCACCTCGGTCAGGTGCGCGTTGCACGGCGTGAGGTCCGAGGCGGTGTTGGCGATCGCGATCTGCGGCCGCCCCTCGAACGCCGAATCCGGCACCCCCCGGCGCATCCACGCCCGATGGATGTACGCATTGCGGTCGTCCCCTGCGTACCAGTGCGAACTGCGAAGCGACATCTCGGGCTCTCCTCCGTCCGGCGGCGATGCCGGGCTGCTCCCGCCATCCTGCCCGATCCGGCGGTCGCATCCCGACCCGGACGCGTGGATGCCTCGGCCCGCCGCGATCCGCGGGGGCCGAGGCATCCACCCCCGTGCTACTTCGAGACGGTCACCTTGAGCGGGGCGCTCACCGTCGTGCCGGCGGCGTTCGTGAACTCGACCGTGTAGGTGTAGGTGCCCTTGGCCTTGCCGCTGACGGGCAGCGTCGCCCGCTGTGCCGCCGGCGAAGCCGACGTCAGGGTGCCCGACCCGACCTCGGCGCCGTTCTCGAGGAACCGGTACGAGGTCGCGTTGGTGCCCCACCACAGGTCGGCGGTGACGGTGTACTGTCCGTCGCTCTTCTTGTCGGACACCGACAGCACGGGCTTGCCGGGCGACGCGTCGGTCACCTTGACGGTGAGCGGCTGCGTGGCGGTCGTGCCCTTCGAGTTCACGAGCTCGCCCGTGAAGACGTAGGTGCCGTTCGGGAGTCCGGCGATGTCGACGACGGCGCGCTGCGCGGCCGGGGTCATCATCGCCAGCGGCACCTTCGCGACGAGTGCGCCGTCGCGGTAGAGCTTGAACAGCTGGCCGTTCTCGCCCCACCACAGGTCCATCGTCACCTGGAACGTGCCGTCCTTGAGGCCGGTGTCCCAGCCGTCGTTCGACGACAGCACACCCTTGCCGGGTGCGGCCTTGGCGCCGTCGCCCGAGGCGACCTCGGGGAGGGTGACCGCCGTGGTCGCGGCCGACCGGTCGCCCTCGCCGAGCACGTTCACCCCGGCGACCTCGTACGCGTGCGTCGTGCCGAGCTCCAGCGCCGTGATGGTGCACGTCGTCTTCGTCGTCTCGCAGACGGGCTCGGTGCCGCCCGCCTCGTACACGCGGTACCCGCTGAATCCGGGACCCGTCAGGGCCGACGCATCCCACGACACCCGGATCGACGTGTCGCCGGCGCGGGCGGCCTGGGCGTTCTGCGGGGCGGCCGCCTTCGTGGTGTCGGCGACGGCGAGCCACGAGATCACCGGCTTCTCGCTGCCGGCGCCCTCGTTCGTGACGAGGTAGTCGACCGTGGCCGGCGCCGTCAGGGTGAAGGTCAGCGCGGCGGCGAGCGGCGTGCTGGTGCCCGACAGCGGGATGGTGCCCTTCGCGAGCTCCGTCCCACCCACCGAGACCGTCTGGTACATGGCGCGGTTGATGTTCCACCACTCGGTGAAGCCGCCCGTCAGCGTGTACGTGCCGGCGTCCAGCGGCAGGCGGTAGATCAGCTTCGTCGTGTCCTGGTACAGGCCGGTCGAGTACTTGTCGTTGATGTCGGTGGTGCCCTTGGTCTTCATGCCGTCGGCGACATATCCCCACTGGTCGGCCGCCGCCGACACCTGGTCGACCTTGTCGTTGCGCAGCGGCACCGCGCCCGCCACCGCCGTGTACTGCGGCGAGGCCGCACCGCTCGTGCCCGAGTCGATGTAGTAGACCAGCGCGGGCGGCACGATCTCGTACCGTGCGATGACGGCCTGACCCGTGTCGGTCAGGCGGCCGGTGAGCGTGAGCGCTGCGTACTCCGTGCGCGGCTGCGCGGCGGAGGCGGCATCCCACTCGACGTCCTTCTCGGCTCCGGCCACCAGGACCGTGCCGGGCAGGTCGTCCGCGACGCCGAGCGCACCCTGCACGCCCAGGTCGCGCGGCAGGCTCTGCACGTAGACCAGCGCCAGGCGGGCGTTGTACCCGCTCGTGCCGTTGGTGCCGAACTCGAGGTCGACGACCGCGTCCTGATCGAGCGTCAGCGTCTGCGCCACCGGGGTCGCCGAGCCGGTCGACACCGCGGTCTTCGTGGTCGAGACGCCCGCGGCGGTCACCTTCGAGTAGACGTTGGTCGTGAGCCCCGCGCGCGGCGCCTGGACGCCGACCAGGCTGTACGAGCCTGCCGGCAGGGCGAGGTGGTACGTGATCGGCTTGTTGTAGTCCGCGCCGACGTACGACGAGCCCCAGTCCTGCGGCGAGCCCGCTGCGAGCGTCGTCGCGGTCGTAGCGTAACCCCACGTCTTGCCCGCGGCGGCGCCGTCCCACTTCTGGTCGGCGGCGTCGTTGCGCAGGTCGGGGAAGGCCGCGCGCACGGCGGCGTACGCGGATCCGTCCGCGGCACCCGACGAGCCCGAGTCGATGAAGTACTCGAGGTCGGCCGGCACCACGAGCACCGTGGCGCTGAACCGCTGGTACAGGCCGGAGTCGAGCTTCGCGGTCGACCGTCCGGTCGCGACGAACGTGCCGAGCTCGGCGGCGGACTTGGCCGCGTCGACGGCGCTGAGGCTCCACGTGACCTTCTCGTCGCCGCCCAGGAGGGTGAGGTGCGACGGCAGGGTGCGGGCCTTCGACGTGATGCTCACGACGCCGATGTCGACCACGTCGGGACTCACGTCCTTCGGCGTGAGCCGGTCGACGGCCGCGGTCAGGCGTGCCGACAGCGCGGTCGCACCCTCGGCGTCCAGACCGTAGGCGACGGGATCGGATGCCGCGGCCTCCGCGTCCGCCTTGACCGCGGCGAACACCGCCCACGTGTCGGCGCTGTACTCGCTCTCGGCGAGGTCGTCGACGGAGCCGACCAGGGTGGCGAGCGCCGTGGTGTCGACCTTGGACGAGTCCGCCGTGGCGGTGATCACGCCGACGGCGTCGACGTTGATCGAGCTGTCGTTGGCGGTCTTGATCACGACCGTGTGCGCCGCGTTCGCGAGACCTCGGAGCCGGAACGCGGTCCGCTCGCTGCCGGCGCTGTAGGTCGGCGCGCCGGCGACGACCGGAACACCGTCGACCACGACGTCGAGCGTCGGGCCGCCCGAGTTGGTGCCGATGATGTCGAGACCGGTGCCCGTGAACGCGTACGTCATCGCGGCGCCCTTGGCCGTGCTCTTGGACGCGGTGCGCTGCCACTCGAACATGCCCTGGCCGTTGATGTGGCTCCAGTTCGCGTCGAACTGGAGCACCGGCACGGACGAGTCCGCCCAGCTGGTCTGGTGCATGCCGTCGATCATCGTCGCGTAGTACGGCGTGTAGCCGGGCACCGTCTCGACCTTCAGGTTGTCGAACTGCACGAAGCTGAAGCTCGAGCCGAGCTGGATGCGTCCGGTCGCCTGCGGTGCGGCATCCGTGTAGGTCGCGACCTGCACGCCGTTGACGGATGCCGTGTACACCGAGCCCGCCACCTTCACGGCGATGTTGTTCCAGACGCCGGCACCGGTCTTGAAGCCCGCGTTCGCAGGGACGGTACCGCTGGAGAGCGTCGTGCCGAAGCGCATGAACGTCCACGCGCCCGCCGGGTCGACCTTGAGCTCGGCGGCCGACACGCTCTGGCCGTTGGCCGTGCCGCCCTGCTCGCGGGCGCCGATCGTCGCGTACTGCGAGCCGGTCGCCTCGAACAGCACGTCGGCCGACACGGTGTAGTTCGCCCAGCGCGCGTCGCCGATGGTGGTCTTCGGGTCGCCGCTGTTCCACGCGCCGCCGGCCATGCCCGGGCCGACCTGCTGGCGCAGCACCCGCCCGTGGGCGGCATCAGACGTCGCGACCGACTCGAACGCGCCGTTGGTGTCGTTCGTGTAGCGCGGGGTGGCGCCGTTGTCTTCGCTCTGCACCGCGGGCGTGCCGGCGGGCTTCGCCTTGTCGCCGCGGGCGGCGAGATACGACTCGCCGCTGTCGACGAGCTGTCCGGTGGCCGGGTCGTAGCCCTTGATGGCACCCTCTTCGCGGTAGTCGAAGTCGTCCGCGTAGAGGAAGGCGTCGTCGCTCACGCCGTTGACGTTGCCGCTCGCGTCGGTGTCGAGCACGTCGCGGCCGCCGTCGGCGTCGGTGTACTCCTTCGAGGTGGGCAGGCCCGAGCCGTACCCGTCCTTCGCGACGAGCGTGCCGTCGCCCTTCGCCGTCGCGTGGTCGAGCGTCGTGATCGTGACGGTCGACCACGGCTTCACCGTGACGGTGTACGAGCCGTCGGCCGCGGGCTGCACCTCGGCCACCGGCTTGAGGTAGTTCGCGTCGTACGCCTGGCCGGCGTCGGCGGCGCGCGTCTCCCACACCTCGGCCGTCGCGTCGGCGCCGAGCTTCAGATCCTTCGCGACGACGCGGTAGGTCTTGGCGAACTTCGAGTCGTTGATGACGACCGTCGAGAAGTCCGACGCGTCGGGTGCCGCGAGCGTCGTGTACGACGCGCCGCCGGCGCGCGCGCCGCTCGGCGGGTTGCCGGTGCCGAGCTCGCTCTTGGACGCCTGCGGGATCGCCCGCCAGATGCCCGCGGTGTTGTCGGCGTTCTCCCACCCGAGGGTCGCGAACTGCGTGAACTGCTCGAGCACCGCGAGGCCGCCGTCGTAGTACAGCCAGCCCGACCACGGGTCACGGGCGTTCACGAGCTCCTTCGACGAGTACTGGAATCCGTCGTAGAACGAGCCGATCGCCGGCTGGAAGATGTTCATGGTGCGGCGTGAGGCGGCGAAGCCGGTCGTGATCCAGTTGCCCATCTCGAGGGCGCTGTTGGTGCCGCCGAACTCGGTGCCGCTGCCGCCCTGCTCGTCGCCGGCGTTGTTGTTGGGGCGGTCGGCCGAGCTCGAGAACGTCGACTGGCCCTCGGAGTTCCACACCTCCTGGTCGAGCTGCTCGGCGATCTTCTTCATGTTGCCCGCGCTGTCGTCGGCGCTGGAGTAGTGGAACCCGACGATGTCGACCGCGTCGCGCAGCGACGAGTCCGTGGCCGAGGTCATGGCGTTGCCGAACGACACCGGCGGCGTGCCGACGGTGTCGGCCGCGATGGTCTGGATCGCGTGGAAGAGGTCGCTCTCCTCGGCGGAGGCGAAGCCGTTGTTCGGGTCGCCCGCCGTCGCACCCTCGTAGCCCTTGGTGTCGCCCGCGACCCAGGCCGAGAAGTCCTTGTAGAGCTGGATGTTCGGGCTGCCGGTCTCGTTGGTGTCGGGGTTGATCGAGTCGACCATGATGCCGTACTCGCGGTACGCGGCGAGCACGGTGTTCTTGAACCAGATGTACTGGTCGGCGTCGTTCGCGACCCACGCGGGGCGGTTCCAGCGCAGCAGACTCACGTGGACGTCGCCGTGCGCGACGAGCTGCGCATCGGCGGCCAGCTGGAACCCGGGCTCGCGCAGGACGTTCGGGTACTCGTCGCGCGTGCGCATCGTCGAGGCGTTCGGGCCGGTCGACGTGTTGCGGTCGTTGCCCATCTCGATCTTGACGGTGTTCATGATCGGGTGGTCCCCGCCGAACAGCGTCTCGATGAGCTCCCAGTACTTGTCGGGGTGCTGCGACTTGTAGTCCAGAAGCAGGGCGCTGGTCGAGTTGGCCGACAGCACACCGAAGCCCTTGAACGTCAGGCCGTTCTTGTTGAGAGCCGCGGCGGCGACGTCGGCGCCGGTGACGGTGACCGTCACCGGGTCGGCTCCCGCCGCCTGGGCCATCGCGGGAACGGTGAGCGGTGCCGCGATCACGGCCGCGCTCACCACCGCGGCGACGACGCCCTTCCGGATCCGTCGGGTCTTCCGTCCGTCATACGGACGCGGCATCCTTGCCTGCGGCATGGCACTTCTCCTTCGGGCGCTGGCACGCGTATCGGGGCACGACCGCGTGCCCGCAGCGAAATCCTGCCCGCTGCGCAAGGGGTGCCGGTAGCAAACCGAACACGTTCGTTCATGCTTGAACGCTTTCGAACACATCTGTACGCTGAGGCGATCATGGAGCATCCTTCCGAGCCGCCGGCGTTCGGCCTCTCGCGTCGCGAGCACATCCTCGACGAGCTGCGCCGCAGCGGCTCCGTGCGGGTCGCCGACCTCGCCCGCGAGCTCGGCGTGTCGGAGCTCACGATCCGCCGAGACATCGGTCAGCTCGCCGATCGCGGCCTCGTCACGCGCGTCCACGGCGGCGCGACGCTGCGCAGCCGGCTCGACACGAGCGTGCCCGCGGCGCCCGGCCGCGGCATCCGCTACCGCGTCGGCATGATCGTGCCCTCGCTCAGCTACTACTGGCCGCACATCATCATCGGGTCGCGGGCGGCCGCCACAGAGCTCGGTGTGCAGCTCGTCCTGCGCGGGGCGAGCTACTCGGTCGACGACCAGCGCCGCCAGATCGCGTCGCTCGTCGAATCCGGCGGACTCCACGGCCTCATCGTGGCGCCCGAGACGCTCGGCCCCGACGGCCGTGCGCTGCTGCACTGGCTCGAAGCCCTGCCGATCCCCGTCGTGCTGGCCGAGCGGCGCGTGCCGTCCGCGCTGGCGCTCACGAGCCTGGAATGGGTCACGACCGACCACGTGTTCGGCGGCTCGCTGGCCGCGGCGCACCTGGCTTCGCTCGGGCACCGGCGTGTCGGCATCCTCACCTCGGAGGGGTCGCCGACGTCGTGGCAGCTGCGGCGGGGCTGGGACCGGGCGGTCGAGGAGCTCGGGCTGGACTGCCTCGTCGACGTCGACGCCACGCTCGACGAGCTGGACGGCGTCTCGCGCGAAGCCCTCATCGCCGACGTGCTGCGGCGGTGCCGCGAGAGCGAGACGACGGCGCTCCTCATCCACAACGATCCGCAGGCCGTGCTGCTGGAGCAGTCCGCCCTCGATCACGGCTGGGCGATCCCCGACGACCTCGCGATCGTCGCGTACGACGACGAGGTCGCAGAGAGCGCCGAACCGCCGATCACCGCGCTGCGCCCGCCCAAGCAGGACATCGGCCGGCTGGCCGTCGAGATGATGGTCGACCGGCTCGAGAGCCCCCGACTGCCCGTGCGGCGGACGTACGTACTGCCGGTGCTGCATCGCCGGGCTTCGAGTACGGCGGTTTTGCACGATTAGGTTGTTAGTGCAAAACTGCATGATGTGATCGATAGTGCAGATGGACTGCGAGAGCGCCGCCGCGCCGAGACGACGCGCACGCTCATCCGTGCGGCCCGCCGCTTCACGGCCGAGCACGGCCTCGCCGGCTTCACGGTCGAAGAGCTGTGCGCCGAGGCCGCGGTGTCGCGACGCACGTTCTTCAACTACTTCGCGTCGAAGGACGACGCGGTGCTCGGCGTCCCGATCGAGCGGGCGGATGCCGGCGCCGTCGCCCGCTTCGTCGCGGGAGGCTCCGACGAACCGGGGCTGTCGCCGAACCTGCTGACCGACCTCGCGGTCCTCGCCGAGGAGCGCTGGCGCGCCCTCGACATCGCCCCCGACACCGTTCAGGACCTCTTCCGCGCGGTCGAGAAGGAGCCCCGGCTGCTGGCCCGCATGCTCGAGCTCGGCGCCGAGGGAGAGCGCTACGACGCGCAGCTCATCGAGCAGCGCGAGCACCTCGAGCCGGGAGACCTGCGCGCCGAGGTGGCCGCGCAGGTGGTGGGCGCGGTCGTCCGCTCCGCCGCCGGCGAGTTCCTCGGCGCGAGCGACGCCGACACCTTCATCGAGATCTTCGAGCGACGCATCGGCGCGGCGCGCGACCTCTTCGTCACGCAGACCGCATTGATAGGAAGACCCGAATGACCACCGCCACCCTCCCTACCGCCAAGCCCGGCGGGGATGCACCGTTCCTGCTCACGCAGCGGCGCATCTGGATCATCTTCTCCGCGCTGATCGCGGGCATGCTGCTGTCGAGCCTCGACCAGACGATCGTGTCGACGGCCATGCCGACCATCGTCGGCGAGCTCGGCGGCGTCTCGCACCAGGTGTGGATCACCACCGCGTACATCCTCGCGACGACGATCGTGATGCCGATCTACGGCAAGTTCGGCGACGTGCTCGGCCGCCGCCGCCTGTTCATGGTGGCGATCGCGATCTTCACGCTCGCCTCGATTGGCTGCGCGTTCGCCACCGACTTCTGGATGTTCGTGATCTTCCGCGCCGTCCAGGGTCTCGGCGGCGGTGGCCTCATGATCCTGTCGCAGGCGATCATCGCCGACATCGTGCCCGCCGACCAGCGCGGCAAGTACCTCGGCCCGATCGGCGGCATCTTCGGCCTCGCGGCCGTCGCCGGCCCGCTCCTCGGCGGGTTCTTCGTCGACCACCTGACGTGGCAGTGGGCGTTCTACATCAACATCCCGGTCGGCATCGCGGCGTTCTTCGTGGCCGTCTTCGCCCTGAAGCTGCCCGACAAGAAGGCCGAGAAGCCCATCGACTGGCTGGGCGTGCTGTTCCTGTCGGCTGCGACGACGTGCCTCATCTTCTTCACGGACTTCGGCGGCTCGGCCGACTTCGGCTGGGACTCCGGCGCGACGTGGGCGTGGGGCGCCGGGCTCGTCGCCGCCGCAGGATTGTTCGTCTTCACCGAGTCGCGGGCCGCGGACCCGATCATGCCGCTGTCGATGTTCCGCAACCCGATCTTCATCAACGCCACTGCCATCGGCATGGCGATCGGCATCGGCATGTTCGCGGCCCTCGGCTTCGTGCCGACGTTCCTGCAGATGTCGTCCGGCACGTCGGCGGCGGCATCCGGCCTCCTGATGCTGCCGATGATGGTCGGTGTCATGGGCACCTCGATCGCGTCGGGTCTGCTGATCACGAAGACCGGCAAGTACAAGCTGTTCCCGATCGTCGGCACGCTCATCGTCGGCGTCGCGATGATCCTCATGACGACGCTGACGGCCTCGACGCCGATCTGGCTGATCTGCGTGTACCTGTTCCTGTTCGGCGTGGGCCTCGGCTGCATCATGCAGGTCGTGGTGCTCGTCGTGCAGAACGCGGTCCCCGCATCCGACCTCGGCACCGCCACGTCGACGAACAACTACTTCCGCGAGGTGGGTGCCGCGCTCGGCACGGCCGTGTTCGGCACGCTGTTCACGACGCGGCTCACCGAGAACCTGACGAAGGTGTTCACCGATGCCGGCGCATCCGCCGAGCAGGCCGGGCAGGCGACCTCGACCATCGACCCCTCCGTGCTGAACGACCTGCCCGACCAGGTCCGCACGGGCGTCGTCGACGCCTACGCCGACGCGCTCGCTCCGGTGTTCTGGTACCTCGTGCCGTTCATCGCTGCCGCGTTCGTTCTGGCTCTCTTCCTCCGGCAGATCCCGCTGTCGGACGTCGCCGGGCTCGTCGCCCGCGGCGAGGCCATCGGCGGCGAGGAGGCCGAGCGCCTCGAGGCCGAGCAGCGCGCCGCCGAGGCTCCTGCTCCGCGCGGCGGGCGCCGCCGACGCGAGAAGGTCGCGTCCGGAGACTGATCCGGAGAGGGGATGCCCCGGCCCGGCGCGCTGCGTCGGGCCGGGGCATCCGCGCGTGGTCACGGGGCCCGCGGCGGGCCGGGTGCCTCAGGCGCCGAATCGCTCCTGCAGCCCGGCATAGCTGACGGCCCCGTCGAGGAACCCGAGGGTGCCGCTGTCGAGCAGCTCGCGGCCGGCGTGCTCGACGGCGCTGAACGCCGCCCGCGCGATGCTGCCACCGACGCTCACGCGCCTCACCCCGAGCGAGAACAGCGTCGGCACGGCGATCACCGGCGAGGTCAGCCCTGCGACCATGTTGATCGGCGCGGGGATCTCGGCGACGAGCCGCCGGATGGTCTCTTCGTCCTTAACGCCGGGCACGAAGACGCAATCCGCGCCGGCGTCGAGGTAACGGTGCGCGCGTTCGACGGTCTCGGCGAACGGGTCGTCGACCCCGCCGACGAAGTATGCGTCCGTGCGCGCGTTGAGCACGAACGAGCCCGGGGGCGCCGCTGCCCGCGCGGCCGCGAGACGGGCTGTCGCCGTCTCGATGTCGAACAGCCGGCCTCCGGCGCCGTCTTCGATGTTGCCGCCGACGACGCCCAGCGACACGGCCCGCGCGACGGTGTCGCCGACGTCCGACGGAGTGTCGCCGTACCCCGCCTCGAGGTCTGCCGAGACCGGCACGTCGACCGCGGCGACGATCTCGGCCACGCGCGCGAACATCGTGTCGACGCCGAGCGGGCCACCGTCGGGCAGCCCGCACGACCACGCGATACCGGCACTGGTGGTCGCGAGGGCCGGGAAGCCCACCTGCTCGAGGATGCGGGCGGTCCCGGCATCCCACGCGTTCGGGATGACGAAGCCGGGGCCGGAGTGCAGTGCGAGCAGCGCCGCGGCGCGGTCGGTGTGGGTCACGCCGGGAATCGTACGCCGACCCTCCGACCCCCGCAGCGGGACGGACGGGATGCCGGCGGCCGTGGCCGCCGGCATCCGCCGTCAGTCCTTCGCCGCGCCGGGGGCCGCCCCGTCCGCGAGCGAGTCGCGGTACTTGTCGGCGTATGTCGGGGTGTCGGCGATGAGGTCGTCGGCGAACGCCGCGACGTCGTCGCCCACGAGCTCGCGCGCGCTCTTGCCGTCGGCGGCGCCCTGCTCGAAGAAGTCGACGATCCCCGACAGCAGCGTGCCGTCCTCGATGCCGACGGGGCCGACCTTGAAGTAGTACTTCTGCAGCTCGTCGTAGACGATGCGGTAGTCGGCAGGGAGCGCCTTCACGCGTGCGACGTGCGCGCGCCACTGCTTCTTGCCTTCGAGGACGTCTCGGATGCCCATGTCACTCTCCTGTCTGCGCCAGGCGGCGCGCCACGTTGCGGTTCAGCTGCCGCCGCCACTTCTCGTGGAAGTCGGGGGCGCCCTCTTCGCCGGCGAGCGCCCGCGCGAAGCCGTCGACGTCGCCGCCGAGCACGTCGTCGACGCTCAGTCCGTCGGCGGCGGACTCCTCCAGCAGCCCCAGCGCGCCGTCGAGGACGGGCGTCAGGTTACGGCCCGTGAAGTCGCCGTAGGGCATGAGCCGTGTCGTCAGGTCGCGCCACGCGGCGCGGTAGTCGGCGGGCAGTGCCTCTGCCCGGGCGTCGAACGCCTTCCACTCCCGGCTCAGGTCGCTGCCGGTGATGGTCTCCCAGAAGTTCATCGTGCGCTCTCCTTCAGTGTGTCGATGCGGGTGGAGACGTACTCCCATTTGGCCCAGAACGTGGCGAGCTCAGCACGGCCCGCGTCGTTGAGCCCGTAGAACTTGCGCGGCGGGCCGACGCCCGACGGCCGCTTGGTCACCTCGACCAGGCCGTTGCGCTCCAGCCGCAGCAGGATCGTGTACACGGTGCCCTCGATCACGTCGGCGAATCCGAGCTCGTTGAGCTGCCGCGTGATGGCGTAGCCGTACGTCTCCTCGGTGCCGATGATCTGCAGCACGCAGCCCTCCAGGGTGCCCTTCAGCATCTCGGTCAGGTCTTCCATCGCTGCTCCTCGTTCCCAGTACTCGGTATCACCGAGTACCACTATACGGTAACACCGAGTAGTGGAACGAGCAACCCTGCGGACCGGGTAGGTGCCGCCCCGGCTGCTCCGCTCGTGCCGCGCCGGCTCAGGACCCCGGCCGGAGGGCCTCCCGCGCCGAGCCCCAGCCCGCCATGACCTCGCGCACCCCGGCGTCGCGCTCGGCCTCCCGAGCCGTGGCCAGCGAGGCATCGAGGATCTCGTCGAGCGTCACCCTCCGGCCGGTGCGCGCGCTGAGCATCGCAGCCTCGACCATCGCGAGGCTCAGGATGTTCTCGTGCACGCGGCCCATCGGCTCGGACCCGGTGCGCAGCGCCGCGACGAACTCCCGCAGCGAGCCCACGATGCCGGCCCCGGGTGCGGCGACCTCGACCGCCGGAGTGCCAGGGCCGGCGGCATCCCCCGTCGGAGGGTGATCGCCGTCCCACAGCACGGAGCCGCGCTCGGCCGACAGGCGCCACGAGCCGTTCCACGACGTCTCGAGACCCGGGCTGCACCAGCTGCCGGTGAAGACGAAGCGGGCGCCGCCGTCGAACTCGAACGCCGCGGTCGCGGCGGCGTCGCCGGCGTACCAGCTCCACACGGGGTTGTACTCGTCGCACAGCACCGACACCGGGTCGGCCCCGAGCAGGAACCGCGCCATGTCGAACTGGTGGATCGCCATGTCGAGCAGCAGCGGACTGACCATCGCGTCGCGGAACCCGCCGAACCGCGGCGCCTTGAAGAACTCGACCGACAGGATGCCGGCACGCCCGAGTCCCGCGGCGAGCGCCCGCATCGCGTACAGCTGGTCGTCGTAGCGGCGCGACTGGCTCACCATGAAGAGCTGCCCGGTGAGCTGGGCGGCGGCAGCCAGCGACAGGGCCTCGGCGACGGTCGCGGCGGCCGGCTTCTCGCCGAGCACCGGGACGCCGGCACGCAGCGCGGCGAGGGTCACGGGGTGGTGCGCGGCCGGCACCGTGACGTCGACGATCGCGTGCGCGCCGGTGCGGTGCACGAGCTCGACGGCATCCGCACCGGTCGCCAGCTCCGGCCGGCCGAGCTCCGTCGCCGCCTCGCCGGCCACGTCGACCGCGAGATCGGCGATGCCGACGAGCTCGACCTCGACCTCGGCCTCGATGGCGCGCAGCCACGCGCGGCCCATGGGACCCGCGCCGACCACGACGACCCGCACCCGGCCGACATCGGCGGGCAGCGTCGCGAACGTCATGCCTCGCCCGCCGCGCGGGCCTCGGCGATCTCGGGGGCGGCGTGCGCGTAGTCGGCGCCGCGCGAGAACTCCCCGGTGTCGTACCGCAGCAGCGTCGGCAGCGCGCGCTCCGCGCGATCGCTGCGCGCCCACTCCACGCCGTTCGCGATCACCCGCCGCACGTCACGGTGGTGGTACACGGGATACTCCTGGTCGCCCGGGCTGAAGTAGAAGATCCGGCCGTGCCCACGGCGGAACGTGCAGCCCGAGCGGAACACCTCTCCCCCGCTGAACGAGCTGATGAACACGAGCTCGTCCGGTGCCGGGATGTCGAAGAACTCGCCGTACATCTCCTGCGCCGGGATGTCGATCGGCTGCGGCACGCCCTGTGCGATCGGGTGGGTGGGGTCGACGGTCCACACGAGCTCGCGGTCCTGCTCGGCCCGCCACCGCAGCGTGCAGCTCGTGCCCATGAGCTTCACGAAGATCTTCGACCAGTGCCCGGAGTGCAGCACGATGAGCCCCATGCCCGACAGCACGTGCCGGTGCACTCGCTCGACCACCTCGTCGCTCACCTCGCCGTGGGCGGCGTGCCCCCACCAGGTCAGCACGTCGGTCTCGGCGAGCACCTCCTCGGTGAGCCCGTGCTCGGGCTCGTCGAGGGTCGCCGTGCGCACCACGGCACGGTCGCCGAGGTTCTCACGGATGCCGTCGGCGATCGTGCGGTGCATGCCGTCCGGGTAGATCCGGGCGACGCTCTCGTCGTGCTGCTCGTGGCGGTTCTCGCCCCACACGGTGACTCTGATGGGTCTGGTCATGGCGCGATTCTTCCGTCACCGGGGGTCGGTGCAGGCAAGGCGCGGCGCAATTTCGCGGGTACGACGACAAATGGATGCCGGCGGCCGCGGCCGCCGGCATCCATCCGGTTCGTTCGTGAGGCGTTACGCGGTCTGCTCGACGGCGACCTCGTTCGTGATCACGGGGCGCAGCGGCAGCAGTGCGCCGGCGACCTGGTTGATCGCGTCGGCGTCGACACCCGCCTCGGCGAGCGCGGCCGCGGCGTGGCCGATGACGCGGTCGAAGTCCTCGCCCGAGATTCCCCGGCCGGCGTGCGCGACACCCAGGTCCTTGCCCTTGTAGCCGTCGGGGCCGCCCGCGGCCGCGGCCAGGAACAGCGCCATGTGACGCTTCTGGTCGACCATGCGGGTCTCGGTGAAGTACGGCGCAAGGCTCTCGTCGCCGAGGATGCGCGTGTACAGGCCGTCGACGACGGCGGCGATGCCGGCGCCCTCGCCGAGTCGCTGGTACAGGGTCGCTTCGGTGGTGTCAGTCATGGAGTTCCGATCGTGAGGTGGGGATGGGTGATTCAGTACTCGATGTCGCCGGGGCGCCAGTCGGCGTCCACCGGCCGCTCCGCCTCGGCGGCGGGCGTCGCGGGGGCGGGCTGCGCGGAGGGTGTCGCGCCGAGGCGACCGAGCTCGCGCTCGATCGACTCCAGCAGCGAGTGCACCTGGGCCGTCGCCATGCGGGCGAACTGCCGGGCGCGGACGACGTCGTCGGGCGACGCCGGGCCGGCGGCCGCGAGGTCGTCGGTCGCGAAGGCGAACGACGGCGACCGGTCGATCGCCCACGGCTGCGGCGCGGCCGGGGCGGGGGCGGACACGGGAGCGCCGCCTGCGGCAGCCGCGGTCGCGGCGGCGGCGACCTGGCCGGGGTGGGCCGCAGCCTGCTTCTCGATCGAGTGCGCGACATGCTGCGCGCGCTCGATGATCTCGCGGTACTGCTTGCGCGCGGTCTCGATCAGGTCCTTGGCGTACGACTCGGCCTCGGCGACGGCGTCGTCGGCGATGCGCTGCGCGCTGCTGAGCAGCAGCACGGCGCGGCTCGAGATCTCGCCGTCGTCGGTCTTGACGCCGTTCGCCGTGAGCGCGTCGTTGTCGCGCCACGCGAGCTCCAGTGCGTCTGCCGCCGCGGAGAGGAGCGTCTGCACCTCGTTGCGCGAGTAGCCGTGGCGCTCCTCGGCGAACGAGACGCTGCGCAGCAGCTCCGGCGTGATCGATACGGATTGAGTCGGTGTCATGTCGTCTCTGCCCTCTACTGGATTCCCAGCCCGGCACCCGGCCGGACGAGTTCCGGGGGGTTCGCCTGAGCGCCGGGGGCGCTGGGTTGTTGGGTGAACGGGTCTTCGTACTTCTCGCTGCGGATGAGGTGCTCGTCGATTCCGGCCTGGCGCAGCACCGCGGTCGTGTGGTCGACCATGCGCGGCGAGCCGCAGATCATCGCGAGCCGGTCCTCCCACGGGCCGTCGGCCGCGGCGATGTCGCCGATCAGCCCCTGGGGCCCGGGGAACGACGGGTCGTCCGACACCGCGTACTTGACGGTCAGCCACGGCGCGTCGGCGAAGCGCTCGAGCTCGGGCTTGGCGTAGAACCCCCAGGGATGCCGCACGCCGTGGTACAGCGCCACGCGAGGACCGCTGCCGCGCGAGGCATGCCGCGCGTCGACCTGGTCGAGGATCGCGAGCAGCGGAGCGAGGCCGGTGCCGCCGGCGACGAGCACCAGGTCGGGCCATTCGCTGTCGAAGGGCAGCGTGAGCAGTTCGCCGATGGGCGGGCCGAGCCGCACCCGGTCGCCGGCCTGCACGTCGCGCAGCAGCGCGCCGCTGACCTGGCCGCCGGCGACGAGCTGCACGTGGAAGGTGATCGAGCCGTCGGCACGGGGCGCGTGCGTCGGCGAGTAGTAGCGCCACTGGCGCGGCCGCTGCGGGATCTCCAGCGCGATCGACTGGCCAGCCTGGTAGCGATAGCGGTCGTCGGGGCGCACCGTGATGGTGCCCACGTCCATGCCGCGGCGCTCGGTCGCGACGACCTCGCCCGCCCACGTCGCCGGCTGCGACTCGACGGCCTCGGCCGCGGTGATCATGGTGGTCGCGATGAGCCCGTAGGCCTCGGCCCAGTCGGCGGCGAGCTCGGGCGTCCATGCGTCGCCGAGGAAGTGCTTGAGCGTCGCCAGCAGCGAACCGCCCACGGCCGGGTAGTGACCGGCGACGGTGCCGAACTTGCGGTGATCGCGGCCGAGGTCCTCGATGTAGGGGACGACGTCGCCGACGCGGTCGACGTTGCTGACCATGTGGCCCAGCGCCTTCACGAGCCGGTCGCGCTGGGCGGCCATCGCGACGGGGAACAGATCGCGCGTCTCGGGGTGGGCCAGGAACAGGTGAGCGTAGAAGTACCCGGGAACCGCGTCCCCGTGAGCCGCCACCTGAGCCCAGGTCCGCTTCAGCGCATCCGCATCCACCTGATTCGTGTCCCATCCGTCGGCAGTCGGTACGGGCCGACGCTAGCGCGTTCCAGTTGCATCCGCAAAGCCTTCAGATACAACTGAAAGGGCATATCATGGATGCCGCCAGCGCTCCTGTCGGGCGCGTCGCAAGGCTGGGGGGCCTCATGACCGTGCTCTTGACGAACGGAACCGTCTTCGTCGACGACGACCTGCGCGCGCAGGCGGCGGAGCTCGTGCACCGGGCGCAGGAGCCGGGCGCGCGGGGTCTCGCCCTCGCGCACGAGGACGCCCCCGCCACCGAACTGTCACCGGACCTCACCACGCTGCTTCTCCAGGTGCTGACGGGCCTCGCCCGCGGACCGGTCTCGATCGCCGCCCTCCCCGAGGAGCTGACCACGACCGTCGCGGCCGAGTTGATCGGGGTCTCCCGCCCGACGTTGATGAAGATGGTGCGCGACGGCGTGCTCTCATCTCGGCAGGCCGGCACCCACACGCGTCTGCGCACCGAGGACGTCCTCGCCCTGCGCCGCGTGCGGGCACGTGAGCGCCGCGAGGCGTTCGAGGCGCTGCTGCGATTCGACGAGGAATTCGGAGCCGACTGACAGGCACGGCTGGATAGTCTGTCCCCGTGCTGCAACCCCCCGTGCCGCAACGCGTGTTCGTCGACGCCGACGTCCTGGCCACGCGCACGCCGTTCTGCTGGCTGGCGATGCTGCGCGACGAGACCGACGGGGCGTTCCGGCTGCACACCTCGGACGGCACGCTGACCGCGGCGACGGAGGACTGGCGCTCCCGTCATCCCGACGCCGGAGAGGTCGTCGCGGTGCGGCGCGAGCAGCTGCTGCGGGCCGTGCTCGACGACGTGACCGACGACGGCGCCCCTGTCGGGTTCACCCCGCCCGACGAGTTCCTCTGTCTCGTGGACGACGCCGCGGGGGCGAGCGTGCGGGCCCTCACGCTGCGTCGCCACGCCGAGCTGGAGCGACGCCGGCAGACCGGCATCCCGTCCGCATCGCTCGTCGACACCCTCGTGGCCGCCGGCTGCCCCGCGTTCGCAGCGCGTGTGGCCGCGCACCTGCGCGCCGCGCGCGACTGAGCCGACACACCCCATCGCCGCCTCCGGGGTTCGGGAGCGCGATCGCACACTCCCTGCCACCTGATACTCAGTCTCGCGTACACTGAACCGCAGTTCCACGGTTCTGAACGTCAGGAGTCCGGCATGGCCGCCGCAGCCTCATACACCGCCCCCGTCGACGACTACGCCTTCCTGTTCGGCGAGGCGTTCGGGCTCGACCTCGTCGCCCGCGCGACCGGCGGCGAGCTGACGGCCGACGACGCCACCGAGATCATCGCCGGAGCCGGCGAGTTCGCGGCATCCGTCATCGCTCCGCTCGAGGCCGTCGGCGATCGCGTCGGCGCCCGCCTCGAGAACGGCCAGGTGCATCTGCCCGACGGCTTCGCCGAGGCGTACCAGGCGTTCGTCGAGGCCGGGTGGATCACCGCGGAGGCGCCCGCCTCGGCGGGCGGCGACGGTCTGCCCGGTGCGATCCGCGCCGGCCTCGGCGAGATCTGGAACGGCTCGAACGCCGCCTTCGCACTGTGCTGGCTGCTGACGGCCGGGCAGATCCACGCGCTGGACGCCGCGGCATCCGACGAGATCCGCGAGACGTACCTCACCAAGCTCGTGTCGGGCGAGTGGACCGGCACCATGAACCTCACCGAGCCCGACGCCGGCACGGACCTCGGCGCGATCCGCACCACCGCGACGCAGCGCGAGGACGGCAGCTGGGGCATCCGCGGGCAGAAGATCTTCATCACGTGGGGCGACCACGACGTCGCCGAGAACATCGTGCACCTCGTGCTCGCGCGCACGCCGGGGGCACCCGAGGGCGCGAGGGGCCTGTCGCTGTTCGTGGCTCCGAAGTTCCTCGTGAACGACGACGGCAGCCTCGGCGCGCGCAACGCCGTCACGACCGTGTCGATCGAGCACAAGCTCGGCATCCACGGCAGCCCCACGTGCGTGCTCGCGTACGAGGACGCCACCGGCTACCTCGTCGGTGAGCTCGGCGGGGGCCTGGCCGGCATGTTCGTGATGATGAACTCGGCACGCGCGGGCATGGGCTTCCAGGCCACCGGCATCGCCGACCGCGCCTATCAGGAGGCCGCGGCGTACGCCGCCGACCGCGTCCAGGGCCGCGTGCTCGGCCGCGACGGCCGTACCGCGATCGCCGAGCACCCCGACGTCCGCCGCCTGCTGCTGTCGATGTCGAGCAAGATCTTCGCGATGCGCGCGCTCGGCGTCTACACGGCCGATCTGCTGGACCGCGCCGAGGAGGACGAGTCGCTGGGTGCGCTCGCGGAGTTCTTCGTGCCGATCCTCAAGGGCTGGACCACCGAGGACGCCGTGCAGACCACGAGCGAAGGCATCCAGGTCTACGGCGGCATGGGCTTCATCGAAGAGACCGGCGCCGCCCAGCACTACCGCGACATCCGCATCACCCCCATCTACGAGGGCACCACCGCGATCCAGTCCAACGACCTCGTCGGCCGCAAGCTGGTCCGCGACGCCGGCGCCACCGCCGAGCAGCTGTTCGCGCAGATCGACGCGACCGTCGCGCAGTTGCGCGGGTCCTCCGAGCCGGTCGCCGCCCGCACCGCGGACCGGCTCGAGCGGGCGGTCGCGGCATCCCGTCGCGCCACCGCGGATCTGCTCGGCTTCGGCGCCTCGCCCCGCGACGCGTATGCCGTCAGCGTGCCGTATCTGCTGCTGCTCGGCACGCTCGCGGGCGGCTGGATGCACGGCCTCGCCGTCGCGGCGGTGTCGTCGCACACGGCGGACGAGGCGAGGGATGCCGCCCGCCTGACGTCGGCGGACTTCTACGGCGCACACCACCTCTCGCGCGTGCACGCGCTGGCCGAGACCGTCGCGGCGGGCGAGATCGCCTGATCGGAGGGGAGACGGCGGCGACGTCGGGCGGTACTGTGTGGCGCATGGCCGAGCAGCCCACCGAGACGATCGAGATCCTGCACCGGTTCCGCGCTCCCCGCGAGGCGGTGTGGCGCGCGTGGACGGACCCCGAGATCGTGGCCCGCTGGTGGGGATCGGATCCCGACGGCGCCGTGATCGCCGCGACCCTCGACGTCAAGGTCGGCGGCAGGTTCGCCGTCTCGTTCCAGGACGCCACGGGCGACACGCACACGTCCGAGGGCGTGTATCTGCACGTCGAGCCGCCCGCCGCACTGGGCTTCACGTGGTCGTGGGTGAGCGAGCCGGGCAACACGTCACGTGTGAGCGTGGGCCTCACGGCCGACGGCGCCGACACCGAGATGCGCTTCGTGCACGGCGAGCTCCGCGGCGCGTCGGAGCACGACTACGCCGACGGCTGGCGCCGCACGTTCGCGAAGCTCGACCGCGTGCTCGCGGAGCGCTGATCGCCGTGGTCCGGGCCGCGCTCAGTGCGGGGCCGCCGGCATCCAGCCGTCTCCGCACGCGCCGCCGTCCGCGGTCTCGGCGATCGTGACCTCGGTGCCGTCGAGGCGCAGCAGCGGGTTGTAGAACTTCGAGATCTCGGTGCTGTCGACCGGGACGTAGTGGAAGATCAGCGACCGGCGGAAACGGTCCGCCGACCGGTTGGGTCCCGAGCCGTGGACCATGCTGCCGTGGAAGAACAGCACGTCGCCCGCGGCGAGCTCGGTCTGCACGGTCGAGAAGCCGTCGGGCAGCGTGATCTCGGTGTTCGTGAACGACTGCTCGGGATCGGCCTCGTCAGGACACACGATCTCGTACCGGTGCGATCCCGGCACGACCTTCAGCCCGCCGTTCTCGCCGTCGCAGTCGTCGATCGCGACCCAGGCGGCGATGCACGTCTCG
>Ga0160450_100532_pt1 | contig 21950 bp, 18 predicted proteins | sample HID1975K_E1MG_FD_108257 | JGI IMG/M metagenome (GOLD analysis project Ga0160450, IMG submission 108257) | Enriched soil microbial communities from UW Madison campus, WI, USA - HID1975K_E1 MG | ecosystem: Environmental > Terrestrial > Soil > Unclassified | place: USA: Madison, Wisconsin...
CAGAGACGTCGGTGACGTCGTCGGGGATGGGCACGATCGCCAATGGAACGCCATCCGTGAGCAGGAGGTACGCCGTGCGCATCATCCCTTCGCCGTCATTGACCTCGAGCCAGTACCTTCCGTGCTCGAGACCGCCCTCGATCTCCTGGCGCAACTCGTCGAAGCGGCGTCCGCCCACGCTGTAGTGCTCGCCGCCGTAGTAGATGTCGATTCGCTTCATGGCCGCTCTCCGTCGTGTCCTGCGATTCCATCGCCTCGATCCTTCGTCGCGACAACGCCTTGACAAACGACGGATCGACTGATCGGGTGTCCGCGCCGATCAGGGGATGTCATGGTCGGCGTCGCCGGCCGATGCGGACGCCGCCGGTTCGGGCACGAGATACAGCCCGGACGGGGAGTTCGCGGTGAAGGCGAGGGCGTCGATCCACGCCGCGTTGAGCTGCGGCTTGCGACCGCCGTAGAACTTGTACACGAGTGCGCATCCCGGGTGCAGCCACACCGTGGTGCGCCCGTCGCCGATGCTGATGTCGTCCCGCCACGTGAAGTGGAAGGGCTCTCCTCTGCGGAGCTTGTTGCCGATCACGAGCTGCAGGTGTGCGAGCGTCCGGTCGTCGAAGTCGACCTTGATCGTGTCTTCGTAGATCAGTTTGCCCATGGTGATTCCTCCCACGCGGAGACCGCCGGCGATGCAGCAGTGGGGGCCGCGAGACGGATCGCCGATCGACTCCGCTCAAGATCCTGAGCCCGGTCGTGTCCGTCGGACGAGACCCTTGACGCGGCCGCCGAGAGCGTGGAAGGGCATGGATGGGGGGATGCGAGAAGGCCGGTCCTTGCGGACCGGCCTTCAGCGTCTGTGCCCCCGACAGGAATCGAACCTGCGACCTTTGGTACCGGAAACCAACGCTCTATCCCCTGAGCTACGGAGGCGTGCCGATCGAGATTACCATCCCGGAGCGGGCGTCCCCGCCAGGTCAGGGGGCGTCGGCGGCGACGGCGGGCTGCTGCTCGAGCCGCTCCAGGTCGTCGGCGAGCCGTCCCGCGAGGTAGGCGTGGCCTGCATTCGACGGGTGGTTGTTGCCGACCTCGCTCGTGTCGATCACGTCGAGGTAGTTCGCCTCCGTGATCCAGTTCTCGGCGATCGGCGAGATGTACCACCAGCCGCGCGCCGAGGCGAGCTCCGACAGCTCCTCGTCGATCGCCCGGGTCGGCTGCTCGACGGGCAGCACCTGCGGCGCCGGTCCCAGGATCACGATCTCGGCGTCGGGGAAGCGCGCCTGCAGCGCGTCCCACGCCGACGTGACGGCATCCCGGTATCCCGTCGGGTAGGCGTGGCGGTCATTGATGGAGCCCTCGACGATGATCACATCGGGGTCGAGGGCCGGGTCGAGAGCCGCGATGCGCTCGCCGTAGGCGGGGCCGTCGATCCCCGGCTTGAGGTACCCGCTGCCGCGTACGCCGTCGACGACGGTCTCGACGCCCAGCTCGTCGGCCAGCCGGTACGCGAACCCGAGGGTCGGCACGGTCGCCGCGGACCCGTACACCCACGAGTCCCCGAACACGAGCACGCTCGCGTCGTCGTCGATCACGAGGGGCGTGAGCGGAGCGGATGCCGCAGCGCCCGCGCCGTCGTCGGCCGCGGTCGCCGGCACCGCCGGCTCGGTGGTGCCCCACGGGCGGATCACGGCCACCGCGCACACCGCGGCGACGGCCAGCGCGACGCCCGCCAGGGGGAGCCACAGCCGCCGTGCGCGTGAGGGACCGGGCGCGTGCATGCGAAGAGGGTACGTCAAGACTCGGCCAACGTTCGCATCGGCCCCTGAACAGGACAAAAGACCTGGTCGGCGCACCCCGTCGGGAGCGCTTCCAGCACACTCCCGGCGGACCCCCGGCGGCCCCGCACGAAGCGGCCTTCCCGGCGTGCGAGGATACTTCGGTGCAACGCGTCGTGACCGCTCAGATGGACCTCGAACTGGGGGCCTCCGTCGACCTCATCCTGCAGCTGGCGACCGCCCAGGGCGTGCCCGTGTCGAACGAGTCGCTGACGTTCACGCAGGGCGATCGCGTGTACACGCCGACCGAGATCGTCGACCAGCAGGGGAGCCGTCTGCACCGCCTCACGGGCGAGCCCGGACGCCTCGAGATCCGCTACGAGGCGACCGTGGACGGTCGGGCCGCGACGGGCCGCACGAGCGACCTCGAGGCGATCACGTACCTGCGTCCGAGCCGCTACGCGCAGTCCGACGAGGTGTTCCAGCAGGCGCGCCGCCAGTTCAAGGGTCTGTCGGGCCACGACCTCATCGCCGCCGTGTCGGAGTTCGTCTCGACGAGCACGACCTACACGCCCGGTCTCAGCCACGGCACCGACAGCGCCGTGACCACCCTGATGACGGGGCAGGGCGTGTGCCGCGACTACGCGCACGTCGTCATCGCCCTCCTGCGCGCGATGGACATGCCTGCGCGGTACGCCGCCTGCTACGCGCCGGGCCTGCGTCCGATGGACTTCCACGCGGTCGCCGAGGCCTACCTCGACGGCGCCTGGTACGTCATCGACGCGACGCGTCTCGCCAACCGCAGCGGACTCGTCCGGATCGCGACGGGACGGGACGCCGCCGACTGCGCCTTCCTCAGCTACTACGGCGGTTACGTCGGGCTCAAGCGCCTGCGCGTGGATGCATGGGTCGTCCCGGACGCCGTGACGGACGGACTGGAGACGCTTCCGGGGCTGACGGACGATGCACTGCCGCCGGCATCCGATCCCTCGCTCGACGACTTCGGCGCCCTCGTCCAGATCGCCTGAGCGGGCCCGTGGAGAGGGGCAACTAGACTTGTCGGTCTATGAATCCTGAAGCCCTCTCCGCCGCCCTGCTCGCCGTCGTCGCCCCGCTCGCCGAGGCGCGACGACCCGGTGCGGCCGACGGGCTGACCGCCGCCGACCTGGTGCTCGAGCGGCCGAAGAACCGCCACCACGGGGATTGGGCCTCCAACGCCGCGCTCAAGCTCGCCAAGGCGGTCGGCGCGAACCCGCGCGAGTTCGCCGCCGAGATCGCCGACGGCCTCGCGCAGGTCGACGGCGTCGCGGGCGTCGAGGTCGCCGGTCCCGGGTTCATCAACATCCGACTGGATGCCGCGGCCGCGGGTGCGCTGGCGAAGACCATCGTCGACGCGGGGGCGGCGTTCGGCACGAACGACTCTCAGCGCGGCAACACGATCAACCTCGAGTTCGTGAGCGCCAACCCGACCGGCCCGATGCACATCGGCCACACCCGCTGGGCGGCGCTCGGCGATTCGATGGCACGCCTGCTGCTCGCCAGCGGCGCGACCCTCGTGCGCGAGTTCTACGTCAACGACGCCGGCGCCCAGATGGAGCGGTTCGGCCGTTCGGTGCTCGCCGCCGCCAAGGGCGAGCCGACCCCCGAGGACGGCTACCCCGGCTCGTACATCGACGACCTCGCTCAGCGCGTGCTCGCCGCGCAGCCCGACCTGCTGTCGCTGCCCGCGGACGAGCAGGTCCTCGTCGCGCGCGACCGGGCGTACGAGCTGCAGCTCGGCGACCTGCAGGCATCGCTGGAGAAGTTCAACGTGCACTTCGACGTCTTCTTCAGCGAGAGGGTGCTCCACGCGAAGGGCGAGAACGGCGAGCCGAGCCTCGTCGACGAGGCGGTCGACCGTCTGCGCGAGCAGGGCCACGTGTTCGACGACGAGGGTGCGGTGTGGGTGCGCACCACCGACTTCGGCGACGACAAGGATCGCGTGATCCGCCGCTCCAACGGCGAGTACACCTACTTCGCCGCGGATGCCGCGTACTACCTCAACAAGGGCGACAGAGGCTTCGCGCACAAGATCTACCTGCTGGGCGCCGACCACCACGGCTACGTCCACCGTCTCAAGGCGCTGGCCGGCGCGGCGGGCGACGACCCCGAGAAGGACATCGAGGTGCTCATCGGGCAGCTCGTGTCGGTCAACGGCGCGCGCCTGTCCAAGCGCGCCGGCAACATCATCGAGCTCGACGACCTGCGCGAGTGGATCGGCACGGACGCGCTACGGTACTCCCTGGCGCGGTACCCCGCCGACTCGCCGCTGACGCTCGACCCCGAGATCCTGCGCAAGCGCACCAACGACAACCCGGTGTTCTACGTGCAGTACGCCCACGCCCGCACACACAATGTCGCCCGCAACGCGGCGGCCTCAGGCGTCGACCGGTCCGAGTTCGCGCCCGAGCTGCTGACGCACGAGACGGAGTCGGCGCTGCTCGGCGCTCTGCAGGAGTTCCCGCGCATCGTCGCGTTCGCCGCCGAGGTGCGCGAGCCGCATCGTGTCGCGCGCTACCTCGAGGAGCTCGCCGGCCTGTACCACCGCTGGTACGACAACTGCCGCGTCATCCCGCTCGGCGACGAGCCCGTCGAGGCCGTGCACCGCACGCGGCTGTGGCTCAACGACGCCACCGGTCAGGTGCTGCGCAACGGGCTCGACCTGCTCGGTGTCGCCGCTCCGGAGCGGATGTAGGCCATGAGCGGCGCCGACGCGCAGCCGACGCTGCCCCTTCCTGACGGGATGGTGCCCGCCGATGGGCCGACCGAGCCGTCGCGCCGCCGCGTGTGGCCGTGGATCGTCGGGTTCGCGATCGTCGCAGTGCTGGCGGTCGGCGCCTGGTTCGCGGCGGAGGCGATCGCACGGCAGATCGTGACGGGCGTCGTGCAGGATCAGGTGCGCACGCAGCTGGCGCTGCCTGCGGACCAGCAGATCGACGTCGAGGTCGCGGGTGCCGTGCTGCCGCAGCTGATCGGCGGCACGATCGACGACCTCACGGTCTCGTCGGACGACGTTCCGCTGGGCGACACCGGGGTCACCGGCGATGTGACCGTGAACGCGCGCGGCATCCCGGTGCGCGGTGAGCCCGAACTGGCCGGCGCGACCGCGCAGGTGGCGCTCGACGAGCCGGAGCTGCAGAAGCTGCTGTCGTCGATCGACGGGTTCCCGGCCGACACCGTCGGGCTCTCCGCGCCGGACGTCACGATGACCCTGGACCTCGCCCTGTTCGGCGTGCAGATCCCGGTCGGCGTCGCGCTGACGCCGTCGGCGGTCGACGGAGACATCGTGCTCACACCGGCGTCGTTCACGCTCGGGCAGTCGGAGGTGAGCGCGGATGCGCTGCGCACGCAGTTCGGCCGGCTGGCCGACACCGTGCTGCGCGACTGGAACGTGTGCATCGCCGACCAGCTCCCCGCCGGCGCGACGCTCACGGGCGTGGCGGTCGACGGCGCTCGGCTCGTCGCCGACTTCGACGTCGACGGCCGCATCGCCACCGACCCCGCCCTGCGGCAGAACGGCACGTGCGCCTGACGGCGCCGTGGTGCATCCGTGGCTCGCGTCGTGCGGCGTCATCGGCGCGGGGGCGGGATGCCGGGTGCCCTAGACTTCTAGCACTGCCAGGCGCCGGTATCACTGCACACTCGTGACCTTCCGGGCCCCGGCACACGCAGGTTCCCCTCGCCCGACCGACCGCGACGGATCTGCAAGCGTCGAAGCTCCCACCGATTGGTCCACAGTGTCCGCCGACCCGCACACCCGCTCCGTCGCTCCCGCGTGGCTTCAGCGCCCCGCCGATGCGAACGACCTCGCCCCATCCGTCTGGCCCGCCGACGCCGAGCGAGCCGCCGACGGGGTGCTCGAGCTCGGCGGCGTGCGGGCGACCGCGCTGCGCGAGCGGTTCGGCACCCCGCTCTACGTGCTGGACGAGGATGAGGTGCGCCGCACCGCCCGCCGCACGCTCGACGCGTTCCGCGCGGCGGCCGCGTTGCACGGCGCCCAGGCACGCGTCTACTACGCCGGCAAGGCGTTCCTCAGCACCGAGATGGTGCGCTGGGTCACCGAGGAGGGCCTCGCTGTCGACGTCTGCAGCGGCGGGGAGCTCGCCGTCGCGCTCGCCGCGGGTGCCGATCCGGCGCGGCTCGGATTCCACGGCAACAACAAGTCGGTCGCCGAGCTCGAACGCGCCGTCGAGGTCGGCATCGGCTCGATCGTCATCGACAGCCTCATCGAGATCGAGCGCCTCGCTGCCATCGTCGAGCGCCGCGGCGCCACGCAGGCGGTCCTGCTGCGCGTGAACAGCGGCGTGCACGCCGAGACGCACGACTTCCTCGCGACCGCCCACGAGGACCAGAAGTTCGGCTTCACGCTGGAGGACGCGCCGGCCGCAGTCGCCCGCATCCGCGAGCTCGCCGGTCTCGAGTTCGTGGGCCTTCACTGCCACATCGGCTCGCAGATCTTCGGCACCGCCGGATTCGAGGAGTCCGCGGCCCGCCTCGTCGAGCTGCATGCCGAACTGCGTGAGGGCGGCGAGCTTCCCGTCTTGAACCTCGGCGGCGGATTCGGCATCGCCTACACGTCGGCCGACGACCCGACGCCGATCGAGGCGCTCGCCGTCGGCATCGCCGACGCCGTGGCTCGGCAGTGCGAGGTGCGCGGCATCCCGATGCCCAACCTGGCGTTCGAGCCCGGGCGAGCCATCGTGGGCCGCGCGGGCGTCACGCTGTACGAGGTCGGCACGATCAAGCCGGTGGCGCTGGAGAGCGGCGACACGCGGCTGTACGTCAGCGTCGACGGCGGCATGAGCGACAACGCGCGCCCCGCCCTGTACGGCGCCCAGTACTCGGCCCGCATCGCCTCCCGTGCGAGCGACGCCGCGCCGGCGCTCTCGCGCGTCGTCGGCAAGCACTGCGAGTCCGGCGACATCGTGGTCGATGCCGAGTACCTGCCGGGCGACGTCTCGCCGGGGGATCTGCTCGCCGTTCCGGCGACCGGCGCCTACTGCTTCTCGCTGTCGAACAACTACAACTACGTCCCGCGTCCGCCCGTCGTGGCGCTGCGCGGGGGAGAGGCGCGCGTCATCGTGCGCGGCGAGACGATCGACGATCTGCTCGCGCGCGACGCCGGCCTCGCCGTCGGGCCGGTCCTTGCGGGCGCGCCCGGCGATTCACCGACGGAAGGGAACCCACGCATGCCTGTACCGATCGAGCGAAGCGAGACGAAGTGACCGACTACCGCCGCCTCCGTGTCGCGCTGCTGGGAGCCGGAGCCGTCGGCTCGCAGGTCGCGGCGCTGCTGCGCCAGCACGCCGACGAGCTCGCCGACCGCGCCGGCGCACGCCTCGAGCTGGCAGGCATCGCGGTGCGCGATGTCGACGCCAAGCGCGACGCCGACCTGCCGCGCGAGCTGTTCACGACCGACGCCGAGTCGCTCATCGTGGGCGCCGACATCGTGATCGAGCTGCTGGGCGGGATCGAGCCGGCGCGCACGTACCTGCTGCAGGCGATCAACTCGGGCGCCGACATCGTCACCGCGAACAAGGCGCTGCTCGCGACCCACGGTCCCGAGATCTTCGACGCCGCCGACCAGGTGGGCGCCGAGGTCTACTACGAGGCGGCGGCCGCCGGCGCGATCCCCATCATCCGCCCGCTGCGCGATTCGCTCGCGGGCGACCGCGTGCAGCGCATCATGGGCATCGTCAACGGCACGACGAACTACATCCTCGACCGCATGGACACCGAGGGCGCCGAGTTCTCGGACGTGCTCGCCGACGCCCAGCGCCTCGGGTACGCCGAGGCGGACCCGACGGCCGACGTCGAGGGCTACGACGCCGCGCAGAAGGCCGCGATCCTTGCGAGCCTCGCGTTCCACACGACGGTCCCGCTCGAGGCGGTGCACCGCGAGGGCATCACCTCGATCGACAAGGCGATGATGGATGCCGCCCGCCACGCGGGCTACGTCATCAAGCTGCTGGCCGTGTGCGAGCGCCTGGTCGAGGCATCCGGCGAGTCCATCTCGGTGCGCGTCTACCCGGCGCTCGTGGACCGCAAGCATCCGCTGGCGAGCGTCCACGGCGCCAACAACGCCGTGTTCGTGCAGGCGGAGGCGGCAGGCAACCTGATGTTCTACGGCGCCGGCGCCGGCGGCGTGCAGACGGCGTCCGCGGTTCTGGGCGACGTCGTGTCGGCCGCGCGCCGCCACATCGCCGGCGGTGTGGGCGTGGGCGAGTCGACTCTCGCGAACCTGCCGATCGTCCCGATCGGGCGCGTCACGACGCGCTACCAGATCACGCTCGAGGTCGACGACCGGCCGGGCGTGCTCGCGACCGTCGCCGGCACCCTGAGCGAGGGGCGCGTGTCGATCGCGACCGTCGAGCAGACGGTCGTCTCGGCGGGCAACGGGGAGCCCGGTGTGGCACGCCTCGTCATCGGCACGCACAAGGCGGTCGAGCAGGATCTCAGCGACACCGTGGCGCGTCTTGCCGCCAGCGGTGTCGTGGAACGCGTCGTCTCGGTGCTCCGGGTCGAAGGCGATTGAACTTTTCTGGCAAGTGAGGGTGTGAAGGAGACCGACATGGCTCATGTTTGGCGCGGAGTCCTCCGCGAGTACGCAGATCGACTGGGTGTCACCGACACCTCTACCGTGGTCACGCTGGGCGAGGGCGGCACCCCGCTGCTGCCGGCGCCGGCGCTGTCGCGCCGCACCGGCACCGACGTGTGGGTGAAGTTCGAGGGAATGAACCCGACCGGGTCGTTCAAGGACCGCGGCATGACCGTCGCCGTGTCGCGCGCGATCGAGCACGGTGCGAAGGCTGTCATCTGCGCGTCGACGGGCAACACGTCGGCCTCGGCCGCCGCGTACGCGGCGCACGCCGGCATCACCGCCGCTGTGCTCGTGCCCGAGGGCAAGATCGCGATGGGCAAGCTCAGCCAGGCCGTCGCGCACAACGGGCGGCTGATCCAGATCCGCGGCAACTTCGACGACTGCCTCGAGATCGCGCGCGAGCTCGCCGACAACTACCCGGTGCACCTGGTCAACTCGGTCAACCCCGACCGCATCGACGGCCAGAAGACCGCGGCGTACGAGATCGTCGAGCAGCTGGGCGACGCGCCCGACTTCCACTTCATCCCGGTCGGCAACGCAGGCAACTACACCGCCTACACGCGCGGCTACACCGAAGAGGCCCAGGCGGGCGTCTCGACCCGTGTGCCGCGCATGTTCGGCTTCCAGGCCGCCGGCTCGGCACCGCTCGTGCGCGGCGAGGTCGTGAAGGACCCCGACACGGTCGCGAGCGCGATCCGCATCGGCAACCCGGCGTCGTGGGATCTCGCGATCGACGCGCGCGCGGCGACGGACGGCTACTTCGGCGCCATCGACGACGACCGCATCCTCGCGGCGCAGAAGCTGCTCTCGAGCGAGGTCGGCATCTTCGTCGAGCCAGCGTCGGCGATCAGCGTCGCGGGCCTGCTCGATCGCGTCGAGGCGGGCATCGTGCCGCAGGGCGCGCGCGTCGTGCTGACCGTGACCGGCCACGGCCTCAAGGACCCGCACTGGGCGCTGCGCAACGCCGACGGCTCGCAGGTCGAGCCGACGGTCGTCGACGCGACCACCTCCGAGGTGGCATCCGTCCTCGATCTCGCCCCCGCGGCGGCCTCCGCGTGAACGCAGCCGTCGTCCCCGCACCGGGGCGCCGCGTCCTGGTGCGGGTTCCCGCGACGAGCGCGAACCTCGGTCCCGGCTTCGACACGCTCGGCCTCGCGCTGAGCGTGTACGACGAGCTCGACGTGACCGCGCTGCCCGAGGGGCAGCTCGAGATCGAGGTCGAGGGCGCCGGCGCCGCCGACGTGCCTCGCGACGCCTCCCACCTGGTGGTGCGATCGATCGCGTACGCGTACGAATCCGTGGGACGACGGATGCCGGGCCTCCGGCTCCACGCGCGCAACGTGATCCCGCACGGGCGGGGTCTCGGGTCGTCGGGAGCCGCTGTGGTCTCGGGCCTGCTGGCCGCGAAGGGACTGCTGGAGGGCGACGTCGAGTTCGGTCCCGACGCGCTGCTGCGCCTCGCGACCGAACTCGAGGGACACCCTGACAACGTCGCCCCCGCGCTGTTCGGCGGCCTGACGATCGCGTGGGTGGACGAGGACGGCCCGCAGCACAAGAAGCTGCTGGTGCACCGCGGTGTCTCGCCGCTGGTCTTCGTGCCCGAGTTCACGATGTCGACGGCGCTCGCCCGGAGCCTGCAGCCCATGCAGGTGCCGCGCGAGGACGCTGTGTTCAACGTGTCGCGGTCGGCGCTGCTGATCGCGGCGCTGACGCAGAGCCCCGAGCTGCTGCAGGCGGCGACAGAGGACAAGCTGCACCAGAACTACCGCGCGAGCGCCATGCCCGAGACCGACAAGCTGGTGCGGGCGCTGCGGGCCGAGGGGTTCGCTGCGGTGGTCTCGGGAGCAGGCCCGAGCGTGCTCGTGCTCGCCGACGGGCCGGGCCGCCGCCTCGAAGCGGCGGCGCTGGCGACTGCGGCGGCCGACACCCCGTGGGAGGCGCTCATGCTCGCCGTCGACTTCAAGGGTGGTACAGTGAGGGAGTACGCGGAGGGTTCCACGTAAACCGTGAATCTGGCCTCCGTCGCAATTCTGCGAAACCACCGCACGGCATTCTTACCTGCCGACGCCCGCTGAGAACCCTCGCGGTCCCTCACCCCGTCGGCCGGGACTGAGTCCTGCCGAATGGCTGGGCAGCTGCCCCCGCAGCGCCGTGCGATCGTGCATATCCGTTCGTTTTTCACAAAGGGAGAACTCGTGGAGTCCATCTCCGAGATCCACGCCGACGTTCCGGCCGACGAGCGCGCCGAGGCGCCCGAGGGCGCCGAGAACGTCGACACCGCCGGCGACCTGGTCGCGCAGGCGGAAGCAGCAGACGTCGTCGCCGAAGCGGCCGTCGTCGAGGCCGAGGTCGCCGAGGCCGTCGCCGAGGAGGCGGTCGCCGAGGCCGTCGCCGAGCCCACCCCGGAGGCCGAAGCGGTCGCCGAGGAAGCGGTCGCCGAGGCCGTCGTGGCCGAGGCCGTTGCCGAAGAGGCCGTCGTCGAGGCCGTCGTGGCCGAGGTCGCGGCCGAGGAGGCCCCGGTCGAGCCCGCGCCGCCCGTCAAGGCGCCGCGCAAGCGCGCGCCCCGCCGCGCCAAGAGCGCCGTCGCCGCGGACGCCGCAGCGACCGAGGCTGCCGTGGAGGCCGCGCCTGCGGCCGAAGAGGCGCCCGCTGCCGAAGAGGCGCCCGCCGCCGAGGCCGCGCCCGCCGAAGAGGCCGCGCCCGCGGCCGAGGAGGCCGCCGCACCGGTCGAGGCATCCGCCGACGCTGCCGAGGCCCCCGCCGAGGGCGAGACCCCCGTCGAAGGCGAGGCCGCCGAGGCACCTGCCGAGGGCGAGGGCGAGACCCCGTCCCGCAGCCGCAGCCGTAGCCGCAGCCGCAGCCGCAACCGCGGCCAGAACGCGCAGAACGGCCAGAACGGCCAGGCCCAGAACGGCCAGGCCCAGAACGGTCAGGCGCAGAACGCGCCGGCTGAGGCGCCGGCCGCCGAGCCCGCCAAGGCCGAGGCCGCCGACGAGCAGCAGGGGCAGGCGAACAGCCGTGGCCGTCAGCGCAACAAGCGCCGTGGCACGCAGCCGGTCGGCGACGAGTTCGAGACCGAGATCGGCGAGGACGACGTCCTCATCCCGATCGCCGGCATCCTCGACGTGCTCGACAACTACGCATTCGTGCGCACCAGCGGGTACCTGCCCGGCCCGAGCGACGTCTACGTCTCGCTCGGCCAGGTCAAGAAGTACAACCTGCGCAAGGGCGACGCCGTCGTCGGCTCGATCAAGCAGCCGCGCGAGGGCGAGCAGTCCAGCCGCCAGAAGTACAACGCGCTCGTCAAGGTCGACGCGATCAACGGCCTGTCGGTCGACGACGCGGCGACCCGTGTCGAGTTCGGCAAGCTCACGCCGCTGTACCCGCAGGAGCGCCTGCGCCTGGAGACCGCGCCGGAGAAGCTGACGCAGCGCATCATCGACCTCGTCGCACCGATCGGCAAGGGCCAGCGCGGCCTCATCGTCGCGCCCCCCAAGGCCGGCAAGACGATCGTGCTGCAGCAGATCGCCAACGCGATCGCGATCAACAACCCCGAGGTCCACCTCATGGTCGTGCTCGTCGACGAGCGCCCCGAAGAGGTCACCGACATGCAGCGCACGGTCAAGGGCGAGGTCATCGCCTCGACCTTCGACCGTCCCGCCGAGGACCACACGACGGTCGCCGAGCTCGCCATCGAGCGCGCCAAGCGCCTGGTCGAGCTGGGCCGCGACGTGGTCGTGCTGCTCGACTCGATCACGCGCCTCGGCCGCGCCTACAACATCTCGGCTCCGACCTCGGGCCGCGTTCTCACCGGTGGCGTCGACGCGTCGGCGCTGTACCCGCCCAAGCGCTTCTTCGGCGCCGCGCGCAACATCGAGAACGGCGGATCGCTCACGATCCTCGCGACGGCTCTCGTCGAGACCGGCTCCAAGATGGACGACGTGATCTTCGAGGAGTTCAAGGGCACCGGCAACAGCGAGCTGCGCCTGAGCCGCCAGCTCGCCGACAAGCGCATCTTCCCGGCCGTCGACGTCAACGCGTCGTCCACGCGCCGTGAGGAGATGCTCCTGTCGCCCGACGAGGTCAAGATCACCTGGAAGCTCCGTCGCGCCCTCGCGGGCCTCGACCCCCAGCAGGCGCTGGAGGTCGTGCTCGGCAAGCTCAAGGAGACCCAGTCGAACGTCGAGTTCCTCGTGCAGATGCAGACCATGCAGATGAAGTCGATCCCGGGGGCCGGCAACGGTCACAGCGGTGGCCACAGCCACGCGCACGACAACAGCATCCGCTGACCCGTGTTCGAGTCCGTCAAGGGGCTGATCGACGAGCACCGCGCGGTCCAGGAGGAACTCTCGGACCCCGCGGTGCACGCCGACGCCGCACGCGCGAAGCGCGTCAACCGGCGCTACGCCGAGCTGTCGCGCATCGTGAAGGCCCATGAGGACTGGGTGGCGGCATCCGACGATCTGGATGCCGCCCGCGAGCTCGCCCGTGAGGACGACGCGTTCGCCGACGAGATCCCGGCCCTGGAGGCCGGGCTCGCGGAGGCGCAGGAGAAGCTGCGCCGTCTGCTGATCCCGCGAGACCCCGACGACGCGCGCGACGTGATCATGGAGATCAAGCAGGGCGAGGGCGGCGCCGAGTCGGCGCTGTTCGCCGCCGACCTGCTGCGGATGTACCTGCAGTATGCGGCCTCGAAGGGCTGGAAGACCGAGCTGCTCGAGCGCAACGAGTCCGATCTCGGCGGCTACAAGGACGTCCAGGTCGCGATCAAGGGCTCCTCGTCCGACCCCGCTCAGGGCGTGTGGGCGCACCTCAAGTACGAGGGCGGTGTGCATCGCGTGCAGCGCGTGCCGGCGACCGAGTCGCAGGGACGCATCCACACCTCGACGACCGGCGTGCTGGTGTTCCCCGAGGTCGACGAGCCCGAAGAGATCCACGTCGACCCGAACGACCTGAAGATCGACGTCTTCCGCTCGTCCGGCCCGGGCGGCCAGTCGGTGAACACCACGGACTCCGCGGTGCGCATCACCCACGTCCCCACCGGCATCGTGGTGTCGATGCAGAACGAGAAGTCGCAGCTGCAGAACCGCGAGGCCGGCATGCGCGTCCTTCGTGCCCGCCTGCTCGCCAAGCAGCAGGAGGAGCTGGAGGCCGCGGCATCCGACGCCCGCCGCTCGCAGATCCGCGGCATGGACCGCTCCGAGCGCATCCGCACGTACAACTTCCCCGAGAACCGCATCGCCGACCACCGCACCGGCTACAAGGCGTACAACCTCGACCAGGTGATGGACGGGGCGCTGGAGCCGATCATCGAGTCCGCGATCCAGGCCGACGAAGAGGCACGGCTGGCCGCACTCGGCACCGACGCGTGACGAACGGCGTCGGCGCGACACGGCCCGAAATGCGGTGACACGCGCCGTCGGCGGGTCATGCCGTCCCATTAGGCTTCGAGCGTGCTCACGTTCCTCATCCGCGCCCTGATCTTCCTCGTGTCGGCGGCGCTCGGGCTCATCGCGGCCGACCTGATCCTGCCGGGCTTCTACCTGCACTGGAACGACTGGTGGGGGATCGTCCTGGCCGTCGTGATCTTCGCGGTGCTGCAGAGCATCCTCGCGCCGTGGCTGCTGAAGATCACCCGCCGCCACGCGAACGCGCTGATCGGCGGCATCGGGCTGCTCTCGACCTTCGTCGCCCTGCTGATCGCCGTGCTGATCCCGGCCGCCGGCATCGGCATCGACGGCGCCGTGGCGTGGATCATCGGCACGCTCATCGTGTGGCTCGTGACGGCGCTCGCGACGTGGCTGCTGCCCCCGCTGTTCATCAAGGACAAGGTGCAGCAGCGCCGCAGCTGAACACGCCGGAGGGGACTTCTCCTGATCCGGCCGGAGCGTTCCCGGAGGTGAGCCGGGTGGAATGATGGACGCTATGCAGGTCGGCAGGGTTCCGCTGGTCGGTCGTCAGGCGGACCTCGACGCGTTGCGCGAGGAGCTCGCCGCCGTGGGCGACGCCGGCCGCGCGGTCATCGTCTCCGGGGACGCGGGAATGGGCAAGACGCGTCTGCTGCGCGACTTCGAGGACGAGGTCGAGAAGGCGGACGGTTCTGGCCGGTCCATCGTGCTGCGCGGCGCGTGCGTGGACTCGGGCTCGGGTCCGGCGCCCCTCACAGCCATCACCGACCTGGTGCGCGGTCTCGTGGACGCGCTGGGCGCCGACACCGTCCGCGCGGCGGCGGGTCCGGGCGCCGATGCGCTCGGTGTGCTCGTCCCGTCCCTCGCCGACGCACCCGGCGACACCGAGCGGCTCGCCGACGTCGTGGTCGAACTGTTCTCGGACGTGGCGCGCACGCGACGCCTGGTCGTGATCGTCGAAGACCTGCACTGGGCGGACGGCACCACGACCGAGATCGTCTCGCGGCTCGTGCGCCGCACCGCCGCGCTGCCGCTGTTCGTGCTCCTCTCGTACCGCACGGACGACGTGGGGCGACGGCATCCGCTCCGCCCCGTTCTCGCCGAGCTCGACCGCGCGCGTCTGCTGGTGCACCGCCCGCTCGCCCGCCTCCGCCCCGTCGAGGTGGCGGCGCTCGCCAATGCCGTCTCGGGCGAGACGCTGACACCGGGACTGCTGCACGACATCGCCGCCCGCAGCGACGGCATCCCGTTCTACGTCGAGGAGCTCGCCAGCTTCTCGGACGAGCGCCTGCCGATGTCGCTGCGCGACGTGCTGCTGCTGCGCTACGAACGGCTGGATGCCGACGCCCGCCGCTTCGCGCGCGTGCTCGCGACCGGCGGTGTCGAGGTGGGGCACGCCGTGCTGTGCACGGTGTTCGACGGCGACGAGGACGCCCTCGAGGCGGCGGTGCGCAGCGCGGTGGACGCGCAGATCGTGGTGGTGCGCGACGACGCGTACGCGTTCCGTCACGCGCTCATGCAGGAGGCGGTGTACGACGAGCTGCTGCCCACCGAGCGCACGCGCCTGCACACGGCGTACGCGGTCGCGCTGGAGTCGGCGCCGCAGACGCCGCGCGTGCTGGCCGACATCGCGCATCACTGGCGCGCCGCGCATGTTCCCGATCGCGCGCTGGCCGCGGCGGTCGTCGCGCAGCGCGCCGCGAGCGGCGCATCCGCCTGGTGGACGGCCGCAGAGGCGGGGGAGCGCGCCCTGGAGCTGTGGGAGGCCGTGCCCGATCCGCAGGCGGTGAGCGGGATGCCGCGAGCCGAGGTGCTGCGGCGCACCGCGGCCGCCCTGGTGTCGGCCAACCGGCTGGAGCGTGCCGTCGAGTTCGCGCGCGAGGCGGTCGACACGTGGCCGGCCGACGACCCGATGGGGCAGGCGGCGATGCTGGGGGAACTGGCGACGACCGAGTTCCAGTCCGGGGTGTCCGACGGCACGGCGAGCATCGAGCGCGCGCTGCGGATCCTGGGCGACGATCCACAGCACGACGTGCAGCGGGCAGGACTGCTGGTGACCTCCGCCCGTGTGCAGATGATGGGCGGCGACCAGCGCCTCGGCCGTGACATGGCGCTCGTCGCCCAGGCCACAGCGGAGCCTGCCGCCGCTGCCGGCGACCCCGAGGCCCGCGAGCTGGTCGCGCACGCGATGCTCATCGCCGCGACGTGCGGCACGAGCGGCGGCGACGCCCGCGCCGTGGCCGACTTCGCCCTCGCCCGGCCGTTCGCCGAGGGGTTCGTGCGTGCGATGATGCGCTACTTCATCAACTACTCCAACTCACTCATGCTGGTCGGGCGATACGACGAGGCGGTCGCGGTCGCCCGGGAGGGCATGGCGTACGCACGCGCGCACCGTGCCGATCGCGGCGTCCTGGCGATGGTCGAGGCGAACACGATCGAGGCGCTCATGTACGCCGGCGAACTGCGCGCTGCGGCCGAGATGGGCGCCGGGCTCCTGCCGATGATCGAGCCCAGTCTGTACTCCGCCTTCCTGCGCGAACGCCAGGTCTGCCTCTCGCTGTGGCGCGGCCGCGTCGATGAGGCCGAGGAGGCGCTGAGCGCGGCGCGCGAGGAGCTGAACGCGTTCGGTGCGTACGAGTTCCAGACGCGACTCGGCATGGCGTACGACCTGGGGCTGCTCGCCCTGGAGCGCGGCGACGCGCGCGGTGCGCTCAGCCATGCCGAGGCCGCCCTGCACTCCCAGGGCTCCGCCGCGCTCGCGATGCCGTTGACATCGATCGCCGCCCGCGCCGTCGCCATGCTGCGCGACCAGGGCGAGGAGGCCGACATCGCGCCGTACCGCGCGGTGGTCGAGGCGTGGGGAGACTGGCCGGTCACGCCGCTGTGGGCGACCGTGTTCGCCGCGGAGCTCGGCGAGGGGTCGTTCCAGGTGGCGGACGACGCCGTCGGTCCGGCGTACGCGCGTGCCTACGCGCGCGTACGGTACGGCGAGGAGCTCGTCGCCGCGGGCGACCGCGCCGGTGCGCGCGAGGCGCTGTCGGCGGCGGCCGCCTACGCCGAGGTCATCGGCGCCGAAGGCCTCGCACGACGCGCGCACGACGTGCTGACGGATGCCGGGCTCGCGGGGACCGCGTCGCGCTCCTCCCTGACCGCCCGCGAGGAGCAGGTGCTCGAGCTCGTCGCCGAGGGCCTCAGCAACGGTCAGATCGCGGAGCGCCTGTACATCAGCTCCAAGACGGTCTCGGTGCACGTGTCGGCGATCCTGCGCAAGCTGGACGCGCCGTCGCGCGCGGCGGCCGCCGCCATCCACCGCCGCACCGCGGCGTGACGCGGCATCCCGTCGCGCGCCGCGGGGCGAGGATCAGATGAAGTACTCGGGCGTCGTCAGCAGCGCGCGGGTGTCGTCGCCGACGCGGCGGGCGCGCGGCTTCGCGGGCACGCCGACCAGCACGCTGTCGGCGGGAGCGTCCTTGGTGACCACGGCGTTGGCCCCGATGACCGAGCCCTCGCCGATCGTGATCGGGCCGAGGACCTTGGCGCCGGCGCCGATCGCGACGCCGTCCTCGATGGTGGGGTGCCGTTTGCCGCCCTCGCGCTGACGGCCGCCGAGCGTGACGCCGTGGTACAGCATGACGTCGTCGCCCACCTCGGCGGTCTCGCCGATCACGACGCCCATGCCGTGGTCGATGAAGAAGCGGCGGCCGATCGTGGCGCCCGGATGGATCTCGATGCCGGTGAGCCAGCGCGTGATCTGCGATCCGGCCCGCGCGACGAACCGGAAGTCGCGGACCCACAGCCCGTGCCACACGCGGTGCGCCCAGATGGCGTGGAGCCCGGGGTACAGCACGGCGATCTCGACGCCCGAACGGGCCGCCGGGTCGCGGAGCTTCGCGGCGGCCACGTCCTCGCGGACGCGGGCGAGGAACCCGATGCGCACGTCGGTCACTTCGCCCCCTCCTCGTCGCGCAGGTGCGCGTACAGCGCGGTCGACAGGTATCGCTCGCCCGAGTCGGGCACGATGACGACGAATCGCTTGCCGGCGGACTCGGGGCGTGCGGCGATCTCGAGCGCGGCCGCGACGGCGGCACCGGCCGACATGCCGGCGAGGATGCCCTCGCGCGTCGCGAGGTCGCGGGCGACGCGGATCGCGTCGTCGAACTCGGCGTCGAACACCTCGTCGACGACCGACCGGTCCAGCACGTCGGGGACGAAGTTGGGCCCGATGCCCTGGATGCGGTGACCGCCCGCCCGCCCTTCCGAGAGCACGGGGGAGTCCTTCGGCTCGACGAGGACGACCTTCACGTCGGGGTTGCGCTGCTTGAGCACCTGCCCCACACCGGTGATGGTGCCGCCGGTGCCCGAGCCGGCGACGAACACGTCGACGTGGCCGTCGGTGTCGCGCCAGATCTCCTCGGCGGTGGTGCGGCGGTGGATGGCGGCGTTCGCCTCGTGCTCGAACTGGCGGGCCAGCACCGCACCGGGACGCTCGGCGGCGATGCGCTGCGCGGTCTCGACCGCCTCGGTCATGCCCTTGTAAGGGTCGGTGAGGACGAGCTCGGCCCCGTATGCCTTCAGCAGCGCGCGGCGCTCCTTCGACATGGAGGCCGGCATCGTCAGCACCACCTTGTAGCCGCGCGCCGCGCCGATGAGCGCCAACGCGATGCCGGTGTTGCCGCTCGTGGACTCCACGATCGTGCCGCCCGGCCGCAGTTCGCCGGACTGCTCGGCCGCCTCGATCAGGGCGTAGCCGAGACGGTCCTTGACCGAGGAGCCGGGGTTGTAGAACTCGAGCTTGACCAGGATCTCTGCGTCGAGACCCTCGGTGAGCGCGTTGAGCCGTACCAGCGGAGTCTCGCCGAACGCGGTGGTGATGTCGGGATGGATGCCGGGCACGGGTGCTCCCAGTGTGTCGAGGTGCGGCGGACAAGACGACGACGGCGCGACGGCGTCCGAACGGGTCGGAATGCGGTCGCGCCGTCGTCGTGACGGGTCAATCTTCGCGCAGATCCTCGAAGAGCGCGGTCGACAGGTAGCGCTCGCCCGTGTCGGGCGTGACGACGACGATCTTCTTGCCGGCGTTCTCGGGGCGGTGGGCGAGCTGGAGGGCGGCCCACACGGCGGCGCCGCTGGAGATGCCGACGAGGATGCCCTCGTTGGCCGCCAGCGCGCGCGACGTCGAGATGGCGTCCTCGAACTCGACCGTCACGACCTCGTCGTAGACGGTGGTGTCGAGGATCGGCGGCACGAAGTTCGGGCCGATGCCCTGGATCTTGGCCGGGCCGGGCGTGCCGGTCGACAGCAGCGGGGAGGCGGCCGGCTCGACGGCGACGACGCGCACGTCGGGCTTGCGCTCCTTGAGCACCTGGCCGACGCCGGTGATGGTGCCGCCGGTGCCGACGCCCGCGACGAAGATGTCGACGTCGCCGTCGGTGTCGCGCCAGATCTCCTCGGCGGTGGTCTTGCGGTGGATCTCGCGGTTCGCCTGGTTCTCGAACTGCTTGGCGAGGATCGCGCCGGGCGTCTCGGCGGCGATGCGCTCGGCCTCGGCGACGGCGTTCTTCATGCCGCCGGCGGGGTCGGTGAGCACGAGCTCGGCGCCGAACGCCTTGAGGAGCAGTCGCCGCTCGACCGACATCGACGACGGCATCGTCAGGATGACCTTGTAGCCGCGGGCGGCGCCGACCAGGGCGAGAGCGATGCCGGTGTTGCCGCTCGTGCCCTCGACGATGGTGCCGCCGGGCTGCAGCGCCCCGGAGGCCTCGGCGGCGTCGACGATCGCGATGCCCAGGCGGTCCTTGACGGACGAACCGGGGTTGTAGAACTCGAGCTTGGCGTAGACCTCGGCCCCGGCGCCGTCCGTCACGCGGTTGAGGCGGACCAGCGGGGTGTTGCCGAAAGCAGCGGTGATATCGGAGTGGATGCCGGGCATGTCGGGCCTTTCGCAGGGTTCACGGCAGATCGGACCCAGCCTAGGACCCGGGATCCGATGTGAGTCCTTGTGTGACGGGTGCGCGAAATAGAGTGGGTCGGTCATGACTTCCGCCATCCCCGCCATGCCTCTCGCCGAGGCGCTCCGCCGCGCCGTCGACCGCCTCTCCGCGGCCGGGGTGCCCGATCCGGCCGTCGACGCCGAGCTCCTCGTCGCCTTCGTGCTGGGCACGGGGCGCGGGGGAGTGCAGGCCGCGGCCATCCGTGGCGACGCGCTGTCGGCCGAGGACGCCGAGCGCCTCGACGGCCTCGTCGCGCGCCGTGCGACGCGCGAGCCGCTGCAGCACCTCACCGGCACCGCCCCGTTCCGCCACCTGGAGCTGCGGGTCGGCCCCGGCGTCTTCGTACCGCGTCCTGAGACCGAGATGGTGGCGCAACTGGCGATCGATGCGCTGCGGGCTGCGGCATCCCCGACCCCTGTCGCGGTGGATCTCGGCACCGGCTCCGGCGCGATCGCCCTCGCGATGGCCACCGAGGTGCCGCACGCGGAGGTGTACGCCGCCGAGAACTCGGTCGACGCGTACGTGTGGACGAAGGAGAACTTCGCGCAGGTCGGGGCCGACAACGCCCACCTGTCCTTCATCGACCTCGCCCACGCGTTCCCGGAGCTCGACGGCACCGTCTCGGTGGTCGCGTCGAACCCGCCGTACGTGCCGGACGCGGCGATCCCGCGCGACCCCGAGGTGCGGCTGTTCGACCCGCCGGCGGCGCTCTACGGCGGCGCGGACGGCCTCGACGTGGTCCGCGTGCTGAGCGGCGTCGGGCTGCGGCTCGCGCACCCCGGCGGCATCATCGTCATCGAGCACGGCGAGTGGCAGGGCGAGGCGATCCGCGGCATCCTCGAGGCCGACGGCTGGCGGGCCGCCGCCACGCATCCCGACCTCACGATGCGCGACCGCGCCACGACGGCGCTGCGACCGTGAACGGCCGCCGGATCGCGCGGAGTTCTCGGAGCGGGCGCGGCTAAACTATCCGGCGATATGTCCCCCATCTTCGACTGCCGTGATGAGGCGCAGCTGCTCAGCGGCATGCGCCAGGCCCGCCAGGCCATCGGCCGCGGCGAGCTCGTCGTGATCCCCACCGACACCGTGTACGGCGTCGCCGCCGACGCCTTCGACCACCAGGCGGTGGCCCGGCTCCTCGCTGCGAAGGGCCGCGGACGGCAGTCGCCGCCGCCGGTGCTCGTCGCCGGCGTCGCGACGCTGCGGGCGCTCGTCGCCGAGGTGCCGGCGCCCATCGAGCGGCTCGTCGAGGAGTTCTGGCCCGGCGGGCTCACGATCGTGCTGCCGGCCCAGCCGTCGCTGTCGTGGGACCTCGGTGAGACCCGCGGCACCGTCGCGGTGCGCATGCCGGCGCACCGCATCGCGCTCGAGCTGCTCGAAGAGACGGGCCCGCTCGCGGTGTCCAGCGCCAACCTGACCGGCATGGCGGCCGGCATCACGCCCGAGGACGCCCGCGACATGCTGCAGGACAGCGTCGCGGTGTACCTCGGCGACGGCCCCTCCAAGGACGGCATCCCCTCGACCATCATCGACGCGACGAGCCTGGTCGGGCCGGCCGCGGCGGCGGCGGACGAGGATGCCGAGCCCCGTTCTGCACCGCTCGTCAAGGTGCTGCGCGACGGTGCCGTCACCCGTGCGCAGCTGCGCGGCGTGCTCGGCGACCTGCTCGAGCCCGATCCGGACGCGCAGCCGGAGCCTGACGGCTCGTGAAGCAGTACGTCTTCACGATCATCCTGACCGCCGCCGTCACGTTCGTCCTGTCGTGGGCGGTGTGGCGGCTCAGTCTCAAGTACAAGCTGTACCCGGGCATCCGCGAGCGCGACGTCCACAAGACGCCCACGCCGCGCCTCGGCGGCATCGCCATGTTCCTGGGGGTCGTGGCAGCCTTCGCGGTGTCGTCGCAGCATCCCTTCTTCGCCATCGTGTGGGCGCAGCCGCAGCAGATCTACGCGCTGCTGGGCGCGACGGCGCTGATCGTCGTGATCGGCGTCGCGGACGACCTGTGGGACCTCGACTGGATGATCAAGCTCGGCGCGCAGTTCCTCGCCGCCGGCGTGATCGCGTGGTTCGGGCAGCTGCAGATCTACTCGCTTCCCATCGGCGGCCTCGCGATCGGATCGAGCTGGGTGAGCTTCACGCTCAC
>Ga0160450_100533_pt1 | contig 21948 bp, 21 predicted proteins | sample HID1975K_E1MG_FD_108257 | JGI IMG/M metagenome (GOLD analysis project Ga0160450, IMG submission 108257) | Enriched soil microbial communities from UW Madison campus, WI, USA - HID1975K_E1 MG | ecosystem: Environmental > Terrestrial > Soil > Unclassified | place: USA: Madison, Wisconsin...
CGACGCCGTTCCACTGCGAGAAGCCGTACGCCTCGACGTGGAACCCGGCCTCTTCGAACCGGTCGAACGGGAACTGCTCGGTCTTGCACTTGATCTCCTGCATCGCGAGCACGTCGATGTGCTCGCGCACCGCGAAGTCGACGATGCGGTCGACCCGCGCGCGGATCGAGTTGACGTTCCAGGTGGCCAGGCGCATGGGGTCAAGCCTATGCGGGGCCGCCGACGTCAGCCCCCTTGCCAGACCCGCCGGGGGCTGCGAGGCTCGCGCTACCCAGGGAAGGGGTATCACATGCGCACACCCGCGCTCGCGTTCGCCGCTGCCGCAGCGGCTCTGCTTTTCCTATCGGTCGGCACACCGGCCCAGGCCATCACCGACGGCGTGCCCGACGGCGACGGACATCCGGACGTCGGCCTCATGGTCGCCTTCGACGACGAAGGCCCGGCCTGGCGCTGCAGCGGCACCCTCGTCTCGCCGACGGTGTACGTCACGGCCGGCCACTGCACGTTCGGGGCGACCCACGTCGAGCTGTGGTTCGACGACGACGTGAGGGATGCCGCGGCCCACGGCTACCCGAACACCGGCGAGGTGTCGGGAACGCCGTACACGCATCCGCAGTACGACGATGCCGCGTTCTACCTCTACGACCTCGGGGTCGTCGTGCTCGACGAGCCCGTGATCCTCGACCACTACGCGTCGCTGCCGGCGCTCAACCAGCTGGACGTGCTGTCGACCAAGAAGGGGCAGCAGGACCGCAGCTTCACCGCCGTCGGCTACGGCCTGCAGAAGAGCTTCCCCGATGCCGCGTCATGGAAGACGCAGGCGGAGCGGCTGCGCATGGTCTCGACACCTCGGCTGATCTCGATCAACACCGGCTACACCGGCGACGGCTCGATGATCCTGTCGAACAACGCGAACACCGGCGGCACGTGCTCGGGCGACTCCGGCGGCCCGAACTTCATCGGCAGCTCGGACGTCATCGCGGGTGTCACGTCGTTCGGAAAGAACGAGACATGCGCCGGCACGGGCGGCGTGTACCGCCTCGACCGCGCCGACGACCTCGACTGGCTGGCGACGTTCCTCGGCTGATCGGCCGACCGGGCTCGGGCGTGGGGATGCGGCATCCGTAGAATCGACGGCATGACCGCCGCCTCCACGCCCGAGCTCGAAGCCGACCGCCAGCGCCTCATCGGCCTCATCCAGGACGAGGCCGTGTTCCACGGCGACTTCACGCTGTCCAGCGGCAAGAAGGCGACGTACTACGTCGACATGCGGCGGCTCACGCTCGACCACCGCGCCGCCCCCGCGATCGGGCGCATCATGCTCGACCTGATCCGCGACGTCGACGGCATCGTCGCCGTCGGCGGGCTGACCCTCGGTGCCGACCCGATCGCCAACGCGGTGATGCACGAGTCGTCGCGCACCGACGCGCCGCTCGACGCGTTCGTCGTGCGCAAGGAACCGAAGGACCACGGCCGCGGCCGTCAGGTCGAGGGCGCCGACGTCGTGGGCAAGCGCGTCGTCGTCGTCGAAGACACCTCGACCACCGGGCAGTCGGCCCTCAAGGCCGTCGAGGCGCTGCGTCGCGAGGGCGCCGAGCCCGTCGCGGTGGCCGTCATCGTCGACCGCAAGACGGGGGCGCAGGCCGCCGTCGAGGCCGAGGGCCTGCAGTGGCTCGCCGCGATCGACCTCGACGACCTGGGGCTCTCGCCGCAGTAATCCCCCGGGGGATGTCACACGCCGGCGCCGGGCGGTGTCTCCATGTGCGAAGGACTCGTTCCCACACATGGAGGAAGACATGAGCACCACTCGCATCCCCGCGGCGGAGATCACCGGCCTGAAGGGAGCCGCCATCAAGGCGGTCGCCCGCAGGATGGCGGGCAAGGTCCCCGACTCCCTCGGCGTGCTGTGGCATCACCAGGGCGTCATGAAGGACTCGATGTCCATCGGGCGCAAGACCGAGGGGTGGCACGAGCTCGACCCGAACCTCGCGTCGTACGCCGTGATGGCCGCTGCGGCGACGATCGGCTGCAGCTTCTGCCTGGACTACAACTACTTCATGGCGCACAACCACGGCCTCGACGAGACCAAGGTGCGCCAGGTGCCGCGATGGCGGGACGCGACCGTCTTCACGCCGCTGGAGCGTCGGGTCATGGAGTACGCGGAGGCCGCCAGCCAGACTCCGCCGGCGGTCACCGACGAGCTGTCGGACGCGCTGCTGGCCGACCTCGGGGCAGCCGGACTCGTGGAGCTCGCGGCACGCGTCGCTTTCATGAACATGTCGGCGCGCATGAACGTGGCGCTCGGCATCCACTCCGAGGAGTTCGCCGACGCGTGCGGGCTCGCACCGCTCGCCGAGCGGCCCGCCGTCGGATCCGCCGCGTAGGCTCGCGCCCATGAGCACGCCCCACGCCGACGACCCGTTCGTCGTGCACCGGAACCTGCTGTTCACCGTCGCGTACGAGATGCTCGGATCGGCCGCCGACGCCGAGGACGTGCTGCAGGAGTCGTGGCTGCGGTGGGCGGCCGTCGAGCGGGCCGCGGTCGCCGAGCCTCGGGCATACCTCGTGCGCATCGTCACGCGGCAGGCGCTCAACCACCTGCGCACGCTGTCTCGCCGCCGCGAGGACTATGTCGGGGAGTGGCTGCCTGAGCCGCTCCTCACGAGCCCCGACGTGGCCGAGGACGTCGAGCTGGCCGAGAGCCTGTCGATCGCGATGCTCACGGTGCTCGAGACCCTGGGCCCGGCGGAGCGGGCGGTGTTCGTGCTGCGCGAGGTGTTCGACGTCCCCTACGAAGAGATCGCGGATGCCGTCGGCAAGAGCCCTGCGGCGGTGCGGCAGATCGCGCACCGCGCCAAGGACCACGTCGCCGCGCGGCGCCCGCGCGTCCCCGTGATGCCCGCGGAGCACGAGGAGGTCGTCGAGCGCTTCGTGGCGGCGCTGAACACGGGCGACCTGCAGGGGCTCATGGATGTCCTCGCACCCGACGTCGTGTCGGTGGCGGACGGCGGCGGCAAGGTCCGCGGGGCGGCACGGCGGCCGATCATCGGGTCCGACAAGCTGGCGCGATACCTCGTCGGGAGCATGTCGAAGGTCACCGGCACGCTGGTCGCATCGCCGGCGTGGATCAACGGCCTGCCCGGCATCCGCATGGAGCTCGACGGCGTGCTGGCGGGCGTCGTCACCCTCACCGTCGAGGACGGCCGGGTCACGCAGATCTACTCCATCGCGAACCCCGACAAGCTCGGCCGCGTCGATGACGAGGCCCTGGTCGCCCGCTGAGGGGCGGCCTGCCGATCAGTCGTCGCGCTTGCCGCGCCCGCGCCACAGCTGCCACACGACGACGATGAGGGTGGTGAGGACGATGACGGCCGAGACCGCCAGCAGGAGCGTCTGGTCGGACTGCGAGATCATGCCGCGACCCTACCGGCCGGGCGCGGAGTCGTGCACCGCCTGCTCGACCACGGCGGCCAGCAGGCGCACGGCCTCGTCGACGAGCGGGTCGGCGAGGTCGCCGTAGCCGAGGACCAGCCGCTCGGGCGCCGGCGCCTCAGGCGAGACGCGGTAGCGGCGGATGTCGGTCAGGCCCAGGTCGTGGCGCTCGGCGGTGCGGACGAGGTCGGCCGCACGCACCCCGGGCGGCAGGTCGAGCACCACGTGAAGTCCCGCGGCGATGCCCGACACGCGGCAGTCGGGGAGCGCCCGGCCGAGGGCGGCGAGCAGCGCTTCACGCCGTCGCCGGTAGCGGGTCCGCGCGGCCCGCAGGTGCCGGTCGAGGCCGCCGGTCGTGAGGAACCGCGCCAGTGCGAGCTGGTCGAGCGTCGAGGGGGCGGCGGCGCCGGCATCCCGGATCTCACCTTGCAGCCACGGCGGAAGCACCAGCCAGCCGACGCCGAGTGCGGGGGATGCCGTCTTGCTGAGGCTCCCCACCAGCACGACGCGGTCGGGTGCCATCGCCTGCAGCGCGCCGATCGGCCGGCGGTCGTAGCGGAACTCGGCGTCGTAGTCGTCCTCGATGACGACGCCGTCGCAGGCGCGGGCCCACGCCACCAGTCCCTCGCGGCGTTCGGGTGACATCGCCGCGCCGATCGGGAACTGGTGCGCAGGCGTCACGAGCGCCGCCCGGGCGCCGGTGCGGGTGGATGCCGCCACCAGCGCCGCCACGTCGACCCCGTGCTCGTCGACCGGCACCGGTACCGAGGCCAGCCCCTCGGCGGCCGCGACCTGGCGCATGCGCGACCACGACGGGTCCTCGACGAGGAGCGCGCGGTGCCCGAGCGTGCGGAGGGCGCGTGCGACCCGGCGCATGCCGTCCGTCGCGCCGTGCGTCACGACGACCGATGCGGCATCGGCACGGGCGAAGCGCGAGCGCGACAGGTACGCCGCGACGGCCGCACGCGCCGCGGGGACGTCGGGGTCGATCCGGAAGAGCTCGGCGTCGGGCGTCTCGGCGAGCGTGTCGGTGAGCGCCCGCAGCCACAGCGCGCGGGGCGCGTGACGGAGATCCGGCACGCCGGGGGCGAGGTCGAAGCGCGGCCGGCGCAGCGGCGCGGCGGGCGCGGGCGCCGGCCGCGGCGCGGTGATGCCGACCGAGGCCGCGACCCGGGTCGCGGATCCGGTGCGGGCGTCGAGGATCCCCTCGGCGGCGAGCCTGCCGTACACCTCGGTCACCACCCACCGTGAGACGCCGAGCGATGCGGCGAGCAGCCGGCTCGGCGGCAGCGCCGCGCCGGCCGGCAGGCGACCGGAGGCGACGGCATCCCGCACAGCGAGCTCGAGCCGCACGTGACGCGGGCCGTCATAGGCGGCGAGGTCGAGCAGGGTCTCCCACGCGATCGAATTGGTCTGGACATCTGCCATGGAATCGGATCGTACTCCCAGACCGCATTCGTTCCACCATGGAGTCATCCCACCGAAAGGACCGCCATGCAGTACCGCACCATCTCCAACGGCACCACCTCCTTCGAGGTCTCGACGCTGTGCCTCGGTGCCATGAACTTCGGCACCCTCACCGACGCCGCCGTGTCGCGGCAGATCCTCGACCGCTTCGTCGAAGCCGGTGGCACGTTCGTCGACACCGCCAACAACTACAGCGCGTGGGCGGGCGGCCACGGCCGCGACAGCGAGGACGTGCTCGGCGACTGGATCGCCCGTCGCGGCGGTCTCGGCGACGTGCGTCTGGCCACCAAGCTCGGCGCCGCCAAGAAGGACCCGGCGCTGCCGCTGCAGAACGTCGAGCCGACCAACTTCCAGGGGCTGTCGGCCGAGATCGTCGCATGGGAGGCCCGCGAGAGCCTGCGACACCTCGGCGTCGACCGCCTCGACGTGATCTACGGCCACGTCGACGACCGCGAGACGCCGGTCGCCGAGACGGTCGCCGCGTTCGGCGAGCTGCAGCGTGAGGGCCTCGTGGGCATCTCCGGCATCTCGAACATCGCCGTGTGGCGCCTCGTCGAGGCGCGCGACGAGGCGTTGCGCCAGGGTGTCGACCCGTACGGCGTGATCCAGCAGGGGTTCAGCTACGTGTACCCGAGCCCCGGCTTCGGCCGCACCAACGACGTGTCGGCCGACCTGCTGGACTACGTCGCCTCGGCCGGCGTCGACGGCCGCCCGCCGCTCACCATCACCGCGTACTCGCCGCTGCACCAGGGCGCGTTCACGCGCGACGACAAGCCGATGTGGCCGGCCATGCGCCACGCGTCCAACCGCGACCGCGTGCGCGTGCTGCACGACGTGGCGGCCGAGCTGGGCGCGACGCCGAACCAGGTCGCGCTCGCGTGGCTGCTCGGCAAGGACGTGCCGGTGATCCCGGTGATCGGACCCTCGACCGTGGCGCAGCTCGAAGAGCTGCTCGCCGCCGCCGACCTCGTGCTCGAGGCCGAGGTGCGCGCACGTCTCGACGCCGCGGACCTCGACGTCCGCGCGGCCGTCGCGGCGTGAACGACCGGAGCGGGGCGGCGGGCGCTGCGGAAGCCCGACGCCCCGCTCCCGCGTGTCGCCGGGAGGCGCGGACGACGGAAGAGGGGATGCCGCGGCCCGCGGCATCCCCTCTTCGCTGTTCCGGAGAACCGGCCTAGAGCAGCTCGGGGTCCTCGGACTCCACGGGCTCGGGGTCGAGGAGATCGGCCACCGACGTGAGCACCTCGTCGGGGCGGAACGGGTAGCGGGCGATCTCGGCGGCGTCGCTGATGCCGGTCAGGACGAGCACCGTGTGCAGGCCCGCCTCGATGCCCGCGACGACGTCGGTGTCCATGCGGTCGCCGATCATGCCGGTGTTCTCTGAGTGCGCGCCGATGCGGTTGAGCGCCGAGCGGAACATCATCGGGTTCGGCTTGCCGACGACGTACGGCTCCATGCCGGTCGCCTTCGTGATGAGCGCCGAGATCGCTCCGGTCGCCGGCAGCACGCCCTCGGTCGAGGGGCCCGTCGCGTCGGGGTTCGTCGCGATGAAGCGTGCGCCGGCGTTGATGAACCGGATCGCCTTCGTGATCGCCTCGAACGAGTAGTTGCGGGTCTCGCCCACGACCACGTAGTCGGGGTCGGTCTCGGTCATGATGAAGCCGGCCTCGTGCAGGGCGGTCGTCAGACCTGCCTCGCCGATCACGAACGCCGAGCCGCCCGGCATCTGCGAGCGGAGGAAATCGGCCGTGGCCAGGGCCGAGGTCCAGATCGCCTCCTCGGGCACGATGAGCCCCGACGACCGCAGCCGGGCAGACAGATCGCGCGGCGTGAAGATCGAGTTGTTCGTCAGCACGAGGAACGGGACGCCCTGCTCACGCCACTGCTCCAGCAGCTCGGAGGCGCCCGGGATCGGCGTGTTCTCGTGCACCAGCACGCCGTCCATGTCGGTGAGCCAGCATTCGATGTCGGACCGGGTGCGCATGCGTCCAGACTAGGTGCGCCGCGGGCGTAGGGTCGAAGCCGTGACGTGGGACCCCCGCAGCCTTCCCGACCTGTCCGGTCGTGTGTACCTCGTGACCGGCTCGAACGCCGGCCTCGGGTACTTCGCGTCCGAGCAGCTCGTGCGCGCGGGCGCGAAGGTCATCATGTCGGCACGCCACCCCAACCGCCTCTCGGCCGCACGCGCCGCGATCCGGCGGCGAGTCGTGGATGCCGCCCCCGACGCCACCGAGCCGCTCATCCTCGACACGTCGAACCTCGGCTCGGTGCGCTCCGCAGCGGCCAGCGTCCGCGGTCGCGGAGGACTGGACGGCGTGCTGCTCAACGCCGGCATCGTGCACGCCCCCAAGACGCGCGAGACGACGATCGACGGCAACGAGGTCGTCTTCGCCACCAACGCACTGGGACACTTCGCGCTCGCCGGCGAGCTGCTGACCGCGCTCGCCGAGGCCTCGGGCCGCATGGTGTGGGTCGGCAGCATGTCGACCGCCCTCACGCCGTACGACCCCGTCGACCCGCAGCTCAAGGACGGCTACTCCGCGTGGCGCGCCTACGTGCAGTCCAAGGTCGCGACGACCTCTTTCGGGTTCGAGGCCGACCGTCGCCTGCGCGAGGCGGGCGTCCGGGTCGGGAGCGTCGTCGCGCACCCCGGGTACTCGACCGGCGGCCGCACGCCCGGCATCGTGGGGGTCAACGAGCCCTCGCGCGCCAAGCGGTTCGCCGACAACCTGCAGGCCGTCGCGGCCCAGTCCAAGGAGCACGGCGCGTGGCCGCTCGTGCGCGCCCTCACCGACCCCGACATCGACGGCGGCGAATTCTGGGGGCCACGCACCGGCTCGCGCGGCGAGCCGCGCCGGCAGACCGCGGCCAAGGTGACGCGCGACCCCGAGATCGCCGCCCGCCTGTGGTCGTTCGCCGAGACCGCCACCGGCGTCCGCTGGCCGTTCGCGAAGGCCGCGAGCGTCTCCGCGCACCGCTGAGCCCGCCATCGCCTGTGCAGGGCGCAGGAGGTTCCGCGTGACGCGCCGGGTGCGGAGCAGCGGTGTCGGCGTGTCGTCCACGACCTCCGACGCTGTGCCCTGTGTCGCGGGCGGCGGCCGTCGGCTCCACTGCCAGACTGACCGCAGGAGGTCGGATGGCCGAGGACGCATCGTGGTGGTCGCGCTTCGTCGCGCGCGTGCGTGAGACCTCGTGGGCCATCGACGCCAACGACGGCATCATCGCCACCGCCGGTCTGCTGCAGGGCTTCGCAGGCGCCGGAGCCGGTGACCGGCTGCTGCTGTTCACCTCGATCGCCGCGATGCTCGCCGGCGGCCTGAGCGCCGGCGGCGCGAAATGGGCCGAGGTCGCCGCCGAACGGGAGTCCGAGCTCGAACTCGCCGCCGAGGAGCAGTCCGAGATCGAGCGCGACCCCGAGGGCGAGCTCGCCGAGCTCGCGACGCACTGGGAGGGGCGGGGTCTCACGCCCGAGCTCGCGCACGAGGTGGCCCAGCAGCTCATGGCGCGCGACGCGCTATCGGCTCAGCTCGACGCCGAGCACGGCATCGAAGAGATCACGCACGCCTCAGCGCCGTGGTGGGCGGGGCTGGAGACAGCGATCGCGTTCATGCTCGGCGCGGCGGTGCCGGTGCTCATCACGTTCCTCGCGCCGGTGGCGATCGAGACGTGGGCGATCATCGTCGCGGTCGTGGTGTCGCTCGCGCTCACGTCGCTCGTCGCGGCGGGGGTGGGCCGCCTGTCGGCGGTGCGCATGCTGATCCGCAGCCTGACCGTGGGCCTCGGCACGATGGGCGTCAGCTACCTGGCCGGCGTCCTCTTCTTCTGACGACGCGGGGCCTCAGGCGCTCAGCCAGACCGCGTCTGCCGCCTCCTCGGGCAGGGCGACCTCCGCGTCGCCGATGCGGAGGGATGCGGCATCCACCACCGTCACCGACGCCCCGACGGCCACGCCGGCCGATTCCACGGCACGCAGCAGCACGGGGTCGCGGTCGCTCACGCGCAGCACCCGGCCGACGTGACCCGTCGGCGCCTGGCCGAGGAGCACGAAGGGCTCGCGGTGGACGTGGCCGGCGGCATCCGGGATCGCATCGCCGTGCGGATCGAAGCGCGGGCGCCCGAGGCGCTCGTCGATGCCCTCGAGCAGGCGGTCGCTGATGGCGTGCTCGAGCACCTCGGCCTCGTCGTGGACTTCGTCCCACGAGTAGCCGAACTCGCGCACCAGCCACGTCTCGATGAGCCGGTGGCGACGGATGATGGCGGCGGCCCGCAGCTCGCCCGCGTCGCTCAGCGACACCGGGCCGTACGGCCGGTGGGTCACCAGGCCCTGCGCGGCGAGCTTCTGCACCATCTCGGTGACGCTCGACGGCGCGAGCCCGAGCTCGGCGGCCAGCTGCGACGGCGTGATGCGGTCGTCCTGCCACTCGGTGTGGTGGTAGATCGTCTTCAGATAGTCATCGACCGCGGGTGAGGGCACGGCCCCAAGGGTACCCGCGGGCCGTCAGCCGGTGAGGCGGGCCCTACGCCCGGGCGCCCTGCCGGCCGACCTCATCCGGTGAGGACGAGGAACAGCAGCACCCCGTTGAGCGCGATGAGGAACACGGACGCCGCCACCCCCGCGATCGTCGTCCACACGCGGTTGCGGAACGGACCCAGCACGTCGCGGTTCGCGGTGAGGGCGACCAGCGGGACGAGTGCGAACGGGATGCCGAACGACAGCACCACCTGGCTGAGCACGAGGGCGACGGTCGGATCGAACCCGAGCGCGAGGATGATGAGTGCGGGGATCAGGGTGACGAGCCGTCGCGCGAGCAGCGGCACGCGGATGTGCAGCAGCCCGTGCATGATCTCGGCGCCTGCGTACGCGCCGACCGACGTGCTGGCCAGACCGCTCGCGAGCAGCCCGACCGCGAACAGCGTCGCGACGAGCGGCCCGAGCCCTGCGTACAGCGCGGCGTAGGCGCCTTCGAGCGAATCGGTGCCCGGCACGCCTGCGAGGTTCGCGGCCGCGAGCAGCAGGATGCACAGGTTGACCGTGCCCGCGATGAGCATCGCGATCGACACGTCCCATTTCGTCGCGCGCAGCAGACGGCGGGTCGGGATGCCGCGCAGCTCGTCGAGCGTCGGGTCGGGGGCGCTGCGATCGCTCGACGGCCGGCTGAGCGGGTGTGCCGCGGTGCGGTCGTCCTTCCGGTCGCTGAGCGAGCGAGGAACGAGCGAGACGAAGCGTGGCGCACGGTCGGCATCGATCGCCGGCCGTGCCGGCGCGAAGCGGTCGCGGGCCAGCGCGCTGTGGGCGTAGATCGCGTGCGGCATGATCGTCGCGCCGAGGATCGAGGCCGCGAGCAGCACCGAGTCGGTCCCCTCGAACCGCGGGACCAGACCGCCGACCACGCCTGCCGCATCGGGCGGCGCGACGAGCACGCCGAACGTGAACCCCAGGGCGATGATCGCCAGGAGGCCGATCACGACGAACTCGAACGTGCGCGGGCCGCGCCGCGACTGGATCAGCAGCAGCGCGATCGACACCGCACCGGTGATCGCACCGCCCCACACGAGCGGCACGCCGAACAGGAGGTTGAGCGCGACCGCGCCGCCGATCACCTCGGCGATGTCCGTGGCCATGGCGACGAGCTCGGCCTGCAGCCAGTACGCGCGGCGCGCCCACGGGCGGCGGATGCGGGCGCCCAGCGTCTCGGGCAGGCTCCGGCCCGTGACGATCCCGAGCTTGGCGGACAGGTACTGGATGAGCCACGCCATGACGTTGCCGAGAACGACGACCCACACCAGCAGGTACCCGTAGCGGGCTCCGGCCGTCATGTTGCTGGCGACGTTGCCGGGGTCGAGGTAGGCGACGCCGGCGACCAGGGCGGGCCCGATCAGCCAGGCGGCGCGCGTCACACCGGGAGTCCGGCGTGCGGCGGTGGTGGCATCCGGAGCCGTCGCAGTTTTCGGCATACCGAAAACGTACCCTGTTTTCGGTATGCCGAAAAGATGGGGACGGCGAGCTCGCCGTCGACTACTCAGGAACAACGCGACGCCACGCCGGTGGCCGGGCGCCGGAGAGCGCCATCCTCCTGAATTCTCGACGAGCCCGCGCGGGCTAGCCTGGGCCGGTGATGTCACCCGACCAGCCCGCGCCGCACGCGGAACAGCCCGAACCCATGCTGCCCGTCGGGGTCGGGCCGTGGCCCGGGGGGCCGGAGGCATGGCCCGACGACCCGCACTACGACCGCGAGCTGCTCGCGAACGGCGACGCCCGCAACGTCGTCGACGGCTACCGGTACTGGACGATGGACGCGATCGTCGCCGACCTCGACGAGCGCCGCCACGGCTTCCACGTGGCGATCGAGAACTGGCAGCACGACATGAACATCGGCTCGATCGTGCGCAGCGCCAACGCGTTCCTCGCGGCAGAGGTGCACATCATCGGCAAGCGCCGCTGGAACCGCCGCGGCGCGATGGTCACCGACCGGTACCAGCACGTGCGTCACCACGAGACCGTCCAGGCGTTCGCGGAGTGGGCGGCCGCGGCATCCCTCCCGGTCATCGCCATCGACAACGTCGACGGCTCGGTGGCGCTGCCGGCCGCCGATCTGCCCGAGGCGTGCGTGCTGCTGTTCGGGCAGGAGGGGCCGGGGCTCTCGCCCGAGGCGCTGGCCTCGGCATCCACCACTGTCGAGATCGAGCAGTACGGCTCGACGCGGTCCATCAACGCGAGCGCGGCGGCGGCCGTCGTGATGTACGAGTGGTGCCGCCGCTGGGCGTGAGCCGCGTCAGGCGCCGACGGTCATCCAGGTCGAGCCGCGCACGCGCCAGCCGAGCGTGAACAGGCGCGCCAGCATGTAGACGCCGAAGAACGCGACCGCGAGCCACGCGAGGCCGGCCGCACCGGTCGGCTGCAGCATCGCGATGATCACGAGCGCCGGCACGAACGGCACGAGGTTCAGCACCCCGACGATCGCGAGGTACTTCGCGTCGCCGGCGCCGATCAGCACGCCGTCGAGCACGAACACCACTCCGCACACGGGCTGCGCGACGGCGAGCACGATGAGCGCGGGCTGCACGAGCGCGGCGATCGCGGCGTCCCCCGTGAACAGCAGCCCGATCACGCCCGACAGTGCGCCGATGAGCACTCCGGTGATGATGCCGAACCACGCGCCCCAAGCCACTGTGCGGCCGAGCACACGGCGCACCGTGTGCGGATCCTCGGCGCCGAGTCCCTTGCCGACGAGCGCCTGCGCGGCGATCGCCAGCGCGTCGAGGGCGAACGCCGCCGTCGAGAAGATCGTGAAGGCGACCTGCCACCCGGCGAGCTCGTCGGTGCCGAGGCCGGTCGCCACGCCGACCGTGGCGAGCAGTGCGACGCGCAGCGACACCGTGCGCAGGAACAGCCAGCCGCCCGACTTCGCCGACCCGCGCACGCCGTCGCGCTGGGGGCGGATGGATGCCTCGTGCCGGCGTGCAAGGCGGCCGACGACGAGCACGTACGCGGCGACCATGCCCCACTGCGCCACGACCGTGCCGAACGCGGAGCCCGCGATGCCCCAGCCGAAGCCGTAGATGAACAGCCAGTTGAGCAGGGCGTTGGCGCCGAAGCCGAGACCGGCGATCCACAGCGGCGTCACAGTGTCCTGCATGCCGCGGAGCAGACCCGTCGCCGCGAACACGACGAGCATCGCCGGCAGGCCCCACATCGAGATGCCGAGGTAGATCTCGGCCTGCTCGGCGACCTCCGCCGGGGCGCCGAACAGCGTCACCAGGAACGGCGTCGCGAGGTACCCGACCACGGCCAGCACCGCGCCGAGGCCGAGGGCGAGCCACATGCCGTCGATGCCCACCGACACGGCGCGCGACGAGTCGCCGGCGCCGAAGCGCCGCGCGACGGCCGGCGTCGTCGAGTAGGCGAGGAACACCATGAGCCCGACGATCGTCTGCAGCACCGCCGACGCGATCCCCAGACCGGCGAGCGGGACGACGCCGAGGTGGCCGACCAGCGCCGAATCGACGATGAGGAACAGCGGCTCGGCGATGAGGGCGCCCAGGGCCGGCACGGCGAGCCGCAGGATGTCGCGGTTCAGGGTGTCGCGGGCGCTCGTCACCCTCCGAGCCTAGGGCGGGCCGCCGACGCAGGGCGCCGGGCCGCCGTGCACCCGGCTCGCGAGGCGCGACGGGTAACGACCCCGCTACGGTGTCCGCGCGCGGCTTCCCGTGGTCGGCCGGGCGGCTAACCTGGAACGCATGACCGACGCCCCCCGCTCCGGTCTCGCGCTCGAGGAACTCAGCGCCGAGATCCGCCCTCAGGATGATCTGTTCCGCTACGTCAACGGCTCGTGGATCGAGCGGACGGACATCCCCGAAGACAAGGCGCGCTGGGGCTCGTTCCACCTGATCGCGGAGCAGGCCGAGAAGCACGTGCACGCGATCGTCGAGGAGTCGCAGCAGGCCGAGGCCGGCACCGAGGCCCGCAAGATCGGCGACCTCTACACGAGCTTCATGGACACCGAGCGCATCGAGGCGCAGGGCGCCGCGCCGCTGGCCGACACCCTCGCCCGCGTCGAGGCGATCGCCGACATCCCCGGGTTCCTGCGCACGATCGGCGAGTTCGAGCGAGACGGCGTCGCTGCGCTCATCCACCTCTACATCGAGCCGGACCCCGGCAACCCGCAGCGCTACGTGCCGTTCTTCCTGCAGGGCGGGCTGTCGCTCCCGGACGAGAGCTACTACCGCCTCGAGAACTTCCAGGAGACGCGCATCGCGTTCCGCTCGCACGTGCACCGCATCCTGGAGCTCGCCGGGGTGACCGAGCCCGAGGCATCCGCCGACCGCATCGTCGCCCTCGAGACCGAGCTCGCCACCCATCACTGGGACAACGTGGCGAGCCGGGATGCCGTCAAGACGTACAACCTGAAGACGTGGGACGAGGTGCAGTCCCTCGTGGGCGTCGACCTCGCGCCGTGGCGCGACGGCGCCGCCCCCGAGCACGCGGACGCGTTCGCCGAGATCAACGTCTACCAGCCGAGCTTCTTCGAGGGCCTGGGCGCCCTGCTCGTCGAAGAGCGTCTCGAGGACTGGAAGGCCTGGCTGCGGTTCGCGGTCGTGCACTCCGCCGCACCGTTCCTCTCGGAGGAGTTCGTCGCCGAGAACTTCGGCTTCTACGGCACCCAGCTCACCGGCGTGCCCGTCAACCGCGAGCGCTGGAAGCGCGGCGTGAGCCTCAGCGAGGCCGCGATGGGCGAGGCCATCGGCCGCGTCTACGTCGAGCGCCACTTCCCGCCCGCAGCCAAGGTCGCGATGGACGAGCTCGTCGGCAACCTCATCGAGGCGTATCGGCAGTCGATCACCGACCTGGAGTGGATGAGCCCCGAGACCCGCGAGCGCGCGCTCGCCAAGCTCGACGCCTTCACGCCGAAGATCGGCTACCCCGTGACGTGGAAGGACTACTCCACGCTCGAGATCGACGCCGAGGACGTCGTCGGCAACGTGCGCCGCGCGCACGTGTGGGAGCACGACCGCCAGCTCGCCAAGGTCGGCCAGCCGATCGACCGCGACGAATGGTTCATGACGCCGCAGACCGTCAACGCGTACTACAACCCGCTGATGAACGAGATCGTGTTCCCGGCGGCGATCCTGCAGTACCCGTTCTTCGACGCCGAGCGCGACGCGGCCGCCAACTACGGCGGCATCGGCGCGGTCATCGGCCACGAGATCGGCCACGGCTTCGACGACCAGGGCAGCCGCTTCGACGGCGACGGGTCGCTGCGCGACTGGTGGACCGACGACGACCGCGCCGCCTTCGAGGAGCGCACCAAGAGCCTCATCGCGCAGTACGACGCGCTCGTGCCGCAGGGGCTCGCCGACGAGAACCACGTCAACGGCGCGCTCACGATCGGCGAGAACATCGGCGACCTCGGCGGTCTCGGGATCGCGATCCGGGCGTACGCGCTCTCGCTCGGCACCGACGAGGCCGGCGACCCTTCGACGAGCTCAGTGGGCGCGGCGCCCGAGATCGACGGGTTCACCGGCATCCAGCGTCTGCTCCTCAGCTGGGGGCAGATCTGGCAGCAGAAGGGCCGCGATGCCGAGACCATCCGCCTGCTGACGATCGACCCGCACTCGCCCAACGAGTTCCGGTGCAACCAGATCGTCCGCAACATCGACGCGTTCTACGACGCGTTCGGTGTCACCGAGTCGGATGCGCTCTGGCTCGACGAGGATCAGCGCGTCACCATCTGGTGACCGCCGACCCCCTACCCCCGACGCCGCGCTGGAACGGGCGTCGCCACCGCACCACACCGAGAACTGGGGAAGGACGCTCCGTGGGCATGGAGCCCCGAAAGGATGCCGAGTCGCTGCGGGGGGCGCGACGGAGCACCGGCAAACGACTGCCGAAGCGTGCAGCCGTCGGTCGTCGTTCGTTCGCGTCGACGCTGAAGGCGCTGGACGACCTCGCCGCGTCGGGGGCGAAGATCTCCGTGCGGATCACCGACCTCGACCGCGGCACATCGGTGCTCTCGGGCGACGACTTCGTGACCCTGCCGGTGGCGGGGCTCGGCGTCGTGCCGCTGCTGATCGAGGTGGCGGCGGCGTTCGAGTCCGGCCGTCTGGAGCCGCTGGAGATCATCGATCGCGCGCACTACGAGGCCGTCGGCGTCGGCGGTGTGTGGCAGCACCTCAAGGCACCCGCGCTGCCGCTGGTGGACCTCGCGGTGCTCACCGCGTCGACCGGCGACGCGCTGGCGGCCAACGCCCTGCTGGCCCGTGTGGGCCTGCCGGCTGTGCGGGCGCGCATCGAGCAGCTGGGACTGTCGCGGTCGGCGCTGCTCGACCGCTTCCGCGACGAGCGCGGACCCGACGACGCCCCGCATTTCGCGCTCGGATCGGCACGCGAGCTCGCCGAGGTGTTCGCCGCCCTGGTCAACTCGCAGGTCGTGTCTCCCGGCGTCAGCGCGCAGGTGGCCGAGTGGCTGAGCCTCAACCACGACCTGTCGCTCGTCGCGTCCGCGACGGGCCTCGACCCGTTCTCGCACGAGAACGACGAGCACGGACTGCTCTTCATCAACAAGACCGGCCGGGATGCCGGCATCCGCGTCGAGGCGGGTGTGCTCGCCGGTCCGCGCGCCGGCGTCTCGTACGCGCTCATCGTGTGCTTCGACGATCTGTCGATCTCGCACCGCCTGCGTGCGCACGAGGCCTTCCGGATCCTCGGCACCGACCTCATGGAGTATGTGTTCTGACCGCGCTCGGGCGTTGATCGGTCGGTTGTGCGGGGTGCGACGTGCGTGCGGGGTGCGACGACCCCGCCGAACTGACCGATGGCTCGGGATGCCGCGGCTCGCGGCATCCCCGTCCGGGCCGGGCACCGGACTTCCCTGCGGTGCGCAACTCGTGTAGACACGGGAGGACGCGCGGCGCCGCTGCCGCGTGACGCGACGCGAAGAGGAGTCAGCCCGTGGCCAACCGCACCGCCGTGATGCCGGAGCTTTCGAGGATCGAGATCGAGGACCGGCCGGTGCCGCAGCTCGCTCCGCGGCAGGCGCTGGTGCGCATCGAATCCGTGGGGGTGTGCGGCTCCGACACGACGTACTTCACCGTCGGCTACATCGGCGACTGGGTGGTCGACGGTCCGATCGTGCTCGGGCACGAGGTGGCGGGCACGGTGGTCGGCGTCGGCGACGAGGTCACACAGGTGAAGGTGGGCGACCGGGTCGCGATCGAGCCGGGCACCCCGTGTCGCGACTGCGCGGACTGCCTCGCCGGGGACTACCACCTGTGCGCGCACCTGGTGTTCCTCGCGACGCCGCCCTACGACGGCGCGCTCATGCAGTTCATGGCGGTGGACGAGCGCAACCTCTTCCCGATGCCGGACGCCATGAGCTTCGACGAGGGGGCGATGCTCGAGCCGCTCTCCGTGGGGATCTGGGCATGCCGGCGGGCAGGGCTCACGCCGGGCGACCGCGTGCTCGTGACCGGCGCCGGACCCGTGGGCGTCCTCGCCGCGCAGGTGGCGCGGGCGTTCGGCGCGTCGAGCGTGCGCGTGGCCGACGTCTCGCCGTATCGGCTCGAGCTCGCCGCGTCGCTCGGGTTCGAGGTCGAGCAGGCGGGCGGCGCAAGCCACGAGCCCGAGTTCGACGTGCTGCTGGAGTGCTCCGGCGCGCCCACCGCTCTCGCCGACGGGCTCTGGCGGCTGCGCAACGGCGGACGCGCTGCGATGGTGGGCATGCCCAAGCAGGCGGTCGAGCTGCCGCTGTCGCGCCTCAACGTCCGCGAGCTCTCGGTGTCGCTCGTGAACCGGTACGCGCACACGTGGCCGACGGCCCTGGCGCTGGTCGCGTCGGGACGAGTGGATGCCGCAGCCATCGTCACCCATCACTTCCCGCTCGACGGCACGGCCGATGCGCTCCTGCTCGCCAGGACCGAGCCGAACTCGATGAAGGCCGTGATCCACCCGCAGCGCTGATCGGCGGGGCGGCCGGCGCGGTCGTTTCCCGATTGTGATCAACTCGTGTTGACCAATCTCTTGCAACCGTCGTTCAACTCGTGTTGACTGGCGGCCGTACTCAACGAGGAGGAGTGTTCGCAGTGGAACGAGTGGTACTGGATGTAGACCTCGCGATGGGGGCTCCGGGCAGCGACATCGACGACGGGTTCGCGCTCGCGCTGGCGCTCGCCGACCCGGGGATCGCGCTCGAGCTCGTCACGACGGTGAACGGCAACACCGACGCCGACACCGCGACCGCGCTGACGCTGGAGCTGCTGCACCGCCTGGGACGCCCCGACGTTCCCGTGGTGCGCGGCGCGAAGCGACCGCTGGTGCGGCCGCAGGCGCGCCAGGGCTCGCTCCCGGCCGACGTGCCGGTCCGCGAGCCGCGAGAGGGCGTCGCCGCCGAGGCGATGGTCGAGATCGTGCGCGCCCACCCCGGCGAGATCACCCTCGTCGCCGTGGGCCCGCTCACCAACGTCGCGCTCGCGATGCGCCTCGACCCCGGGTTCGCCGGCGCGCTCAAGTCGCTCGTGATCATGGGGGGCGTCTTCGAGGGGCAGACGAACAACGCCGCCATGCCGGGCGAGTTCAACATCTGGTGCGATCCCGAGGCCGCCGCCGTGGTGCTCGACTCCGGGATCGCCGCCAAGTGGGTGGGGCTCGACGTCACCCTGCAGGTGCGCGTCGAGCGTGAGCAGGCGCTCGAGATGGCCGCGAGCGACCGGCAGTTCACCGCCTTCGCGGGGGAGTACACCGCCGCGTGGATCGACCACCTCGCCGAGATCGACGAGCCCGGCATCACGTCGTGCGCCATGCACGATCCGCTCGCCGTGGCGGCCGTCACCCGCCCCGACCTCCTCACCTGGCGTGACGCGCACGTCGCCGTGAGCCAGGCGGACCTCACGCGCGGCGTGATGGTCTGCGACTTCCGCTGCACCGGCAGCGGTCCCGACGGGACACCGCGTCCCACCCTTCCCAATGCCTCGGTCGCCGTCGCCGTCGACGTCGCCGGGTTCAACACCCACTTCCTGAAGAATCTGGAGGCCATCGCATGACCCGTACCGCATTCGGCAAGACCCTCGCGCTCGGCGCCGCCGCAGCAGTGCTGCTGGCAGGCTGCGCCTCAGACTCCTCGTCGGCCGACCCGTCGGGCGACTGGAGCATCCCCGACGAGGACCCGACCGCCAAGATCAACGTCGTCGGGATCATCGACCCCGTCGCCGACAACATGGCCGAGGTGATCGAGGCGTTCGAGAAGGCGCACCCGACGATCGACGTCAACTACCAGTACGTCCCCTTCGACGACCTCAACAGCGTGCTCGACACCCGCATCACCTCCAAGAGCGGCGACCCCGACGTGTTCTGGGTCGATCAGCCGCGCGTGCCCGCGCTGTCGGCGCGCGGCTACCTCGAGGACCTCACCGAGCAGTTCTCCGACCGCGTCGACGGTCTCGTCCCGGCCACCGTCGACTCGAGCTCCTACGACGGCAAGCTGTGGTCGGTGCCGATCGCGAACTCGACGCAGGTGCTGTTCTACAACAAGGACATCCTGGATGCCGCCGGCATCACCCCGCCCGGCTCCAGCGGTGAGCGGGTCACCTGGCAGCAGCTGAAGGAGCTCGCCGCGCGGGCGCAGGCCTCCGGCGGCGCCGACAACGGACTGATGGTCGGCCAGCCCGACCGGTACTACCAGCTGGAGCCGCTCCCGGTCTCGGCGGGCGGCGGCGTGGGCGTCACCGGCGACGACATGCTCACCCCCGACATCACCAACGACGGCTGGGTCGACGCGATGACCTACTACGGGTCGCTGTTCACGGACGGCGTCTCGCCCAAGGGCATCACCCCCGAGCAGACAGATGCGACCTTCCTCGCCGGCAAGACGGCCTTCTTCGTCGAGGGCAACTGGATGGTCCCGAAGATGCAGGACGCGACGTTCGCGTGGGGCGCGGCCCTGAACCCGGTGTGGGAGGGCGGCGACCCGGCGACGCCGACCGGCTCGTGGTCGCTCGGCATCAACCCGTTCTCGAACAACAAGGAGGCGGCGGCGATCTTCATCGACTGGATGGCGATCGACGGCCAGGGCGGCTACGGCGAGTACCGCGACTTCGCGGAGCTTCCGGCGAACATCAAGGGTCTCGAGTCGTACCTCGCCGGGCCCGCGTTCACCTCGTCCGAGGGGGGCAAGCAGGCCGCCGAGGTCGTGAACGAGGAGTCCACCACCTCGGCGGTCGCGCGAGCGTCCACCGTCGGCTACATCGAGTTCGAAGAGATCATCGGCCGGGCGTTCTCCGACATCGCGAACGGCGCCGACCCCGCCACCGCGCTGGCCGCGGCCGAGACCGAGCTGAACGGCGCATGGAAGCAGTACAAGTGATCGAGGCGGTGGGGACTCCGCAGGGGGTCCCCACCCCGCCGCGCGCCGACGCCCCGCCGGCCGCCGCCCGTGGGGCGCGCCCGGTGCGCTCACGCCGCCGCCGCGTCGGCCGCACGTGGCTGATGGTCGCGGCCTTCCTGGCGCCCGCGGTGGTGACCATCCTGCTCATCCGCATCATCCCGTTCCTCGGCGCGGTGATCTCGACGCTCCACGTCCGCGAGGGCATCGGGCTGCTCGCCGAGGAGCGGTTCGCCGGATTCCAGAACTACATCGAGCTGCTGTCGGACCCGCTGTTCCAGGCGACGCTCGGCCGCACGCTGCTGTTCAACGTCATCATCAACCCGTTGCAGATCGCCCTCGCGCTCGTGATCGCGGTGCTGCTGACCCGGCGCGTGCCGGCGCGGGGGCTGTGGCGCATGGCCGTCTTCATCCCGTGCACGATCCCGCTGGTGGGCTCGTCGATCGCGTGGGGCGTCGCGCTGCGCGCCGACGGCCCGATCAACGGGATCCTGCAGGCGCTGGGACTGCCGGCGCAGCCGTTCCTGTCATCCCCGACGCAGGCGCTCGCCAGCATCATGCTCGTCGCATCGTGGGTGGGCATCGGGTACTGGATGATCTTCCTCATCGCGGGGATCAACGAGATCCCCGACGAGCTCTACGAGGCGGCATCCCTCGACGGTGCGGGCGCGTGGCGCAGCTTCTGGTCGGTCACGCTGCCGATGCTCAAGCGGCCGCTGCTGTTCGTGCTCGTCGCCGACACCGTCGCCAACTTCGTGCTGTTCGTGCCGATGCAGATGCTCACCGGCGGCGGACCGCAGAACTCCACCACCATGCTCATGTTCGACGCCTACCGGCGCACGTACACCTACTCGCAGCCGAACCAAGGGGCGACGGCGACGGTGATCCTGACGGTCGTCATGCTCATCATCGTGTTCATCCAGTTCCGGCTGCTGAAGGAGGACGCCCGATGACCGCCGTGACCACCGGGAGGCGATCGATGCGCGGTCGTGTGCTCGCGCAGCGCTGGCTGCTCGGACTGCTGGCCGCACTGGTCGGCCTGCTGTTCGTGCTGCCGGCGATCTGGATGCTGCTCGGCTCGCTGCGACCTGGCAGCGACGTGATCGGCAGCGTCAGCCCCCTCAGCTGGAACACCCTCATCCCCGACGTCTGGACCCTCGACAACTACGCGTCGCTGTTCGGGCCGCTGCGGTTCGGGCAGGCGCTGATGAACTCGCTGATCGTGGGCTTCGCGAGCGTCGCGCTGGGCCTCGCGATCTCGATCCCGGCCGCGTACGCGCTCAGCGTGTTCCGCTTCCCGGGCAGGGAGCTCGTGTTCGCCGTCCTGGTGGTCGGCTTCATGATCCCGTTCGAGGCGATCGCGATCCCGCTCGCCCAGATCTTCACGCAGTGGCATCTCGACAACACGTACATCGGCCTGATCCTGCCCGGCATCGGCAACGGCCTGGCGATCTTCAACCTGCGGCAGTTCTTCCTCGGCATCCCGCCGGAGCTGCACGAGGCATCCCGGGTCGACGGGGCGTCCGAGTTCCGCACGATGACGCAGGTCTACCTGCCGCTGAGCGTGACGCCCGTCATCAACTCCGCGCTGCTGATCTTCCTGGCGCAGTGGAGCGCGTACCTCTGGCCGCTGCTCGTGGTCTCGGACGACAACATCCAGGTGGCAGCCATCGCGCTGTCGCGGACGTTCTCCGACACGAGCTTCAACTTCGGTCAGATGTTCGGCGGTGCCCTGGTGATCTCGCTGATCCCCGCCGTGCTGCTGCTCGTGCTGCAGCGCTATTTCACCCAGTCCGTGGCGACGAAAGGCCTGAAGTGACGGACGTCGTCGTCGTGGGATCGGTCAACTACGACCTGGGGCTGCGGGTGCAGCGGCTGCCGTGGGCGGGCGAGACGGTGCTCTCGTCGTCGCTGACGCGGCGGTCGGGGGGAAAGGGGGCAAACCAGGCGGTCGCGGTCCGAGAGGCGGGGGCGTCGTGCGCGATGGTGGGCGTCGTCGGCGCCGACGGCGCCGCGCTCGTGGGGCAGCTGAAGGAGGCCGGCGTCGACGTCGCGCGCATCCGCGCCGACCCGGGCGCCACGACGGGCACCGCCGTGATCATGATCGACGACGACGGACAGAACTCGATCATCGTCTCGTCGGGGGCGAACGACGCGCTCACCGCGGCCGAGGTCC
>Ga0160450_100541_pt1 | contig 21759 bp, 12 predicted proteins | sample HID1975K_E1MG_FD_108257 | JGI IMG/M metagenome (GOLD analysis project Ga0160450, IMG submission 108257) | Enriched soil microbial communities from UW Madison campus, WI, USA - HID1975K_E1 MG | ecosystem: Environmental > Terrestrial > Soil > Unclassified | place: USA: Madison, Wisconsin...
AGATGCACGCGAGCGTGACCTCGAACGGCCCGTAGACGACCGGGTCGCCGTTCGCGTCGACGGCGCCGCCGCCGTCGACCGTCTTCGTGACCGACACCTGCGCGAGGTTGAAGGTGTTGCGCACCTCGAGTCCCGGCTGCGGCTGGTCGTCGACGCTCAGGATCGTCGGGTCGGTCTCGACGGTGAAGGTGTAGCCCTCGCCGTCGCCCGCCACCACGTTGCCGTCGGCATCGAGGATCTCGGTCGAGTTCGCGCCACCGGCATCCACCTCCACGAGGCGGCACTCCGCGCCGGTGGGCAGGTTCTCCCACAGAGCCGTGGGCGAATCGGCGCTCACCATGCGGATGCGGCCGTCGGGGATGTCGACGACCTGCCCGTCGCGCGTGCACGTGAGGCTCAGCTCGTAGGCGGAGGTGCCGAACTTCTCGGCGCCGTCGCCGGCGAACGTCTTGGTCACCTCGAGCGAGCCGGTGAGGTACCAGTTCGTCGCGGTCACTGTGATGAGACCACCGGTGATCGGGACGGTGCCGGTGCCGACAGAGGTGTCCTCGCCGTCGTTCGGCGTGATGACGACGGCGTCGGCGCCGTTCAGATCGTCCTCGACGACGGTGCACACCGAGCCCGGGATCACCTGGTGGATCGCCGTGCTCCAGCCGTTCTCGGCGTTCAGCTCGACCTGCGTGCTGAGCACGGTCTCGCCTGCGAAGGTGCAGGTCACCGTGAAGGTGAAGGTCCGGTCGAGGCCGAACTGGTCGGCGCCCGCGCCCTCGAAGTCCTTCACGAGCACCATGGCGGTCGCGTCGAAGAGGTTGGTGTACGTCACCGTGTTCACGACCGCGGTGCTGTCGGGCTGCAGTTCGGGGATGATGACGCGGCGCGTGCGCGGGTCGATGATCGGGGCGAGATTGCCGTCGACCCCAGGGATGTCGGCCGTGGCGATCGACGCATCGGCGTTACGCGGGTCGGTCTCGGTCACGATGCACCGCGAGCGCGCCGGGATCTCGGTGATGGTCTCGGTCTCGTTCGCGTCGAGCGTGAACGTCTCGTCGACCACGGTCTCGCCGTTGTAGGTGCAGACGACGCGGAACCCGAAGCCCGTCGGGACGAAGGGGCTCGCCGACTCCACGAGCTTGCCCACTTCGAGCGAGGCCCACTCGTACGTGTTCGCGACGGTGAACCCGAACGTCTCGTCGGCGTCGGTCACGGTGATCGACTCAGGCGTGATCGTCGTGCCGGTCTGCCCGGCGTCGTCCTCGTCGACCGTGCAGATCGAGCCGACCGGCACATCGGGGATCACGACCGGGTCCTCGCCCGGGACGATCGTCACCACGCCGCCGTTCGCGAGCGGCACGTCGGCGCCCTGCCACGTGCACGACACGGTGGCCGTGAACGATTCGGGCACCGGGAAGCCCTCGGGCGCGTCCACGGTCTTCTCGACCGAGATCGAGCCGTTCTCGAAGACATTCGTCACGGTGACGACGACGGGCGTCTCGCCCTCGCCGATGGTCACCGGGTCGGGGCTGATGACAGGGGTGCCGGTCGCGAAGCCCGGATCCGTCTCGGTCACGGCGCACTGGGCACCGGTGGGCAGACCCTCATACAGGGCCGTGCCTGCACCGGTGATGGTGCGCGTCGCGCCACCCGGGATCGCCACGTCGACGGTCTCGCCGTTGACGACGCGCGTGCACGCCAGGCTCACGGTGTACGTGTCGGTCGTCGCCGGGTCCAGCCCGTTCGCCGGGGCGCCCTCCAGCTCCTTCTGCACCTGCAGCGAACCGAGGGTGAACGTGTTGGTGATGTCGGCCTCGACCGGCACCTCCGGGTCGTCTCCGACGGTCACCGTGACGCTGGCGGTCGAGTCGTTCGCACCGCCCTTGTCGGGCTCGGTGACCGTGCACTGCGCGCCCGTGGGAAGCTTCGGAACCGTCCAGGTCAGATCGTCCGGCGGGGTCAGCGTGTGGGTGTCGTGGAAGACCGGATCCGGCGTCGCGCCGTCGATCGTGCAGGTCATCTCGACCGTGAACGGTGCCGTCGCCCATCCGCCGGGATCGACGATCGACTTCACGACCGAGACCGAGCCCACCGTGTAGACGTTCTCGACCGCGACATCGGTGCGGGCCGTGGTCGTGCCGTCCTCGTACGGAAGGATCGTGAACGGCTGGTCGACGACCTGGTCGCCGTCCTCGGTCACGGTGATCGTCGTCTGGGCGCCGGGGTCGGGGCGTTCCGTGACGGTGCACTCGGCGCCGGCGGGCAGATTCTCGAACGCCTTCGACTCGCCGTCCTTCAGGGTGAAGGTGCGGTCGGCCTCGGGGATCGCCTCCTGGCCGAGGTACGTGCAGCTCGCGTCGAACATGTACGTCCGGTCGTAGACGATGGGTTCGCCGTCCTCGTTCACGGCTCCGCCGCTGTCGACCGACTTCTCGACGGTGAACCCGCCGGCGAAGTACTCGTTCGTGATCTGGAACGCCGCGGACTGCGTGTCGCCCGAGTACGGGTCCCACACCTGCGTGTTGTCCCGGTAGTCGCGCTCGGCGATGACGCCGTCCGGGGGTGTGACCGTCCACTCGACGCCGGGGATCTCCGGATCCTCGACGACGGTGCACGTCGAGAACAACGGCAGGTTCACCGGGCCGGTGGCGCTGTCGTATATCAGCGTGTCCCCGTTCGCCGGTACGGACGGACGGCTCGCGTCGGACCCGTCGGAATGCAGGAGTGCGGCCTGCTCCCCACCCGAAGTGCACGTGACCAGCAGCGGATATCTGTCGGGCAGTTCGATCGGGCTCGCAAAGTCGGGGGCGGTCACTTCCTTGACCATCTCCAGCTGGCCCGTGGCACCCGCGACGCCGACCTTCTGCGGCTCGGTGATCAGCGAGGGACGCTCGGGTTGCGTCACGGTGGCGTTGGAACGGGATGCCGTCGCGAACGAGTTCCACGCGACCGGCAGTCCGTCGGGCACGGCCGAGTTGGCCGGCAGCACGTACGGCGTCTGCGTCTGGTAGACCAGTCGCAGCGTCTCACCGGGCCGGAGGCCGGGGGCAGGCGAGACCGCGTCAGGGTTCTCGTACTCCAGGACGAGCAAGACGCTCCGTGCGGCCCGGATCGTCTCGACGGGCGTGGAGAGGTCGGCCTTCACCCAGTCGAAGGCGCAGGCGGGATCAGCGGCGGCGTCCTCGGTCCACACCTTGATCGCGTTCGCGTTGCACGCCTGGCTGAGCTGAACGGCCGACAGATAGATGCCGCTCGTCGACGACGCACTGTCGGCCAGACCGTCGAAGTTCGCCTGCAGCGTTCCGGTGAGCGACACGGGAAACTCCGAGTCGCGTGCGCCGGGGACGATGACGCCCTGGTCGCCCACCGTCGGCAGCGTGTCGATCGTCGCGAGCACACGCGCGCTGGTGTTGCCGGTGTTGGTGAAGTCCAGCCGCCAACTCTCCAGGCCGCCGGGCCGGGTGATGGGCGCACACGGGTAAGAGTAGAACCCGTCGTTCGTGACTCCCGGAATGCTGGGATCGCAAGCGGATCCGTCGCCGGCGACGTTGAGCACCCCGAGGTCGTCGTCTCCGGGGAGGCCCGGGTCGCCGGCGCCCTCGCCCTTGACGTACTTCTTGGCCGCGATGGTCGCTGCGGCGAGCGGCGTGATCGAGGTGTCGGCCGAGCAGTCCTCGACCCCGGACTCCGGCGCTTTCGCCGTCTTGTCCTTGCCGTCGACGACGGTCGTGCCCTGACAGGTCTCGAACGGGCGGTCGGAAGAGACAGTCACCTCGTTCGTCACCGTCGTGTCAGGGGTGACGTCGTCGCGGAAGTTGAGCGGGGCGTTGACCGTGAGCGTCCACCCGGCCTCGAACACGAATCCCGCGGGCGGAGTGATCGTCAGCACACCCGTGGTCTCGTCGAGGGATGCGGAGAATCCAGGGTCGCCGCTCGGCGCTCCCGTCCCGGTCAGCGCGAACGAGTACGCGGTCGGGTCAGGCTCGACGAGAAGCGAGCCCTGAGCGTCCGTGGCGACCTGGTCCACGATGGTGAAGCCCGTCATGCTCCACTGGCCCGTGTTCGTCACCGTGATCACGTACGGGATCGGACCCGGGGCACTGACGAGCGCCGACGCGCCGCGGGTCTTGCTGATGCTGACCGAGTTCGGCCGGTGCAGCACGGTGGTCGAGTCCGCGGCCGCCCCGGTCTGCTCGAACGTCTGCGTCCCGAACTGCGCAGTGCTGTAGGACTGGACGTCGTCGCTGATCACGCCGAGCCCGGTCTCACCGGGGTTCGGCTGCAGATCGGGACGGGTGGTCGACACCTCGACGGCGGGGTCGCTGCGGAGGAACTCGCGGCGATCCGTCGTGAGGGAGAACGTGAGCTGCGGGTTGTAGGGGCGCTCCCACTGCACGACGTTGCCCTGACTGTCGACCTGCTGTGCACGGAAGCGCACGCCGACGACCGTCTCGTCGTCGGTCACGCCCGCCGGCAGCTCGAGGATCGTCGCGCCGGAGGCAGCGGCATCCACCCACTCGCCATCCACCCAACAGGACGAGCCCGCGTCGATCGGTGCTCCCGCGCAGGTCTCGACGAGCGCGCCGCCCGCGCTCGAGAAGGTCGTACCGACCAGCACGTCCATGGCGACCTGGTTGACCGGAGCGGGAACGCTGATCTGCGCGCCCACGAAGTCCATCGTGTTCCAGAAGGTCGGCGTCGTATCGGTCAACTCGAAGTACGTCGTCCGGGCCGTGCCCAGCGGGCGGCCGCCGAGCTGGGTGACGTAGCTCGTCGACCCGTCCTCGTACACCGGCGAGTTCGGCGTGATGTCCTTCGTCGTAGCGATCTCGTAGCCGGCCGCGACGATGTCGAACTCGTCGCTGGCGTCGTCGGCGCCGGTTCCGCATTGGTTGAGCGCGCACCCTTCGAGCACTGGGCTCACGAGCTGAACGTGCGCGTCGTTGACGAGAGATTCGCCCGTCGGAGTGACTTCGACGGGGCTGCCGTCGGAGCGAAGCGTCTCGCGCAGCTGCCACGTGAGCGTGACACTGCCGGTGCCCTGCGACGGGATCGCGGCGCTGCCGTCGGCCGAGCGGAAGGCGACCTCGATCGCCGTTGCCGCGGAGAGATCGGCGGGCGTCGCGGCGAGCGCCGCGTCGTACGTCATCGTGACGGGAGCGCCGCCGACGGTGAGGGTGACCGTGACCTCGTCGGTCGAGATGCCCTGCGGCACGACGATGGTGTCGATGTCGTACAGATTGAGGCTGTCGAACACGCTGCCTGCGAGCGCGGTGCCGTCGGTCGGGTCGTCGATCACCATGCCCGTCACCCGCGCGGCCGACAGGTTCGTCGCGGCGATCGTCGCGCTGATCAGCGGATAGTCGGCGGGATCGACGCCGAGGTCGGGGTTCGGCAGACCCAGCTGGTCCTGGTCGAACGTCTTCGTGATGTCGGCGTTGATCGGCTGGTCGACGATGAGGATCGTGTCGGCGTCTTCGCTCGTGTGGTCGACGCCGGTCGTCTCGTTCACACCCGTCGCGCTGGCGGTGTTGTTCACGAGACCCGCCTGGCCGGTGTTGTACGTGAAGCTGTGGAAGTTGCCGAGCACGTACTGGGACGGGTTGCTGCGCAGCGTGTCGCGGACGCGGAAGTCGAGATCGAACGGGCGACGCTCGTACGACGAGCCCACGCCGGCCCCGGCGACCTTCTCGGTCAGCACGACGCGCACAGACAGGGTGTCGGCCGCCTGCGCGTCGGAGAGGGTGTACCCCCCGAACGTGCCGTCACAGCCGTTGGCACACGCCTGCGTGGTGATGTCGACCCAGTCGTTCGCGCTGTCGGAGTACAGCGAGACCTCGGTGACCACGTCGTTCGCGATGAGCGGGTCTGTGGCGGTCGTGATGGGGTCGATGCGCACCAGATCCCACGCGTCGTACACCGACGCGGCGGTGGCCGTCGGGTCCTCGGTCGCCGAGATGTCGGTCAGCGTCATCTGCGTGATGTTGAGGCCGTCGGTCGACCACAGCAGGCGCGCCGTGCGCGTCTCGCCCGACATGGCGGGCACGGTGTCCTGGAGCCAGGTCTTCTCGAGGAAGTCGGGGCCGTCTCCGCCGCCGTCGATCGGGTTGACGTCGATCGTGTCCGACGTGTCGTCGGTGTGCTCGCCCCCGGCGTCGGGGTTGTCGACGAGCGACTCGGCGAAGTTGGTGAAGGTCGTCGGCTCGTCCTGCTCGGTCGTCAGTTCGACGGCGATGTTGGTGGCCACGGTGAACCCGGGCTGCAGCTGATCGGGGCACCCGTTCCCACCCACGGGGTCGTACTCGAGCTGAACACCACCGATGTCGTCCTGCAGCTCCGCGGGGAAATCGAACGACCACAGTTCCTGCGGGCCCGGCACGTCGGTCGCACCATCGAAGGCGACCCATTCCTGCCCGGACTTCGACCAGTACCGCACCGTCAGGGTGGTGCACTCGGGGATGTCGGTGTTGTCGATGCCCGTCGCCGCGAAGTTGTCCCAGAACTCGGTCTGAACAGCCGGGAACTGCGGATCCGAGATCACGAGCTTGTCGGACCCGGTGTTGGACTCCGGAGTGACGTTCCCGCTCAGCGTGACGTTCGCGGACGTGCCGGGAACGCCCCAGATGGTGTCGGGGGCGATGGACTTCGTGACGGTCGTGTCGAGCGTCAGCGGGTCGATCGTGAACGGCGCCTCGGCATCGTCGGTGCCGGTCTGGCCGTTGGTGTTCTCGACCTGGGTGTCCACCACGTTGGTGCTCGAGACCGGCGAGTCGGTCGGCAGCGCCGTGACGTCCATCGGCAGTGTCGCGTACGCGCCCGAGACGATGTCGTCGCCCGCGGCGGAGAACACCACGGTGTAGCCCTCGACGGTGCAGCCGGCGGTCGGGCCGGGGAGCGTGTTCACGGTGGTCGTCGACGCGGTGCTGTCGGGGCAGTCGCTGTAGGTGTACGTGATCTCGGCGGAGGTCGCCGCGACCGGCCACGAGATGCCCGCGCCGAAGCCGTCGAAGGTGAGCCCCTGCTCCGGGAACGTCGCGCTGCCGGCCGACGGCTCGGTGATGGTCATCGTCTGCACGTTCTGCTCGCCGACGGTCGCGGTGATGTTCGCGGTCGTGCTCTGGCCGCTCACCAGCGTGTTGTCGGCGAAGGCCTTCGTGATCGTGACGTCGGGCTGGCGCTGCGCGATCGTGATGCTCGCATCATCGGTGACGGGATCGCTCGTGTCGGTGCCTTTCGTGACGGTCGACTGCGCGTCGTTCGTCACCGTCACCTGCGTCTGATCGGGGATCGTGGTGACCGTGTCGTTGGTCACCGTGTGCACCACGACGGACCCGCTCGCGCCCGGTGCGAACGATCCGGTGAAGGTGACGCGGATGCCGCCCGCCAGGCTGATCGGGTCGGGCTCGGTATCGGTCCATGCGCCGTTCACGTAGTACTGCGTCGTCGTGCCCGTCGTTCCGGGTGGCGCGGTGACGTCGAAGCCGCTGACGTCGAGGTACCCGCCGAAGTCGGCCGGCGGATCCACCGGGTCCTGCACGACGATCGTGTCGACGTTCTGGTTCGACTGGTTGCTGGGCGTGAGCGTCCAATCGACGTCCTGCCCCGGCACCGCGGGGAGCGTGCTCGTGGGAGCCACGGACTTGTCGATGCCGGGCACGAGGGTCGTCTCGACATCGAGGGTGATGTCGGCGGTGTCGGACGCGGGCGGCGCATTGTCGGCATCCACGTTGGCGGTGTTCGTCACCGTCTGGCCGTTCCACGTGCCGTCGGCGGTGGGGTCGACCTTCGCGTGCACCGTGATCGTCATGCTGTTGCCGCCGGCCCACGTGGGCGGGGTCGCAGAGAGGTCCGTCGCGGCCCGCACCGTGAAGCTCTGGCCCGAGGTGTCGATCTGCACATCGGATTCGCCGATGGGCTGCCCGCTCGGCGCCGAGAGCTGGACGGTGACCGCCGGGTTGAAGTCGGAGTCGAAGATCAGCGGGTCGGGCAGCGCGTCGGCGACGAGCGTGTTGTCGCAGCCGCCCTGATTCGTCGACGAGCAGTTCACCGTGATGATGTACGTGACGGTGTCGCCCGGCCCGAACGGCCCGGGCTCGACGACGGACTTCTGAACTCCGAACTGCGCCGTGTCTTCGGCGAACGCCGCCGGTGCCACTCCGATGAACACCGTGGCCGCGGCCAGCACCACCGCTGTGACTCCCGCGATGAGGCTGCGACGCCGTCTCATACTCTTCAACCCCCCGATTGCGCGTACAGAGCCTCAGCCTAGAACCTGTTCACAGCCGTTTTCCAGCCCGGACGGCGTGACTGGTGTGATTCGTGTGACGACCGTGACATCCGAGCGAAGACGGGCCCGCGGCATCCACTCGGCCCTTAACTAGACTGGAGACCATGTCGAAGGTCCTCCAGTCCCTGCCCGTCGGCGAGCGCGTCGGCATCGCCTTCTCGGGGGGCCTTGACACCTCCGTCGCCGTCGCGTGGATGCGCGACAAGGGCGCGATCCCCTGCACGTACACCGGCGACCTGGGCCAGCCCGACGAAGACGACATCGACGCGATCCCGGCCCGGGCCCTCGAGTACGGCGCCGAGCTGTCGCGCCTGGTCGACTGCAAGCCCGCCCTCGTCGAGGAGGGCTTCGGCGCTCTGGCGTGCGGTGCGTTCCACATCCGCTCGGGCGGCCGCACCTACTTCAACACGACGCCCATCGGGCGCGCTGTCACCGGCACGCTGCTGGTGCGCGCCATGAAGGAGGACGGCGTCGACATCTGGGGCGACGGCTCCACCTACAAGGGCAACGACATCGAGCGGTTCTACCGCTACGGCCTGCTGGCCAACCCGGCCCTGCGCATCTACAAGCCGTGGCTCGACGCGGACTTCGTGACGCAGCTCGGCGGCCGGCAGGAGATGAGCGAGTGGCTCGTCGAGCACGGGTTCCCGTACCGCGACTCGGCGGAGAAGGCCTACTCCACCGACGCGAACATCTGGGGCGCGACGCACGAGGCGAAGACCCTGGAGCACCTGGACGTCTCGCTCGAGACCGTCGAGCCCATCATGGGCGTGCGCTTCTGGGACCCGTCGGTCGACATCGAGACCGAAGACGTCACGGTGACCTTCGAGGCCGGCCGCCCGGTCGCCCTCAACGGCGTCGAGTTCAGCGACCCGGTGCAGCTGGTGTTCGAGGCGAACCGCATCGGCGGGCGCCACGGCCTCGGCATGAGCGACCAGATCGAGAACCGCATCATCGAGGCCAAGTCGCGCGGCATCTACGAGGCACCGGGCATGGCGCTGCTGTTCACGGCCTACGAGCGCCTGGTCAACGGCATCCTCAACGAGGACACCCTCGCGACGTACCACGAGCAGGGCCGCCGCCTCGGCCGCCTCATGTACGAGGGCCGCTGGCTCGAGCCGCAGTCGCTCATGCTGCGCGAGTCGATCCAGAAGTGGGTCGGCTCGACGATCACCGGTTCGGTGACGCTGCGCCTGCGTCGCGGCGAGGACTACACGATCCTCGACACCGACGGCCCGCGCCTGTCGTACCACCCCGAGAAGCTGTCGATGGAGCGCGTCGGCGACGCCGCGTTCGGCCCGACCGATCGCATCGGCCAGCTGACGATGCGCAACCTCGACATCGCCGACTCGCGCGTGCGCCTGGAGCACTACGCGGCGGCGGGCATCATCGGCGGCGCGACCGGCGAGCTCGTCGGCCACCTGTCGCAGGGCGAGGCGGGCGAGATCACCGAGAGCGCGACGCCCCTCTCGGCAGCGGGCGAAGAGCTGGCGGACGCGACGGATGCCGCCAACGAGGCGTCCGCCTTCGATCTCGGCACCGACTGACCCCAGCCGTTCCCCCGTCATCCGAGGCCGGCGCCTCGGTGGCGGGCGTGGCGTGCGCCGCCTACGCTGGCGGTCGTGAGCCCGGGGATCGCCACGACGATGCGCGCCGCCGTGTACGACCGCTACGGCGGGATCGAGCAGCTCCGTCTCGAGGATGTGCCGGTCCCGGCGCCGCGCTCGGGTGAGGTGCTCGTCGAGGTGGTCGCGACGTCGATCAACCTCTCGGACTGGGAGGGCCTGCGCGGATCTCCTGCGTATGCGCGGATCGCCGGCGGGCTGCGACGTCCGCGGCAGCGGGTGCTCGGATCGGACATCGCGGGCCGGGTGGCGGCCGTCGGCGACGACGTCACGCGTTTCGGCGTGGGCGACGAGGTCTACGGCGACAACCTGGTCCGCAAAGGCGGATTCTCGCAGTTCGCCGTCGCACCCGAGTCGACTCTCGCCCTCAAGCCGTCTGGTCTCACGTTCGCCGAAGCGAGCGCGATTCCCCAAGCCGGTGCGATCGCGCTGCAGGCGGTCGCGCGCGGCCGGCCGGGAGAGCGGATCCTGATCAACGGCGCCGGCGGGGGATCCGGCGCCTTCGCGATCCAGCTCGCGGCCGCCGCCGGGATGCATGTCACCGGCGTCGACAATGCGACGAAGCTCGACTTCATGCGCGAACTCGGAGCCCATCGGGTCCTCGACTACCGCGACGAGGATCCGGCGCGTGGCGACTTCACGAGGACCGGGCCGTACGACCTCATCGTGGACCTCGTCGCGCATCGCTCGGTCTTCGCCTGCCGGCGGGCGCTCGCGCGGGGTGGCCGCTACTACGTGGTCGGCGGCACCCTCCGGGCGCTGCTGCGTGTGCTCACGGCGGGCACGGTCGTCGGTGCGCTCAGCGGGACGAAGCTGCGCGTGCTCGTCGTGCGCGAGGGACCGGAGCAGTTCACGCCGATGGCGGACCTGATCGTCGGCGGCGAGGTCCGCCTGCGGATCGACAGCAGGTTCCCCCTGGAGGAGGTCGCCAGGGCGCTGGCGCACCACGGCGAGGGGCGCGCGCGGGGCAAGGTGGTCGTCGAGGTGCAGACCGCCTAGCTATCTTGCACACTGGTGTGCACGTTATGTACACTGAAGGCATGTCAGACACGACACAGACGCGCCGCCCGCGCCGCGATGCCCGCGAGAACCGCGCCGGCATCCTGGCCGCGGCCCATGTCGCCCTCGCGCACGATCCCCGCGCCTCGGTCGACGCGATCGCCCGGCAGGCGGGCCTCTCGCGCCGCGCCCTGTACGGCCACTTCGACGACCGCGACGCGCTCGTGAGCGAGCTGGTCGCGCAGGGCGCCGACCGCTTCAACGCCGTCGCCGCCACCATCGACGACGCCGACGCCCGCGTCGCGCTCGCCCGCCTGGCCGCCGCCCTGTGGAACGAGGCCGCGCACGTTCAGGTGCTCGCCGCGATCGCGCTCGACGAGGCGCACCTCGAAGAGACGGCGACCGCCCTGGCGCCGCTGCGTCGCACCGTCGTGCGGATCGTCCGCGAAGGACAGGACGCCGACGTGCTGCGCACCGACGTCGCGGCCCCCACGCTCGCGCGCCTCGTCGAAGAGACGGCGCGCACCGTGATCACCCGTGTGGACGCCTCCTCGCCCGAGGCACGCACTCTGGCCGTCCGCGCGGTGCTCAGCATCGCCGGCCTGTCGTGGCGGCAGGCTGCGGCGCTGCTCGACACGCATCCCGAGATCCTCGCCGACGCCGAGGCGGCGAGCGCGTGAGGGTCGTGCTCGACGCGGTCGGCAAGGGCCGCCGCGAACACGCCCTGCCGGTGACCTCGACGACATATGCGTCGGGCGCCGCGACCCTCGTCGTCGCCGAGACCGAGCAGCGTCCCACCGTGCTGGGCCTCATCGCCTCGGGCCGCATGCGTCCCGACACGGGTCGCGCCGAACTCGACGGAAGGGTGGATGCCTCGGCCCTGCGCCGACGCGTCGCCCTCGTCGACGCACCCGAGGTGTCGGAGCCCGAGCCCAACGTCACCCTCGCGGGCGTCGTGGCCGAGGAGCTCATGTTCGCCGGGCGCCGCTCGCACCCCATCGCGGTGCAGAACTGGCTGGCCGACAACGGACTCGCGGAGGCGGCATCCCTCCCCGTCTCGAACGTCGATCCCGCCGACCGGGTGCGCGCGCTGTGCGAGCTCGCGGTGCTGCGCAAGGGCGTCGAGGGGTTCGTGCTCGTCTCACCCGACCGCCACGGCGGCGAGCCGGAGGCCTGGTGGGCGATCGCGGAGGAGTTCGCGGGCCGCGGGTTCGCGGTGCTCGTGATCGCCGGGCAGGCGTCGCAGCGCGTGGCGGCTCAGCCGGTCGTTGAGCGAGCGAAGCGAGACGGAACGTCGCAACCCGCCCTCGAGAACGAGCCGCGCGACGTCCGGGGCGTTTCGTCCCGCTCGTTCGTCGCCCCCTCAATGACCGGGGGCCGGACCGGCGCCCATCACCCCCGCCTGCGCAGGCTCACCGTCCGCACGAAGGGGGGCCGGGCATGAAGGTCCCCCAGATGATCCTCGCCGAGCTGCGGCGGCTCACCTCGACGCGCATGTCGCTCATCGCCCTCGTCGCGCTCATCGCCGTGCCGATCCTCTACGGCGGGCTGTACCTGTGGGCGAACCGCGACCCATACGGGCAGCTGGACCAGGTGCCGGTGGCGCTCGTCGTCGCCGACGCCGGCGCCGACCTCAACGGCACCGACCGCAACCTCGGCGACGAGGTCGCGCAGGAGCTCATCGAGGACGGCTCCTTCGACTGGCATCTGACCACGGCCGACGAGATGACGGCGGGCCTCGACGACGGCACCTACGACTTCGGGGTCGAGCTGCCGGCCGACTTCACGGCATCCATCGCGTCCATCACGTCGGCAGACCCGCACCCGGCGGACATCGTGCTGCACACCAGCGATGCCAACAACTACCTCGCCTCGACGATCGGCACGCAGGCGGTCGAGAAGATCAAGACGACCGTCACCGAGAAGGTGGTGGCCGAGGCCGGGCTCACGATGCTCGACGCCCTCGACACGATCCGCGTGCAGCTGACCGATGCCGCCGCCGGGGCGGGGCAGCTGGTCGACGGCCTGGGCCAGGCGGGCGACGGCGCGTCGCAGCTCGCCGACGGGGCGACGCAGCTCGCCGACGGCACCGTGCAGCTGCGCGACGGCGCGGCCCAGCTCTCGGCGGGGGCGGCACAGGTCGCCGACGGCACGGCACAGCTCGACGCCATCGCCGACCGGGTGGGCTCCGCGTCCGCGACGGCCACCGCCGCGCTGCCGCAGGCGCGCGCCGACCTCGCGGCCAAGCTCGCCGAAGCGGGCCTCGACCAGGCACAGATCGACGAGGTTCTCACGACGCTCGACCCGCTCGGCGAGCGCATCACGGCCGTCGACCAGCGCGTGCAGGGCGCCGTGGCGCAGATCGACCGTCTCAACGACGGCGCGCACCAGGTGTCGGACGGCGCCGCGACCCTCGCCTCCGGCACGGCGACGGCGGCAGACGGCGCGGCACAGCTGCGCGACGGCGCCACGGCCCTCGGCAGCGGCCTCACTCAGCTGCAGGACGGCGCGACCCAGCTGCGCGACGGCCTGAGCTCCGGTGCGGCACAGTTGCCGTCGTACGACGCCGACACGCGTGCGAAGCAGGCCGACACGCTGGCCACACCGGTCGACGTCGAGCGCTCATCGCTCACACAGGCGCAGAACTACGGTGCGGGCCTGGCGCCGTTCTTCGCCGCCCTGGCCGGCTGGATCGGCATCTACGCACTGTTCCTCATCGTGAAGCCGGTGTCCAAGCGCGCGGTCACGGCCCTGCACTCGCCGATCCGCATCACGCTGGCAGGCTGGGCCACCCCGGCCCTGCTCGGCGGCGTGCAGATGCTCGGGCTGTTCGGCGTGCTGTCGCTCGCGCTCGGGTTCTCGTTCGCTCATCCGCTCGCGACGCTCGGCATCCTGCTCCTCGCGTCGGCCACCTACGCCGCGATCGTGCTGGCGCTGAACGTCTGGCTCGGATCGGTGGGCCAGTTCCTCGGCCTCGTGCTCATGGTGCTGCAGCTCGTCACGGCCGGCGGGACGTTCCCCTGGCAGACACTGCCGGCACCCCTCGCGGCGCTGCACCACGTGCTGCCCATGGGCTACGTCGTCGATGCGATGCGACAGGTGATGTACGGCGGCAGCGCCGACCGGGTCTGGATCGACCTCACCGTGCTCGTGGCGTGGCTCGTCGGAGCAGGCGTGCTCGCGGCCATCGGGGTGACCCGCATGACGCACTTCCGCACGCTGCGCGACCTGCAGCCGAGCGTGATCGGCTGACACGCCGGACGACGGGATGCCGGGGCACCGGCATCCCGTCTGCTCCATCTATGGGCCGGTCGCGTGCCGAAAAGCGAGTGCGATTCGGCCTATGGCGCCGGTCGGGATACGATGCGGAACAGTGCCCGTGCGCCCCGAACGCACCTGGTACGCCGTCCCGCGGTGTCCGGCACCGCGTGTCCCCCACCTCAGCCCGGAAAGCTCTCAATGTCGAAGCCCCCCGCCTCGCCCTATGCCACCGACGACACCGTGCCGCGCCGCTCGGTGGGCCGCACGGTCGGCATCACCCTGTTCACGATCGTCGCGATCGTCGTGGTCATCGCCCTCGTGGCGGTGGGGTTCATCACCTACACTGTGCAGCGCTCGTTCCCGCAGCTGAGCGGCGAGGTGACGGTCACGGGGCTGGACGATGAGGTGACCGTGCAGCGCGATGCGCTCGGCGTCCCCACGATCACGGCCGACTCGTCGCACGACCTGTTCTTCGCGCAGGGCTACGTGCAGGCGCAGGACCGCTTCTGGGAGATGGACTTCCGCCGCCACGTCACGAGCGGCCGCCTGTCGGAGCTGTTCGGCGAATCGCAGCTGGGCACCGACAAGTTCCTGCGCACGCTCGGCTGGCACGAGATCGCCGAGCAGGAGGTCGATGCGCTGAGCGACACCGAACGCGGCTATTACGACGCGTACGCCGACGGCGTCAACGCCTACCTCGCCGACCACCAGGGCGCGGACGCGTCGTTCGAGTACGCCGTGCTCGGGCTGCAGAACCCCGACTACAAGATCGAGCCGTGGACTCCCGCCGACTCCGTCGCATGGCTGAAGGCGATGGCCTGGGACCTCCGCAGCAACATCGAGTCCGAGACCGAGCGCGCCGTGCTCGCGTCGGACTACACCCAGGAGCAGATCGACGAGCTCTACCCGGGGTACCCGTACGACCGCAACCCGGTCATCGTGCCGAAGATCTCGACGGTGCCCGCCGTCGGCACGGCCCCCGACACCGCCGCCGAGGGCGACGCCGAGGGCGAGACGGATGCCGACACGTCGTCGATCGAGTGGACCCAGGTCGACAGTGTCATCGAAGCCGTCGGCGAGCTCGTCGGCGATGCGGGCGAGGGCATCGGCTCGAACTCGTGGGTCGTGTCGGGCGCCAACACCGACACCGGCAAGCCGCTGCTGGCCAACGACCCGCACCTCGGCGCGTCGCTGCCGAGTGTGTGGCACCAGATCCAGCTCAAGTGCTCGGATGTCACCGACGAGTGCCCCTTCGACGTCGCCGGCTTCTCCTTCTCGGGCCTGCCGGGCGTGGTCATCGGCCACAACGAGCGCGTCGCGTGGGGTTTCACGAATCTCACGACCGACGTCACCGACCTGTACCTGGAGAAGATCCAGGGCGACTCGTACTGGTACGACGGCGCGCTCGTGCCGCTGGAGACGCACACCGAGACGTTCAAGGTCGCCGGCGGCGACGACGTCGAGCTCGAGGTGCGCGCCACCGCGAACGGCCCGATCGTGTCGGGACTCACCGACGACTTCACCGAGATCGCCGAGCACCCCTACGTGGGCACCGGCGGCACCGTGACCGAGCCGCCGGCCGATGCCCCCGAGGGCGAGTACGCCGTGAGCCTGCGCTGGACCGCGCTGCAGCCCGGGACGACGGCATCCGCCATCTTCGCCCTGAACACCGCCAAGGACTTCGACGACTTCCGCGGCGCAGCGGCGCTGTTCGACGTGCCGGCGCAGAACCTCATCTACGCCGATGTCGACGGCAACATCGGGTACCAGACGCCCGGCAAGCTGCCCATCCGCGGCGCGGCCGACGGCTCGATGCCGCAGCCGGGCTGGAGCTCGGCCTTCGCCTGGCAGGGCTACATCCCGTTCGAGGAGCTGCCTGTCTCGTACAACCCCGACAGCGGCTACATCGTCACCGCGAACAACGCGATCGTCGGTCAGGACTACACCTACTTCCTCACGAGCGACTGGGACTACGGCTGGCGCGCCGCGCGCATCACCGAGCTCATCGAGCGGGCGATCGCGAAGGGTCCGGTCACCGCCGACGACCTCAACGCGATCCAGGCCGATGACTACTCGTTCATCGGCATGCGCCTGACCGCCGCCTACGCCGACATCGAGACCGGCGACAGCCGCACCGACTCCGCGCTGAAGCTGCTGCAGGAGTGGGATGCCCAGGCCGGTGCCGACTCGGCCGCGGCCGCGTACGCCAGCGTGCTGTGGGACACGCTCGCGCAGAACGTGTTCCAGAAGGGCCGCGAGAACCCCGCGCCGCTGAGCGGCCAGGGCCGCCTGTTCCTCGTGATGGACTCGCTGCTCTCGGACGACTCGTCACCCTGGTGGACCAACGACGAGCTGGGCGTCTCGGGCATGCGCGAGATGCTGAAGCGCTCGGCCATCGACGCGTACGAGCGGCTGGCGAAGGAGCAGGGCGACAACCAGTCGCGGTGGAACTGGGGCTCGCTGCACGCGCTGCCGCTGAACAGCGGCACGTTCGGCGAATCGGGCATCGCGCCGATCGAGTGGTTCTTCAACCGCGGCCCGTTCCCCGTCGGCGGCGGCTCGTCGGTCGTGAACGCGACAGGCTGGGACCTCGGCTCCGGCGACTTCGCGACGATCACGGTGCCGTCCATGCGCATGATCGTCGACTTGAACGACTTCGACGACTCGCGCTGGAACCAGCTCACCGGCGAGAGCGGCCACGCCTTCCACACGAACTACACCGACCAGGTCGCGTCGTGGCAGAAGGCCGAGCTCACCCCGTGGGCGTACTCGTCCAAGGCCGTGACCGCGGCGACCACCGACACCCTGGTGCTGAAGCCCTGACGTCTGCTCGCGGAGTCCCCGGTCTCGTCGAGACCGGTGGCATCGACCCGGGCTTCAGCGCGAATCCCCGGTCTCGGCGCGCAGCTGCGGTGGTTCGGGATGCCGGCGACCCGGCCGGCGGCCCAGCCGACCAACCAGCCCAGGGTTTGGGGCGCATGCCGTCCGTTGGGGCGCACATTCCGCGCCCCAACGGACGAGACGCGCCCCGAACGGAGAAGGGACCGGCGGCAGCGCGGCCCACGCGCGGACCGACCAGGGGGCCCGGTCGGCCGGCGGAGCGGCATCCATCCGTCGTTCGGCACGCGTCGTGCGCACGCCGGTTGCCGGTGCCTCGGGCTGCGGTGCCTCATCGACGAGCAGGCCCACGAGCACGTCGAGCTGCCGCGGGGTCAGTTCGTCGAACGCCGCGGCGAGCTCGGGCGTGAGCGCCGATCCGCTGTCGCGCAGCGCGACGAGGTAGCGCGCCAGCGCTGCGTCGTCAACGAGGTCCTGGCGCCGGTCGGCGTTCACGACGCGCTCCGCACAAGGGAGTGACCGCTGTCGGCGAGCGCCTGCGCCATGTACGCGGCGTACCAGCGCGGCCAGTCCTCGTCGTACACGCCGCCCAGGTCGTCGCGCTCGTGCTCGCCGTGTGCGGCGGCGGTGCGGATCAGCAGCTCGCGCAGAAGGGTCTCGGTGTCGACCACCGGTGTCTCGTGCGGCATCGTCGTTCCTCGCTCGGCGCTCAGCGGCCCGGCGCCCGCCTGACGATCTGCTGCAGCACCCAGCCGTTGCCGTCGGGGTCTGCGAACGACGCGTAGGTGCCATAGCTGTCGGCGGCGGGGTGGGGGCCCGCGACGCGATTCTCGGCGCCGGCCCAGTGGAAGACGCCGTCGGCGTCGTGCCACAGCTCGCTCACGTCCGCCCCGCGCTCGATCAGCTCGGCCCGAGCCGCCGCGATGTCGGGCGTGACGAGGTGCAGCCCCTGCGTCGATCCGGGCTCGGCGGACGTGAGCTTCTCACCGAAGATGATGGATGCCGCCGACCCGGGCGGCGTCGCCTGCACGACGCGCAGCCCGCGCTCGGAGCGGAAGTCCGCATCGAGGCGGAAGCCGAGCCGCTCATAGAAGGCTTTGGCGCGGTCCACGTCCGCGACGGGGATGACGACGACTTCAAGCTTCAGGTTCATGGGTTCGCTCCTCGTATCTCCGGTTCGTCACCGGTCTGACTGGTGACTACTTTCCTCGATCGATGCGTCACCTGTCAAGGCGGTGACGCAGTTTCGCCCACTCGGGCGTGTCACCTGCCAGAATGGTGATGTGATCCACGCCTTCCCCTGCGGCACGCTCGCCCTCGACTTCGTGGGCACGCTGCGTGCGCGACGCAACGACGAGCCCACTGAGAAGCTCACGGCGCCGACCGACCTCGACGCGTGGTTCGTCGAGTCGGGTCTCGTGCCCCGGGCCGAGGCATCCGTCCCGTCCGATCTCGACGCCGCGATCGAGGTGCGCGAGGCGATCTACGCGCTCGTATGGGCACGCCTGCACGACCGCGCACTGCCGGCCGACGCCGTCGCAACGGTCAACGCCATCGCGGCCGAGCCGCCACTGGCCGCCTGTCTCACGCCCAACGGCTGGGCGCGCTCGGGCTCACCACGACAGGCGCTGTCGCACCTGGCGCGCGAGGCCGTCGAGATCGTGGGCGGCGAGGAGGCCGCGCTGCTGCGCGAGTGCGCACGCCCCGAGTGCACGCAGGTGTACCTCGACACATCACGCGGCCATCGGCGCGAATGGTGCTCGATGGCGACCTGCGGCAGCCGTATGAAGGCGAAGGCGTACCGCGAGCGCCGCAAGGCCGACGCGGCCTGAGCCCCGCCGGCGTCAGCCGAGGCGCTCGGCGAGCGCCACCGTGAGCCCCTCGGGTCCGCGCACGTAGGCCATGAGCCACACGTCTTCGTACTCGCCGATCCCGCCGATCAGCCCGTAGCCCTCGTCGGCCAGGCGGGCGACCTCGGCCCGCAGGTCGTCGACCTGGAACGCCAGGCTGCGCAGTCCGAGCTCGTTCGCCATGGCCGCGGGCGACCCCTCGACAGGGTCGGGGCGGAGGAAGCGACCCAGCTCGATGCTCGTGCCGCCGCCGGGCGCGTGCAGCATCACGATCTCGCTGCGCGAGTCGGGGATGCCGCACACGGTGTCGATGAACTCGCCCTCGATGAACGTCCGGCCCTCGATCTCGAGCCCCAGCGCGACGAAGAACGCCGTCGCCGTGTCGAGGTCGCGGACCGTCACGCCCACGTGGTCGAAGGTGGTGATCGGCGCCATGGCGTGGCCTCCTCAGCTCGTCGCGCGGTGCACGTCGGAGCCTACGGCGACACCATGGCGCCGTCGACCCCTACTCGACGAGCTTGCCGACGACCGACACCTCACGCATGAGCGCGGCGATCTCGTCCGGGATGGGTGGGATCGCCTCGCGCACGACACCGGTCTCGGGCGACCACACGAGGTTCACCTGCAGTTCCGGATCCAGGTCCGGGTAGTCGCTGCGGTTGTGGCATCCACGGGTCTCACGCCGCTCGAGAGCGGCCTCGAGGGTCGCGCGTGCGGCGAGCGCGGCGGACTTGAGGTCGAACGCGTGGGCGAGGTCGTGGTACCCGGCGATGTCGGGGTGCACGCCGATGTCGGCCATGCGGGCCTCGATGGCGTCGAGCTCCGCCAGGCCGGCGCGCAGGCCGGCTTCGTCGCGCACGACGCCCGCGTGCTCGGTCATGACGTCGCGGATCGCGCGCTGCAGAGCGCGGACGTTCTCGGTTCCGGATGCCGCCAGCAGCTCCGCGATCTCGCTCCGGGCCGTCTCGACCGAGGCCGCAGAGCGCTTCTGCGCCGGCAGGGCTGCCGAGTACGCCGCCGCGGCCTGCCCGACGATGCGGCCGAAGACCAGCAGCTCGATGAGCGAGTTGCCGCCGAGGCGGTTCGCACCGTGGAGCCCCGACGAGGCCTCGCCGATCGCGTACAGCCCCGGCACGTCGGTGGAGTGGTCGGAGGAGCGCACCCACACGCCGCCCATCGAGTAGTGCGCCGTCGGCGCGATCTCGATCGGCTCCTTCGTGATGTCGAGCATCTGCAGCTCGAGCATCGTCTGGTAGACGCGCGGCAGGCGGGTCATGATGACCTCGCGCGGCAGGTGCGAGACGTCGAGCCACACGCCGCCGTTGGGCGTGCCGCGGCCCTCCTTGATCTCGGTGTAGCAGGCCAGCGCGACGCGGTCGCGGGTCGAGAGCTCGAGGCGCTCGGGGTCGTACTTGTGCATGAAGCGCTCGCCCAGGCCGTTGCGCAGGATCCCGCCCTCGCCGCGCGCCGCCTCGGAGATGAGCGTGCCTGCGGCGTTCTCGGGCTCGATGATGCCGCTCGGGTGGAACTGCACGAGCTCGGGGTCGCGCAGCCGGCCGCCCGCTTCGACGGCGAGGCGGAACGAGTCGCCGGTGTTCTCGTCGCGGCGCGACGAGGTGCGCCGCCAGATGCGGTTGTGGCCGCCGGCGGCCAGGATGACGGCATCCGCGTGGATCAGGTAACGGGTGCCGTCTTCGAGGTCGAACCCGTACGCGCCGAACACGGCCCCCTCGTCGTTGACGAGGATGCGGGTGACGTACACGGTGTCGAGGATCGGCACCTTCAGCTGGGCGGCGCGGTTGATGAGCGTGCGCTGGATCTCCAGCCCGGTGTAGTCGCCCGCGAACGCGGTGCGGCGGTAGGTGTGCGCGCCGAAGAAGCGCTGCGAGATGCGGCCGTCGTCCTCGCGCGCGAACGGCATGCCATAGCGCTCCAGATCCTCGATGCCCTGGGCGGCACCCTTCGTGACGACCTCGACGGTCTCGGGGTTGGCGAGCAGGTAGCTCTCTTTGAGGGTGTCGGCGGCGTGCTGCTGCCACGTGTCTTCGGGGTCCATGGTGGCCAGCGACGCGTTGATGCCGCCGGCGGCGAGAGAGGTGTGCGCGTCGGACTTGGGGCGCTTGCCGAGCGCGAGCACGTCGACGCCCGCCTCGGCGAGCTCGATGGCCGCGCGCAAGCCGGAGCCGCCGGTGCCGATGACGAGGACGGTGGTGGACAGCTGTCGTTCTGAGGGGATCACACGACGACGGTAGGTCGATCCTTTGGATTACTCCAATGCATAATCCTGGTCATATCGATGCGCATAGGCTATGGGTGTGAATCTGGAGCAGCTGAAAGCGTTCGTCGAAGTGGCTCACGTGGGCAACTTCACCCGTGCGGCAGAGCGACTGCATCTCGCCCAGCCGTCGCTCAGCCGTCAGATCACGTCCCTCGAGCAGGACCTCGGCATGGAGCTGTTCCACCGCGCCAGAAGCGGCAGCACGCTGACCGTCGCGGGCGAGTCCCTGCTCCCCCTCGCCCGCCGCATGCTCGCCGACGCCGACTCGGTGCGCCGGGAGCTGGCCGAGCTGGCAGGGCTGCAGCGCGGCCGCGTGCGGCTCGGCGCCACCCCGACGCTCTGCGTGAGCCTCGTGGCCGAGGTGTTCACCGCCTTCCACGCCGCGCACCCCGCCATCGAGCTGCAGATCTCGGAGCACGGGTCACGACGGCTGCTCGAAGAACTCGGCGCCGGCGAGCTCGACCTCGCGCTCGTCACGACATCGGATTCCGCACCACCCGACCGCTTCACCGTGACCCCGCTGCTGGTCGAGGAGCTCGTCGTGATCTCGTCGAGCGCCGCAGCTCCGGTGACCGACGACGACTCCATCGGACTGGCCGAGGTCGCCGCGCTCCCCCAGGTCGTGTTCAG
>Ga0160450_100546_pt1 | contig 21612 bp, 16 predicted proteins | sample HID1975K_E1MG_FD_108257 | JGI IMG/M metagenome (GOLD analysis project Ga0160450, IMG submission 108257) | Enriched soil microbial communities from UW Madison campus, WI, USA - HID1975K_E1 MG | ecosystem: Environmental > Terrestrial > Soil > Unclassified | place: USA: Madison, Wisconsin...
ATGGGCATCACCGACACGCTGCTGCCGCTGATCATCACGTACACCGTGATGGGTCTGCCGCTGACGACGTTCCTCATGGCGACGTACTTCCGTTCGGTGCCGCGCGAGATCTTCGAGGCGGCGACGGTCGACGGCTCGGGTCCGCTGCGCTCGTTCTTCGTGATCGGCGTGCCGATGATGAAGAACGCGATCCTCACGGTCGGCCTCGTGCAGTTCTTCAGCGTGTGGAACGACCTGCTCATCGCACTGACGTTCACGACCCGCCCCGAGCTCGCGACGATCCAGGTCGGGCTGCTGAGCCTCAGCGACGAGTACGGCTCGACGCAGTACGGCCCCCTGTTCGCGGCCGTCAGCATCAACATCATCGTGCTGCTGATCGTCTTCCTGACGCTCAACAAGAAGATCATGGCCGGCATGGCCGGCGGCGCCCTCAAGGGCTGAGAAGCTGAAAGGCTGGGTCCATGACACAGGCCGCCCCCCGCATCGCCTTCCTGCACACCGGTGCCGTCAACATCGCGCCCTTCGGCGCGCTCGCGACGGAGCTGCTCCCGGGTGCGACGGTCGTGAACTACCTCGACGACCGGATCGTCGCCGACCTGGGCGACGCCGAACGCTCGGCATCCGTCCCCGAGCGGATCGACGACCTCGTGCGCGCGGCTGCCGCGGGGGGAGCGGATGCCGTCCTGTTCACCTGCTCGTCGATCTCCGAGCTCGCGGCCCCGGCCGCAGCGGCCGCCGGGGTTCCCGTGCTGCGCGTGGACGAGGCGATGGCGGATGCCGCCGTCCGGGCCGGTCGCCGCATCCGGGTGCTCGCGACGCTGCCCACCACGTGCCGCCCCACCCTCGCTCTGCTGGAGGAGCGTGCGGCGCTCGCCGGTGCCGAGCCGGTGGTGACGAGCGAGGTCATCGAGGGCGCGTTCGCCGCGGTGGCCGGAGGCGACCGCGGCACGCACGACCGCCTCGTGGCTGCTGCGATCGAGCGCGGAGCCGCCGAGGCCGACGTCATCGTGCTGGCCCAGGCGTCCATGGCCTCCGCCGCCGAGGCCGTGTCGGTCGACGTGCCTGTGCTCACGAGTCCGCGCCTGGGCGTCGAGCGCCTGGCGGAGTCGCTCGCCTCCGCCCGCTGAGCTGGCGCACGGGGTTGTCCGTGCACCACGCTTCGTCTCGGTCGTTCCTCCCTCGCTCAGCGACCGGAGCTTCGCGCGGGGGTGAGGTGCTGCGGGCGCCGAGGTGTGCGCGGGCGCCACGCTTCGTCTCGGTCGTTCCTCCCTCGCTCAGCGACCGGTGCGTCGCGCGGGCTTCGGGTGCGGTCGCTGAGCGAGCGCCAGCGAGACGAAGCGCAGTGCACGGGGTGGTCCGTGCGCCACGGCTCCCGGGGCTCAGCGCTCGGCGAGGGCCTCGGCCGAACGCAGGTCGGTGACGAGGGTCGTGACCCAGTCGCCGGCCAGGGCGCCGTGGATGGCCTCGAGCTTGCGGTCACCGCCGGCGATGCCGACGCGGCGGGGGATGCGCAGCAGGTTCTCGACCGTGATCGCGATGATGCGGTCGTCGAACGCGCCGTGGACGAGCGACCCGTCGGCGCGGAAGATGCGGTGGCAGATGTCGCCCACGGCGCCCTGGTCGAGCAGCGATCGGCGCTCGTCGTCGTCGAACGCGTTGCCGCTGGTGGCGAGCACGTCCGAGGGCTCGATGCTGCCGATGCCCATGATCGCCATCGTGAGCTCGTTCCAGTGCCGCGTCACCTCCTGCATCGAAGGATCCGACAGCAGGCTGTCGCGGATCGCGGGATCGGCGACGATGCCGGGCGCCTGCACATAGACGGGATCGGCGCCGAGGATGCGAGCGAGCTCGCCGAGGATGCGGTTGGAGTGGCTCTGCGCTTCGGGGGCGCCGATGCCGCCGAGCAGCTGCACGACCTCGGTCGCGCCGCGCACCGTGAACGGGCGCATGCGGTCGACCATCGCGAGGATCGTCTGGCTCCATGACGAGACGCCGATGCGGTCGCCGCCCGACAGGGTGGCTTCGAGGTAGGCCGCTGCGCCGGCACCGAGCGACGCGAGCAGCTCGCGCTCGTCGGCCTCGGGGTCGACGTCGACGACGACCGCCTCGGCGAGACCGTACTTGTCTTCGAGCTGCTCTTCGAGCTCGGCGTACACCCCCGGCGCGACGGTGACGATGGTGCGGACGATTCCGACGGTCTCGGCACGCTTGAGCAGACGAGAGACCTTCGCCTGTGAGATATTGAGCGCGGCCGCGATGTCGGCCTGCCGGACGCCCCGCTCGTGGTACATGCGGGCGACCTTGGTGAGCAGGCGCACCTGCCCGTCGGCGGGGCGGGTGTACGGCGTGAGTGGCACGGTGTCTCCGATCGCGAGCGATCCGGGTGTATTCGGATTCGCTAACGAAAGGATATTCACTCTCCGCGCGCGGCGCCAGTGCCCGCGGAAGCGGGATTCCCAGAGGGACCGGGGATTTCGGATGCCGCACGGTGCGGCATCCGAAATCCCGCGGCTCAGCCGATCGCGATCTCGCGCGAGTGGATGCCGGCGCCCAGGGTCTCGTCGTCGGCACCGGGCAGGTCGAGCACGGCCTCGGCGCCGACGGGGACGGTCGCCTCGACGTGCAGTCGTCCGCCGTCGATGCGCCACGAGATCGCCGCCTCGCCGTACGCGGTGAGCTGACGGGCCGACGCGGACGTCAGGCCACCGCCGGGCCGCGGCGCGAAGCGGATGCGACGGTAGCCGGGGGCGGCGGGCGCGAGGCCCGCGATGACCCGGTGCATCCAGTCGGCCACCGCGCCGAGCGCGTAGTGGTTGAACGAGGTCATCGTCCCGGGGTTGACGGTGCCGTCGGGCAGCAGCGAGTCCCAGCGCTCCCAGACGGTGGTGGCGCCCTGCTCCACCTGGTAGAGCCACGAGGGGCATTCGCGCTCGAGGATCAGGTCGTACGCGGTGTCGACGTGCCCGCCCGAGCTCAGCGCGTCCGAGACCAGCGGCGTGCCGACGAAGCCCGTCGCGATGCGGTTGCCTGCATCGTGCACGAGCTGCGACAGACGGTCGGCGGCGGCTTCCCGCAGCGCGGGGTCGGTGATGAGGTCGAACTGCAGCCCCAGCGCGTACGCGGTCTGCGCGTCGCTGGTCATCGTGCCGTCGGGGTTCACGTACTCGGCGACGAAGGCGGCGGCCACCTCGTCGGCGAGGCGGTCGTAGTGCTCCTGCTCGTCGGCGAGGCCGAGCACCTCGGCCATGCGTGCGACCGTCCGCGCCGACTTCGCGAAGTACGCGGTGGCGACGAGGTAGCGGTCGGTCAGGGCGTCCGCGGGGTCGTTCGGCGGCGCGGCGGGGTCGAGCCAGTCGCCCAGCTGGAACCCCGTGTTCCACAGGCGCGAGGGGCCCGAGCGGCGCTCCAGCAGGTCGACCCAGCGTCGCGCGCTGTCGAACTGCGCGCTCACCACGCCGGTGTCGCCGAAGTGCTCGTACAGCGTCCACGGCAGCAGCGTCGCGACGTCGCCCCATGCGGCGCCCGGGCGCAGCGGGGTCCACTTGTCGACCGCGGGGATCACCGGCACGTACCAGGGCACGGTGCCGTCGGGGAGCTGCTCGAGCGCGACGTCGCGCAACCAGCCCGACAGCATGCCCGACACGTCGAACAGCGTCGAGGCGGTGGACCCGAACACCTGGATGTCGCCCGTCCAGCCGATGCGCTCGTCGCGCTGCGGGCAGTCGGTGGGGATGTCGACGAAGTTGCCGCGCATGCCCCACACCACGTTGTCGTGCAGGCGGTTGAGAGCGGGGTCGGACGACTCGAACCATCCGGTGCGCTCGAGGTCGGTGTGGTAGACCCGCGCCACGAGTGCGCCCGCGGCGACGTCGGCATCGAGGTCGCCCGGCCAGCCCGTCACCTCGACGTAGCGGAAGCCGTGGAAGGTGAACCGCGGCTCCCACTCCTCGCTCTCGCGGCCGGCGAGCGTGTAGTTGTCGGTCGAGCGTGCAGCGCGCAGCGGGCGCGTGTAGATCTCGCCCTCCTGCATGACCTCGGCGGTGCGCAGGGTGACGGTCGCGCCGGCCGGTCCGCTGACGCGGATCCGCACACGGCCGACGAGGTTCTGCCCGAAGTCGAGGATGCGCGAGCCGCTCGGGCCGGTGAGCACCTCGACCGGCGGCACCTCCTGCGTCGCGCGCACCGGGGGAGCGGTCGGGGCGACGAGGGTCGCGGGGTCGCGGTGGCGCTCGGACACGTCGTCCCACTCCGCGTCGTCGAACGCCGCCGTGGACCATCCCGCCTGCTCCTCGCGGGCGTCGTAGTCCTCGCCGTCGTACAGGCCGCTGTGCAGGATGGGGCTCGGCGCCGAGCGCCACGACAGGTCGGTCGCGACGACGTCGCGCGTGCCGTCGGCGTAGGTGAGCTCGAGCTGGCCGAGGAAGGACTGGTCGTACCCGTAGACGTTCCGGAACCCGCCGCGCCAGCCGAGACGCCCCCGGTACCAGCCGTCCCCGAGCCACGCGCCCAGCGCGTTCGCGCCGGGCCGCACGAGGCCGGTCACGTCGTAGGTGTAATACCGCAGTCGCTGCCCGTAGACCGTCCAGCCGGGGGAGAGCGTGTCATCGCCGACGCGCTCGCCGTTGAGCTCCGCCTCGTAGACGCCGTGGGCGGTCGCGTAGAGGCGAGCGCGCACGAGCCCTTCGCGCACGTCGAAGCCGCGGCGCACGAGCGAAGGGCGCCGCTCGTCGGAGTGGGGGTTCTCGTTGCGGAAGGCGCCCACCGGGCGCGCGATCCAGTCCGAGGGCTCGAGCAGGCCGGCCTCGAGCGTCGTGGCGGGGGATGCCGCCGACCACGCGCCGTCGGCCCCGCGGACGGCGATGCGCACGGCCACGCGTTCGCGCGAGCGCAGCGGCTCGCCGGGCCAGTCGACGAGCACCTGTTCGGCGCTGTCGACCTCGTGGGTCGCGGTCGCACCGTGCTGCTCGAGCTCGACGCGGTAGGCGGTCTGCCGCCAGCCCGTGGGGGCGTCGGCGATGCGCCACGACAGGCGGGGCGTGCGCTCGCCGATGCCGAGAGGCTCGCGGTGGTGTTCGATGCGGGGTGCGTCGACGATGACGGACATCGAGGTCCTTCCTGGGAGAAATGAAACGTTTCGTTCCGGTGTACAGTGAGTGTGGCATCCAGAACGAAACGTTTCAAGTCTGCGGATGCGTCAGCTCGCACAGGGAGGTACGGCATGCGGATCGGCGTCACCGGGAGCGGCGGCAAGCTCGGCCGCGCGACGGTCGAGCGGCTGCGCTCCGAGGGCCATGACGTGATGGGCTTCGACCTCGCCGGCGCCCCCGGACCGGGGTTCACCCGGGTCGACCTCGCCGACTTCGGGCAGACGCTCGACGCGTTCCTGTCGGTCACCGCCCGCCACGACGGCCTCGATGCGCTCGTGCACCTCGCGGCGATCCCCGTGAACGGGCTGGTGCCCGACGCCGCCACGTTCCACAACAACATGACGGTGTCGTTCAACGCGCTGTTCGCCGCGCACCGCGCCGGCATCCGCACGGTCGTGCTCGCGTCGAGCATCACCGCGATGGGATTCCCGTTCGACGAGGCGCCGCCGGCTCTCCCGGTCGACGAGGCGTACACGAGCGCGAACAACACGTACGGCCTCGGCAAGGTGGCGGAGGAGGCGATCGCCGGGCAGCTGGTGCATTGGGCCCCCGAGACCTCGATCACGGCGCTGCGCTTCACGAACGTGGTGGGCGCCGACGAGTACGGCACGTTCGCACGGGCGGCCGAGCCCGGTTACCGCCGCGACCTGCTCGGGTCGTGGGTCGACGCGCGCGACGGCGCGCTGGCCGTCTCGCTCGCGCTCGCGCACGCCGCCCCCGGCTTCGAGGTCTACAACGTCGCCGCGCCCGACTCGGGCTGCGCCGCGTCGTCGCGCGAGCTGGCCGAGCGCTGGTTCCCCGGAACGCCGGTGTCGGACGACCTCGGCGAGTTCGAGTCGCTCATGTCGACCCGCCGCATCCGCGAGCGCCTCGGCTTCGTCGCCGAGCACGACTGGCGCTGACGTGTCGCGGCAGAGCGGTCCGGGCCAGCGGCCGGGCATCCGCCAGGTCGCCGCGCGCGCCGGTGTCGCGATCGGCACGGTGTCGGCCTACCTCAACCATCCCGACCGGGTGTCGGCCGAGCGCGCGGCGCGCATCGCCGAGGCGATCGAAGAGCTCGGCTTCGTGCCGAGCATCGCGGGACGCCAGCTGCGGCTCGGCGTCAGCAGCCTGATCGGCTACCTGTCGCCCGACGTCAGCAACCCGCACTTCAGCGAGATCGCGCAAGAGGTCGAGTACCGCGCGGAACGCCTCGGCATGACCGTGTTCTTCGCCCACTCGCACGGCGACCGCGACCGCGAGGACGCGTACCTCGAAGCCTTCGAGCAGCGCCAGGTGCGCGGGCTGCTGGTGTCGTCGTTCGCGCCCATCGAGGATCGCCTGGCCGCCATGCGCGAGCGGGGCACGCCCTCGGTGCTCGTCGGGCGCCGCGCGTGCGACGAGGCTCAGCCCTCGGTCTCGATCGACGACGTCTCGGGCGGGCGCCAGGCTGTCGAGCACCTGGTGGCCGAGGGATGCCGCCGCCTCGCGTTCGTCGGGGGCCCGTTGCCGGTGCAGCAGGTGGCCGACCGGCTCGCCGGCGCCCGGGCGGCGCTCGAAGCGGCCCCCGGCGCGCACGCCCTCGAAGTGATCGAGGTCGCGGAGCGCTCCATCGCCGCGGGTCGCGCCGTCGGCGCTGCGCTCGCCGCCCGCCCGGTCGCTGAGCGGCCGGACGGCGTGTTCGCCGCGAACGATGTGCTCGCGCTCGGCCTGCTGCAGGCGCTCGTCGCGGCGGGCGTCGCCGTGCCGCACGAGGTCGCCCTCGTCGGCTACGACGACAACGAGTTCGCCGAGGCGTCGCTCATCCCGCTGACGAGCGTGCGCGCCCGGCACGAGGATTTCGGCGCGACCGCCGTCGACCTGCTGTTCGAGGCCATCGAGCACTGGCCGCGCCCGGCGAGCGAGCTCGCCGCAGCCCGGCGCGTCTTCGAGCCCGAGCTGATCGTGCGCGACAGCTCGCGCCGGAGCTGATCACCCCGACCGACCGACCGACCGACACGACATCGAAGGAGAACTCCGTGTCTTCCCCTGAGCTGTACCGCCCGATCGAGCTGGCCTTCGACGGCACCGCCGTCATCCCCGCCGACCGCACGCCGCTGACGGTGCGGCTGCGGCACCCGGCATCCCGGACCGAACGCGTCGTGCCGGGCTTCTGGGACGGCGGCACGACGTACCGCGCGCGGTTCGCCCCCGACCTGGAGGGGGAGTGGACGTGGGAGAGCGACAGCGCCGACCCGTCGCTCGCCGGACGATCCGGTGCGTTCTCGGTCGAGCGCGGCGCCGACCGCGGACCCGTGCGGGTCGCGCACCGGTTCCACTTCGCCCACGCCGACGGCACGCCGTTCCGCCCGGTGGGCGCGACCGCGTACAACTGGCTGCACCAGGACGAGCCCCTGTTCACGCAGACCGTCGATGCGATCGCCGAGGCCGGGTTCAACAAGTTCCGGTTCATGGTCTTCCCGCAGGGAGGCGGGTACGTCGAGCACGTGCCGACGCTCATGCCGTTCGAGCGGACGGACGGCCGCTGGGACGTCGGCAAGCCTGTGCCCGAGTTCTTCCAGCGCCTCGACCGTGCCGTCGAGGTGCTCGGGGAACGCGGCATCCAGGCCGACGTCCTCATCTACAACGCCTACGACCGCGGGCAGTTCGGCCTGAACGAGCTGACCGAGGACGAGGATGCCGCCTACCTGCGCTATCTCGTCGCCCGCCTGGCCGCGCACCCCCACGTGTGGTGGTCGCTGTGCAACGAGTTCGACCAGCTGGAGCGGCCCGACGACCGGTGGGACCGCACCGGGGCGCTGCTGGCCGAGCTCGACCCGTACGACCACCTGCGGTCGATCCACAACTGGATCGAGCTGTACGACAACAACCAGCCGTGGGTGACGCACGCGTCGATCCAGAACGGCTCGGTCACGACCGACTTCGGGCGCGCCAACCTGTACCGCGACGTGTGGGGCAAGCCGGTCGTCCTCGACGAGATCAAGTACGAGGGCGACATCCCCGAGCGCTGGGGCCACCTCGACGCCGAGCAGCTCGTGCACCAGTTCTGGGTGACGACCGTGGCGGGCTGCTACGCGTCGCACGGCGAGAGCTTCGTGACGCCCTCGGGGAGTCTGCACATGGTCGAGGGCGGGCCGCTGCGCGGCGACTCGCCGGCACGCCTCGGGTTCCTGCGCGAGGTGCTCGAAGGCCTCGACGCCGTCGGCCTCGACCCGATCGACAAGTGGGACGATCCTGCGCACGTGGCCGGCATCCCTCGCCGTCAGTACGTGCAGTATCTCGGGCGTTCGGCGCCGGCGTCGTGGGCGTTCCGCCTGCCGATCGGGGTGCCCGGCGAGCGGGTGGAGGAGGGCGACGTGTTCGAGGTCGACGTCATCGACACGTGGAACATGACCATCACGCCGGTCGGCCGGCGCTTCACACTGACGGACGTGCAGCGCAACGACGCATACGATCGCGTCTCGGCTCCCGTCACGCTGCCCGAGGGGGCGGCCGTCGCGCTGCGCATCACCCGGATCGGCGGCTGAGCGATGGCCGGCTCCGCCGACCGGCTGCACGAGTGGCGCGGGGGTCCGCGGCTGGGCGCCGCCTACTACAACGAGTACCTGCCCGATCCGGGCCGGCTCGAGACCGACCTCGGGCTCATGGCCGAGGCGGGCATCACCGTCATCCGCGTCGGGGAGTCGGTCTGGTCGACGTGGGAGCCGCGGGACGGCGAGTTCGACCTGGACTGGCTGACGCCGATCCTCGACGCCGCGCACCGGCACGGCATCGGCGTGATCCTGGGCACTCCGACCTATGCGGTCCCGCCGTGGCTGGCACGACGGCATCCCGAGCTCGCGGTCGTGCGCCGCGACGGCTCGCCGGTGCCATGGGGCGGCCGCCAGGAGGTCGACTACACGTCGGACCTGTTCCGGCGATACGCCGAGCGGGTCATCCGCGCCGTGATCGGGCGCCACGGCCGGCATCCCGCCGTCATCGGGGTGCAGCTCGACAACGAGGCCGGGCTGCACCTCATCCACAACGACCACGTGATGCGGCGGTTCCGCGACTGGGTGGCCGACCGCTACGGCGACGTCGAGACGCTCAACCGCGAATGGGGCCTCGTGTACTGGTCGCACCGGATCGCGGAGTGGGACGAGCTGTGGGCGCCGGCGGGCAACACGACCCCCGCGTACGATCTCGCGTGGCGGCGGTTCCAGGCCGAGCTCACCGCCGACTTCATCGGCTGGCAGGCCAGGATCGTGCGCGAGCTCGTCGCCGACGACGCATTCCTCACGACCTGCATCGCCTACGGGCGCCCGGCGATGGACGACGTCGCGGTGGGAGCACGGCTCGACATCGCGAGCGGCAACGCCTACTACCTCGCGCAGGACGCCCTGGATCTCGAGCGCGACGGCGACGGCGGCCAGTGGTACGCCGACGACGTGCCGCAGTTCGTGCTCATGGCCGACCGCATGCGGGCGACCCGGCAGGCGCCGTTCCTCGTCACCGAGACCGGCGCCGCCTCGATCGGGCCGGCGTGGCTGACCCGCCCGCCGTACGACGGGCAGCTCGCGCAGGCGGCCTGGCTGCTCGTCGCCCGCGGCGCGCGCCTGGTGTCGTACTGGCACTGGCACACCCTCCACTCCGGCCATGAGGTGCACTGGGGCGGCATCCTCGGCCACGACCTGGCACCCGGGCGCGTGTACGACGAGATCGCCGCGATCGGCCGTCAGTTCGCGGCCGTGGGCGAGGCGCTGCGGGACGCCGCGCCCGACGCCGAGGTGGGGCTCGTGTACGCCCACGACAGCGAATGGGCGATGGCGTTCGAGCCGCCCCTCGCCGCGCCCGGCGGCGTGGACGGCGACCGCGGCTCGTACGCGCACATCGTCGGCGCATTCGGACGCGCGGCCGTCGACGCGGGCCTGCAGGTCGGGTTCGTGAACGAGCGGCAGCTGCCCGAGGCGGTCGAGCTCGTGCGGCGGTACCCGGTGCTGATCGTGGCGGGGCTGGTCGCGGCATCCGATCCCACCCTCGAGACGCTCGCCGAGTACGCGCGACTGGGCGGCCGGCTCGTGCTGGGGCCGCGCACCGGCTGCGGCGACGACGAAGGGCGGATGCGGGCGGCCTTCGCCCCGGCGGTCGTCGGCGCTGCGGCGGGCGTCGGCTATCGCGGGTTCGCGGCGCTCGCCGCGCCGGTCGAGGTCGTCTCGCCGTCGGGGGAGGTCGTCGGATCGGCCCACGGCTGGATCGACGGACTCGAGGCCGCGGACGCGGAGACGCTGCTCGGCTACCGGCACGAGCTGTTCGGCCGCTGGGCCGCGGTCACACAGCATGCGGTCGGCGGCGGCGAGATCACGGTGATCGGCTCGATCCTCGACCGTACGACGCTCGCCTCGGTCATCGCGTCGGTCGCAGGTCCGGCCGGCGGACCGCTCGTCGCGCGTCCGGGTTCGGTGACCGCCCACTCGCTGAGCGGGCCGCAGGGCCGTGTCTGGGTCGTCCACAACTGGTCGCCCGAGGCCCGGACGGTGCAGGTCGGCCGAGACGTGGCGTCCCTCATCGACGACGCGCGCCACGACGCCGGGGCCGACATCGTGCTCGGGGCGTGGGACGTGCGCGTGTGGCGCGAGGCCTGAGCCCCTCGGGGGTCACCGGGCGGCGGTTCCGCCGTCGAGCGGTGCGCCGCCCCGCTTCGGGACGCGCGGATGCCGTCGTGCGAGCACCCGGGACCACGGCGTGTCGACGACCACCGAGCCCGCCTTGGTGCCGATGCAGAGGCTCGCGAAGACGAGGAGCGCCGATTCCAGCGAGCCGCGGTCGAGCGTCGCGAGGGCGACGAGACCGACGGTGCCCGGCACCAGGAGCAGGAAGGCGGGCTGGAACGTCGTCGCGGCGGGCACGCCGAAGCTGAGGTGCTCGAGCATGCGCGCGGCGACGAACAGAGCGGCCGCCGTGATGCCGGTGGCGAGCACGCTGCCGACGAACGGCGTGAGCCCGGCGAGGGCGGCGTACGTGCACACCATGACGAGGATGCTGAGCACGATCAGGCGCCGGCCGGCGCCGAACGCCAGGCCGACGCCCGCCGCGAGGACGACGACGCCGACCCACGACACCCATGGCGGGGGCAGTGCGGTCCAGCCGCCGGGCGGCGAATGCAGCGTGACCGCCTGGCCGACGAGGGCGGCCGAATCGGGGTCGACGGTGAGGCCGGTGAGCGCGCCGCCGGCGAGGATGCCGACCGTCATGAAGCCGAGCACGATGAGCCCGTAGGCGAGGCGTGCCGATCCGGTGACGATGTCGGTCGCACTGAGTTCGAGCAGCGCATTGGTGATGAGCGCGCCGGGGACGAGGATCGCGATCGGCGCGCACACCGCGAACAGCGGCACGGCGCCGGTTCCGAGCCAGGCGGCGACCCCGCCGACCAGGAGCGTCGAGGCGAATGCCGCGACGAAGGGCATGATCGAGGACGCAGCGCCCGAGCGGCGCAGCACCGCGGTGATCGCGCCGACCACGACACCGGCCACCGCCGACGTGACGACGGCCCACCACGGACAGCGGAACAGCACGGCGAGCCCGAACGCGACGAGCGCGGTGCCGCCGATCCACGCGATCACGCGGTGCCGTGGCAGGAACGCCCGGATGCCGCGCGCGTGCCCGTGGATCCCGGCCAGGGGCACCGAGCCGTCGACGACGCGGTGCAGCAGGCGCATGGCGCGTGCGGCCTGCCGGATCGACAGTGCCTCGGACGTGGTGTTCCCTATCACGGTGCGCCCGCCCTCGTCGTCGAGCGAGATGAAGACCGCGGACGGCAGCACGGCGAAGCTCATCGCCTCGGCCGTGCCGGTGGCGGCGTGGGCGGACTCGAGCGAGGTGCGCACATCGGTCACCGACAGCCCCGCGTCGATCAGCAGCACGCCGAGCTCGGCGAACCCGGCGGCGGGTGCCGGGGCCTCGTCGCCTTCGCGGTCCCGCTCTGCTCCAGGTGGCACGAAGCCACGGTAGCGCCTGGAGCGGCGCGACCTCGACGCCGGGAGAGGCTGCGGCAGACGCCCTTCAGATCCGGACGAAGGCGCCCGGACCGACCTCGATCCCGTGCGTGACGCCGTCCGGCAGCTCGACCTCCACGGTGCGCGGGGCGCGGTCGAGGTTGGCGACGAGCACAGTGCTGTCGCCTGCGGTGCAGGCGCCGATCGCCCACACGAGCCCGTCGGGGGAGTCGCCGCGCAGCCCCGGCTCGCCCGCGATCGCGGTGAGGGCCGACACGGCGTCGAGCACGGGGAGGGGCGTCCCGTCAGCGGCACGGAGGCCGCGCGCGCCCCACTCCTCGAAGTACGCGAGGGTTGCGACGCCCGGCACGGCGAGGGCCGCGGCGCTCGCGACGGTCCAGGCGGCGAGCTCGGGCGAGGCCTGACGCGGGTCGGTGGCGGGCGTGAGCGCCGAGCCGTACCCGTCGCGCAGGTCGTCGTGCGTCGGCATCGGCGGCGCGGTCGTGGCGACGTCGTTGAAATGCGGGCGCAGCGAGATCGGGCCGATGTGCACCGGCAGCCCGCCGGCGAGCTCGACACCTTGCGTGGCCACGAGGCGCTGGATCGGCAGCGACTCCACGAGCTGTGCACTGCTCAGACTGTGGAACAGGGGCGTGCTGCTGAACACGATGCCGTCGAGTCCGCGCGGCAGGCGGTGGTGCTCGCGGTTGAGCTCGGTGAAATGCGACCGCGCGCCGCCGACCACGTCCGTCTCGACTCCGGCGTCGTGGAGCGCCTCGCGCAGCAGGGCGATCGCCTCGATGTCGGACACGTGCCGTGCCGGCCCGGTGGGCCAGAACGCGGTTGCGCGCACGACCGGCAGCCCCCGCAGTTCCCGCGCGCCCTCGTGGACGAGCGCCGGGTCGTCGTCGGCGAGCACGAACCGCACGTCGAGCGCGCGCCCGGATGCCGCCGCCCGGGCGAGCGCGGCGCGCCAGTTGGGGGTGGCGAGGTCCAGCTCCACCAGCACTGCCGCAGCCGGAGCCTGCGCGTCCGGTGCAGGGTCCGGCGCGGTCGCCGCCGACACGGCGATCTGCGGGAGCGCCGGACCCTCGGTCAGCCGGACCCGGGTCACCCCGTCCGGGTCCGCCGCCGCGGGCGCGCCCGTCACCTCGACGTCGGTCGACTGCACCACCCGCTCGCCGGCGGCGAGCGGGTACGGGAAGGGCAGCGCGAGCGGCCGGCTGTACGTCTTGTACGAGGCGTCCGTCCAGTTGCGCTGATCCTCCATCTCGAACACATCGCCGTCGAAGCGGACGGCGACGTCGAGGCCGTCGTGCGACCACGCCAGGCCCGAGATGTCGAACGCGGGCTGGTGCGCGCTGATCCGCGACGGATAGCGGGATGCCTCGACCCTGCCGTCGGGGTGGGTCACGCGCAGCGGCGCCCCGGCGAGCACGGGCGGGTGCAGCACGACGAGGCCCGTGCGGTTGGTCAGGAACGGGGCCAGGGACTCGAGGTCGGTCAGCACGCGCAGGTGCCCGCCCCGGGCCTCGGCCCGGACGACCCCGCGCAGGTCGCTGTCGAGCCCGGTGGAGTGCACGTGCAGGGTCAATGCGAGGTCCGACGCGTCGACGCGGTCGACGACGAGCGACGCGGTGTCCCAGTTGCGGTCGCGCACGACGGCGCGCACCGAGCGCAGCACGATGCGGCCCTCGTAGGCGAGATCGGCGAGCTCGTCGCCGCGCACCTCCAGCGACCAGCGTCCGCTGCGCCACGGTCGTGCCTCATCCGCGTGCCACGCGTCGGTCATGCGCTCCATCCTCCTTGTCCTTGCCCGAGCCCTCCAGGGCTCGGGGCGTGCGACGACCATTGGGGCGCACGCGCTGCGCCCCAACCGGGCGGCATGCGCCCCGAACCCGGCGGTGCGTGCGCCCCCCGAGGCCCGAGGCGCCGTCAGATCGTCATGCCGCCGTCGACGGCGAACAGTGCGCCGGTCGCGAAGGCGGCGTCGTCCGACGCGAGGAACACCATGATGCCCTCGACATCGGCGGGGGCGCCCGCGCGTCCCATCGGGATGCGCCCGATGATGGCCGCGCGCGCCTCGGGGTCGCTCGTGATGGTCGTGACGAGCGCGGTCTCGGTGTACGCCGGCACCACCGTGTTGACGCGGATGCCCCGATCGGCGTACGCCGAGGCGACGGTGCGTGCGAGACCGTGGATGCCGGCCTTCGAAGCGCTGTAGGCGGTGAAGTCCCTGCCCTCGCCGTTGACCCCGGTCGGGCTGCCGGTGAGGATGATCGATCCGCCGGCGCCGTGCTGGAGCATCGAGCGCACGGCGTGCTTGACCGTCAGGAACGTGCCGGTCAGGTTGATGTCGATCGTGCGCCTCCACACGTCGAGATCCAGGTCGGCGGCTGCGGCATCCTGTCCGAACAGCTGCACGCCCGCGTTCGCGACGACGACGTCGGGGGCCCAGCCCTCGGCGCCGAGCAGACCGAAGGCGGCCTCGACGGACGCCTCGTCCGAGATGTCCATGACGGCGGCGCGTGCCGTCTCGCCGATCGCGTCGGCGGCGGCCGACGCGGCCGCGGCGTCGCGGTCGGCGATGACGACGCGCGCGCCCTCACGAGCGAAGCGCTCGGCGACCGCGCGGCCGATGCCGGTGCCCGATCCGGTGACGAGGGCGGTCTTCCCCTGCAGTCGTGACACGGGTGCTCCTCAGCGCTCGATGTGGTCGAGGTGGAGCATACGCGCGAGGTTCCTGTCGAGCTCGTCGTCGCGGAAGATCTTCTTCCAGTCGTCCTTGATGATGCTCTCGCGGCCGTAGTCCATCGCGATGAGACACGCGTCCGAGAACGGGTTGTCGCCGCGCAGCCCGTTGGCGAGGGCCACCTGCGTGTGACCGTACAGGATGCTGCGGGCCGCGGCCTCGGGGACGCCCATGGTGTGCACCGTCTCGTGCAGTGCCTCGTTCAGGAGCGCGCCGATCATGCAGGCGACGGTCTCGACGAGCGTCGGCTCCAGCTGCGCGAGCTGCTTGACGCTCACCCAGTGCACGTCGATCACGGGTGCGTAGATCGCGCGCACCGTGGCCTCGACGATCGCCTTCTTGGCGGGGTCGTCGGACTCGACGGCGGCGATGGCGTCCTGCGGCGCGGCGATCCCTCCGAAGGTGTCGGCCCACTCCTCGGGGCTCTGGCGCTGCAGGAAGATCGACGGGTGGCACGGGTGGGCGACGGCCTGCACGACGTCCTCGCGCGTGGTGAGCAGCCCGGCGTACGCGGCGGCCGGGTCGAGCGTCAGGACGATCGCACCGGGCTTCAGCTGCGGCACGAGCTCGGCGGTGACCGACTGCAGCGCCAGGTCCGGCACGGCCAGCACGACGATGTCGGCGTCCGCGACGGCGGTGGGGGCATCCGTCAGCTCGCGTCCCGCCTCGACCGTGCGCTCGCGGCCGGCGGGCGAGTTCTCGACATACGCGACCTGGTGGTCGGTCTTCACGAGGTTGTTCGACACGCGCATGCCCATCTTGCCGCCCGCGCCGACGACGGCGATCTTGAAGGTGTCGGTGGTGGTGCTCATGAATGGCTCCTCAGGTACTCGATGGTGGTGCGGGTCCATTCCCGCTCGGTGCGGATGGTGGTCTCTGCGTCGCCCTGCCACGACAGCCAGTGCTCGACGACCTCATTGATGCCGCGTTCGCGAGGCCGGACGGTCTGCAGCAGGTGCGGGTAGTCGTGCAGCCCGTCGCCCATGGCGGCGCCGCCGTACGTGAAGCCGACCCAGCCGGGCTGACGGGCGAAGGCGAAGTCCTTGACGTGCACGTTCTTCACGAGCGGCGCGGTCTGCTCGACGCAGTCGCGCGGCCGTTCGAGGCGGGCGACGATGTTGGCGGGGTCGAGGCACACGCCCAGGCGCGGGCTGCCGATCCGCTCGATCAGCGCGACCAGGTCGGCCGTCGCGACCTGCTCGTACGTCTCGAGCGCGAGATCGATCCCGGATGCCTCGTACGCCGGCAGTGCGGCGCGCAGCCACTCCTCGGCCTGGGCAGGCGTGGGCCGGGCCTCGGGCGAGTACAGCATGCTGCGCACGAGGCGCGCGTCGAAGCGGGCGGCGAGGTCGAGGAACCGGGCGAGCCGATCGGGCTCGACGCCCTTGGTGCCGAGCTCGATCGTGAGACCGAGGTCGCGTGCGGCCGCCGCGGCGTCGGCGAGTTCGTGGTCGTCCATCGCCTCGAGCGGCGCGTAGTCGCAGATCTGGAACAGGTCGACGCCCAGCGCCCTGGTGGCCTCGAACGCGCCGGCCAGCGACAGCGGCTCGTCGACGAGGTCGGAGTGCTGCCAGAAGAAGGCGTAGGTGCCCAGCCCGATCACGCGTCGCCTCCCTGGGCCCGCCCCGGTCCCTGAGCCTGTCGAAGGGTCGCGAGCTCGGCGGCCTCGTCGAGCACCGCGACGAGGGAGTCGGGGTCGTGCGCGAAGCGGCCCAGGAACAGGCCGTCGACGCTGTCGCCCAGCCGCGTGAGCAGACCGGGCCCCGCCGAGCCGCCGTAGATGACGGCCGAGCCTGCGCGCTCGGGCAGCGCCTGCAGCGCCGCGGTCAGCGCCGCGGTGACGGTGACGATGTGCGCGACCGGCGCGGGTTCGGGGGCGCCGATCGCCCACACCGGCTCGTACGCGACGATCACCGGCCCGGCGGGCGCGCCGGCCAGGTCGGCGGCGAGCTGCGCGATCGTCGCGGCGGCGGCATCCCCCTGCGACAGGGGTTCGGCCTCGCCGACGCACACCACCGGCACGAGCCCACGGGTCAGCGCTGCCGTGGCCTTGCGGGCGGTGACGGCGTCGGTCTCGCCGAACAGTCGGCGGCGCTCGGCGTGCCCGATCTCGGCCACCGCGACCCCCACCTCGGCGAGCTCGTCGGCGGTGACCTCGCCGGTGTAGGCGCCCGGCGCGAACTCCGACACGTCCTGCGCGCCGACGAGCACGGGCGTGCCGGCGAAAGCGGTCAGGGCCGCCGGGATCTGCAGGTAGGTCGGGATCACGAACACGCGCACGGCGCCCGAGATCACGGCAGGGTGGGCGCCGGCGCGCAGCGCGAGGTCTTGGAACCACGCCCGCGCCCGCTCGTGCCCGAAGTACGTCTTCAGGCTCACCCCGACCGTGACCTGCGCCATCAGCAGCTGCCCGTGGTCTCGAACTCGTCGATGACGGCGACCTTGTCGGCCGACGCCGACGCCGTGTCGAAGCGGTAGGTCAGCCACTCGCGCACGAGGCGGCGGGCGAGCTCGACCCCGACGACGCGCTGGCCCATCGTGAGCACCTGCGCGTTGTTCGACAGCACGCCGCGTTCGACCGAGAACGAGTCGTGCGCGGTGACGGCCCGGATGCCGGGCACCTTGTTCGCCGCGATCGCGACGCCCAGGCCCGTGCCGCAGATGAGCAGGGCGCGGTCCGCCTCGCCGGCGGCGACGCGCTGCGCGGCCTCGATCGCCACCTTCGGGTACGGGGTGTGACCGTCGGCGTCCACGCCGACGTCGAACACGACCTCGACGCCGGGGTTCTGCTCGAGGTCCTTCTTGAGGATCTCCTTGTAGTCGAAGCCGGCGTCGTCGGCGCCGATCACGATCCGCAGCGGCTGGACGCTCTCAGTCGACATGTGCGCTCTCCTTGTCGTCGGTGTGGACCGCGACGGCGAGCGTGTCGCCTACGGCGGTCGCGATGAGCGCGAGCGAGATCGCGCCCGGGTCGGGGGTGCCCACGCTGTTCTGGCCGTGCGTCCGGGCGCGGCCCATGCGGGGGAGCAGTGCGGCGCTCGCCTCTGCCGCCGACGTCGCCGCGGCCGCGGCGGCGCGCCACGCGTCGACCAGACCGGCGCCGTCGTCGGTGCCCTGCGAGAGCGTCGAGGCGAAGGGCACGAGGGCGTCGACGAGGGTCTTGTCGCCGACCGTCGCCTTGCCGTAGTCCATGACACCCTGGGCGCCGGCCGCGACACCGGCCGCGACGGCCGCGGCCTCGGGCGCGCCCTCGTCGCCGAGGCGGGCGGCGACGGCGGTGAGGATGACGCCCCACAGGGCGCCCGACGTGCCGCCGGCCCGATCGGACCAGGCGTCGGCCGCCCGCTCGAGGGTGGTCCGCGCCCCGGCCCCCGCCTCGACGGCGGCGATCGCCGCGACCAGCGCCGCGTGCGAGCCGCGCTGCATGCCGATGCCGTGGTCGCCGTCGCCCGCGATGGCGTCGATGCGGCCGAGCTCGTCCACGTGGGCGTCGACGGTGTCGGCGATCGTCCGCACCGCCGCGAGCACCGTGGCAGCGACGGCTCGGGATGCCTCGTCCGCGGGTGCGACGACGGTGTCGGCGGATGCCGTCTCGACGGTCACGGGGTCCAGCTGCTGCTGCGGGGCGACCGAGCCGCGGCGATACGCGGGGGTGTCGACCGGAGCCTGCCACAGCGCCTCGAGCGACTCGTCGAGCCAGAACAGCGTGAGCGACGTGCCGGCCATGTCGAAGCTCGTGCAGTACTCGCCGACGTGCGGGTCGACGATCTCGATGCCCGCCGTCGTGAGCAGCTGCGCGATGCGCCGGTAGACGACGAACATCTCCTCGTACTTGAGCGAGCCGAGGCCGTTGAGGATCGGCACGACCCGGGCACCCTCGACCGCGACGCCGTCGGGAACCTCGGCCAGCAGCTTCTCGACGAGCAGCTCGGCCAGGCCGTCGGCGGTCGGGATGCCGGTCTCGTCCACGCCGGGCTCGCCGTGGATGCCGAGCCCGATCGCCATGCGGCCCTCGGGCACCGTGAACAGCGGCTGCTCCGCGCCGGGCAGGGTGCAGCCGGTGAAGGCGACCCCGAACGAGCGCGTGCGGTCGTTGGCAAGACGGGCGAGCCGCGTCACCTCGGCGAGGTCGGCGCCCGCTTCGGCGGCCGCGGCGGCGATGCGGAAGACGGTCAGGTCGCCCGCGATGCCGCGGCGCCGGTGCTTCTCGTCGGGGGTCGCGCTGAAGATGTCGTCGGTGACCGTGACGGTCTCGCACGCGATGCCCTCGGCACGCAGGCGCTCCTGCGCGGCGTCGAAGTTGAGGACGTCGCCGGCGTAGTTGCCGTAGGAGAAGAACACGCCTCCGCCGTTGTCGGCGGCCTTGGCCACCGCGAGCACCTGCTGGGTCGAGGGCGACGCGAAGAGGTTGCCCATCGCCGCGCCGTGGGCGAGGCCCGGACCCACCAGTCCGCCGAACGCGGGGTAGTGGCCCGATCCGCCGCCCACGACGACCGCGACCTGCCCGGCCGGCGACACCGTCGAGCGCACCACGCCGCCCGGCACCCGGCGCACGTAGCGCTCGTTGGCGGCCACGAAGCCGTCGATCATCTCGTCCGCGAAGTCGGCGGGCTCGTTCCAGAGGCGGGTCATCGCGCGTCGCCGTTCGCGACGTCGGCCTTCGCCGCAGCGATCGTCTGGTTCTGCTCCACGGTGGCTCCTGGCTCATCGACGGTGATCGGGATGGGTGAACCCAAGTGTGACAAACCGGTTGACCAATTGCAAGTGGAAGTCGGCGTGGCGGCCGGACCTATCCCGCTGCGCGGTGCGCGGCATCCACGATCTCGAAATCGAGCGTCTCGCCGCCGGGGGATGCCGCCCGGATCCGCAGCTCGTGATCGCCGAAGCGCTGCGTCCACACGTCGTCGGGACCGAGGTGCGACGACAGCGCCTGCTGCGCGTCGGGGTCGTCGAGACTCGCGTAGACGACCCAGTCGCCCGCGCCCACGCGGCTGGTCCGCGCGTGGGCGGGGTCGCACAGCCACGCCGCGATCAGCACCGTCGCACCGGCCTCGGCCCGCGTGCGCAGCGCGGCGAGCGTCGCGGCCGGCAGTCGGCTGCCCGCCACGACGATCAGGCCCGCGTCGGTCAGCTGGTCGGCTCGCACGTGCTCGTCGAACACGAGGACGCTTCGCGTCGCTTGGAACAGCCCGTGCAGGTGCGTGGGCTCGTCCGCCCCCCTCGTGAGGGGGAACTCCGGGCGCGCAATGCCGTTCAGCCGATGCCGGGGAAAGTCGTAACCGGGGATGTGCAGGCAGCTGCCGGCGTCGGGGAGCTGCCCGTGGCTCAGGGCGTGCCAGGCGGCGAACACGCTGCGGGAGGACTCGGGAGCGGTGGCGGAGCGGTTGCCGAACGGGCGCTCGCCGCGTCCGAAGTCGCTGTCATCGGCGTGCACGAGCGCGATGTCGGCGCGTGCGTCGCGGTGGTTCCAGTGGAGGGGATGCCGCGGCACGAAGTCCGTGACGAACTCGCGCCACACCTCGCCGTGCGCGGTGGCGTCGAACCGCCCGCCGCCGCGGTGCCGGACCAGGACGTCGACGTTCTCGACGAACAGCCGCGTCGGCGCGAAGAAGTAGGCGAGCCGCAGTGCCGAGGCGAACTCGGCCGGCGAGTGTCCCGGGAACCCCGGCGCCCGCGTCGCCCACGGCCCGATGTCGGGGCCCCACAGGTCGGCGCAGATCCAGAACTCGCGGTCGTACTGCCGCGCCGCGCCGAGGGCGGTGCCGAGCTGGAGGGGCTGGAACGACTCCTTCATCAGCTTGGGGACCGGCGTCATGCCCGCGCGCGCCAGGGTGTGGAACATCACCGGGAACACCTGCTCCGACAGCACCGGCACCGCCGCGGCGCCGCCGGCCGTGACGGCCGTCGTGACGTCGTCGACGATCCCGCGCACCGTGGCGTCGATCACCGCGATCGCCTCGTCGGCGGACAGGCCCTCGGTCTGGCCGAAATGAGGGAGGTGCGCGTCGCGCCGGTACTGGTCCGCGTGGATCTGCAGGTGCTCGGGCTCGTCGTACAGCACGCCCACGAGGCGCCCCGCCGCGGCGGACGCGCGCACGGTGTCGGCGGGCACGTCGTAGCGGTTGGTGCCCTCGACGAAGGGACCGTTGATGTTGCCGTACTCGTTGCCGAGCACGACGTCGACGCCGCCCTCGGTGAGATCGCGCAGCATCGCCGCCGGGTCCTCGTGCGTCGGCAGCACGTGGTGCACGTAGAACTCGGCGCCGAGATCGCGCAGCACCGCGACGAACTCCGCCGGTGCGGGCGCCGGATCCTGCGACGGGATCGGGATGCCGGTGCCCGTGCGCATCACCTCGTCCGAGGCGTCTCCGGCCCACGGATCCTGGAACGCGACGACGGGCCCTTGGATGCCGAACGACGGGCGCTGCGGGTGGTCGGCGTGGTGCACGGGGGTCATCCCTTGAGTCCTTGGGTGGCGACGCCGTCGACGAGGAAGCGCTGGAAGACGAGAAAGAATGCGAGGACGGGGAGCAGCGCGACGAAGGATGCCGTCACGGTGGCGCCGTAGTCGCTGGTGGAGGTCTGATCGTTGTACAGGCGCAGCGCGATCGGGAGCGGGTAGTTCTCGGGGCTCGTCAGGTACAGGAGCGGCCCGAGGAAGTCGTTCCACGACCAGATGAACGCGAAGATCGCGCACGTGATCAGGGCAGGCCGGATGAGCGGCAGGATGATCGACCAGAAGATCCGCAGGTGCCCGGCGCCG
>Ga0160450_100547_pt1 | contig 21563 bp, 14 predicted proteins | sample HID1975K_E1MG_FD_108257 | JGI IMG/M metagenome (GOLD analysis project Ga0160450, IMG submission 108257) | Enriched soil microbial communities from UW Madison campus, WI, USA - HID1975K_E1 MG | ecosystem: Environmental > Terrestrial > Soil > Unclassified | place: USA: Madison, Wisconsin...
GACTGGCCAGCGCGGCCAGCAGCAACTCGCGGGTCTGTTCGATTCGGGCGATAACCTCACTCATGTCCTGCTCCTCGATCAGGAAGCCGACGACGGGTCGCCGATCGCATCCCAACCTTCTTTCACGGTAATGAGCAAGCGCGCCACTTCGTCGATGATCGCGGGATCGCTTTTCACGTTGGCCTCGACCAGGCGGCGGCTCATGTAGGTATAGAGACTGTCCAGCTCGGCCAGGCTGTCAGCATGGTTTTCCAGGTCCAGGCCTTCGCGCAGGCCACCGATGATGTCGATGGCCTTGCCGATCAGCACGCCTTTCTGGGCAATGTCATTACGCGCCATGGCACCTTTGGCCTGGGCCATGCGGTCCAGGCCGCCCTGCATGAGCATCTGCACCAGACGGTGCGGGCTGGCTTCGGACGTCTGGGCCACACCGTTGACTTTCTGGTACTGCCGAAGGGCCAACATCGGGTTCATGGATCTACCTCGTTGCAGCGAAAAAGGTTGCTTGTACCCTGTGTATCGCCGGCCCGTCAAAAAACTTTAGGGCCAAAACGAAAAGCCCGGCGCGTCTGGCGGACGCTGCCGGGCTTTTGTCACTCAGGTGTCAGCGAAGCGGATCAGGAGCCCTTGGCCTGGGCATTGATCGCGTCGAATACCGACTTGATCTGGTTGGCCTGGGCATTGAGCTTGGCCACCATGGTGTCCATGGCCACATACTTCTTGGTCAGGGACTCGGTCAGCGATTCGGTGCGACGCTCCAGGGCGGCCTGCTGGTCTTCCAGGTTCTTGGCCACCTTGTCGAGGTTTGCCTTGCGCGTGGCCAGGCTGCCGTCGGTAGCGTTGTACGGGTCGATGGCCTTGTTCATCCGCTCGAACAGACCGTTGGTGCCGGTGAACAGTTCCTGGACCTCGGAGCCCAGCTTCTTGTCGTTCATGGCCGCCGTGAACTTGGTGGAGTTGAACTCCAGGGTGCCCTCTTTGGTGGTGTTGATGCCGAGCTGACTGAGCGTGGTCAACTGGTCACCCGAGCCGACTTCGGAGAGGACTTTGCGAATGTCGCCGACCAACGAACGGGTGGTCGGGTCATTGGTCAGCGGCCCCAGCACCAGGTTGTCGTTCTCATCCTTGGAGGTGGAGGTCAACGCAGTGATGGTGGTTTGCAGGGCGTTGTAGGCATCGACGAAGGCCTGGACGGACTTCTTCAGCCCCTCATTGTCCTGAGCAACGGTGACACTGGTTGGGTTACCCACGCCATTGGTCTGGGTGCTGACACCGGTCAGCTCCATCTTCATGCCGCTGACGGCATTCTCGATGGTGTTCTTGGCACTTTTGACGGTCAGGCCATCGATGGTCAGCTCGGCATCCTGGGCCTTGGCCGTAATGTAGCCAGCGCCGCTGCCGGCCATCTGCTGGGTGCCATCGATTTCAAGCTCGGGAATGCCGGAGAGCGAAAGGTCGGAACCGGCACCGGTGGTCGTAGAGCTGAGCACCAGGCGCGAACCACCGTCACCGTTGACGATGTTGGCCGAGATGCCCTGAACCCCGAGCTCCTTGTTGATCTGGTCGCGCACGCTTTCCAGGGTAGCGCCGTTGGCCACATCGATCTTGTAGCTCTTGCCGCCCTGGCTGACGGTCAACTCACCCGAAGTGATGGCCGAACTCGAACCACCGGCAAACTGCTGGCTAGCCACTTTGGAACCGGTGGCAAGCTGCTTGACCACGATGTTGTAGCTACCCGGGACTGCCGAGTTGCCCGAGGTGACCTTGACCACCGACTCATTGGCCGACGTCGCCGCATAGGCATTGAACGAAGGCGCGCTCGAGTCGTTGAGCTTCTTCATGGCGTCCTGAAACGTCGTAAGGGCACTGCGCAGCGAGCCGACACCGGAAATCATCGCGGTATTGTTGTTGGTCTGCCGAGTAATCTGCGCCTTCTTGGCCGCAGTATCGGCACTCACCAGCGCGTCAACCATCTCGGTGATGTTCAGCCCTGTACCTTGGCCGATACTGGAGACAATGGTGCTCGCCATGACAGTTATCCCTCTTCATGTAGCGTCAACCCTGCTGCTGCACGACTGACGTGATTCTCGCCTTAGCGCATTCGCTGCCGATCAGACCTTGGCATCGAACAAAAGACTGTTTACATCGCTCAGGCTGCGTGCAATTCGAAGTGCCTCTTCCGAGGGCAGCTGACGAATCAACTCGCCCGTTTCACTGGCGATGACCTTGACCACGACTTTGCCGGACTCTTCGTCCGTGGTGAATTCCAGGTTGCGCCGGGACGAGCTGAGGAACTTTTCGATTTCCGAAACGGCGCTCTTGACCTTTTCGGCATCGGTTCCTTTTTCGGCAGCGCTGACTGCGTCGGGTTCCAGCGTATCACTGCCACGCGGCGCATCGGCCAAGCGGGCAACCGGCTTCTCGCCAACCGGTTCGGTCGGACGGGCAGTCGGGTAGGACAAGTTAAGCTTGACGCTCATGTCCATGAATTACCACCTCGCAATGAATAAAGCGGGGAAGCGCCTCGCCGGCACTCCCCCGCCAACCACCTGGCAGATTAGCCCAGCAGTTTCAGTACTGCCGACGGCAGCTGGTTGGCCTGGGCCAGAACCGAGGTCGAAGCTTGCTGCAGGGTCTGCTGCTTGGTCAGCTGGGCAGTTTCGGCAGCGAAGTCGGTGTCCTGTACACGGCCACGGGCAGCTTCGGCGTTCTCGTTGATGTTCTGCAGGTTGTTGATGGTGCTGGTCAGACGGTTCTGGGCAGCACCCAGGTCAGCACGGTTGGTGTTGATGGTCTGCAGAGCAGCGTCGATAGCCGAAACAGCAGCGCTGAAGTTGGCTTCGGCGGCGGCGGTATCGGAACCTTGAATGTTGATCGAGCTGGTAACACCCAGGTCGGAAGCGGTGAACTTGGCGCTCAGGTCGATCTTGATCTGGTTCGCAGAACCGGTGTTCGAACCGACCTGGAAGGTCATGACCGAAGCGGAACCGTCCAGCAGGTTCTTGCCGTTCAGCTGAGTGGACTGGGCGATACGGGTCAGTTCCGAAGCCATCGACTGGAACTCTTTGTCCAGTGCAGCGCGGTCTTGAGTGCTGTTGGTGTCGTTTCGCGACTGAACGGCCAGTTCACGCATACGCTGCAGGATGTTGCTCTGCTCTTGCATCGCGCCTTCAGCGGTCTGGGCGATGGAGATACCGTCGTTGGCGTTCTTGATCGCCATGGTCTGACCACGGATCTGCGAGGTCATGCGGGTAGCGATCTGCAGGCCGGCGGCGTCGTCTTTGGCGCTGTTGATTTTCAGGCCGGAGGACAGACGGGTCATCGAGGTGCTCAGTGCATCGGAAGCACGGTTCAGGTTTTTCTGAACGCCCAGAGAGGTGGTGTTGGTGTTGACGGTCAAAGCCATGACGAATTCCTCGTTGGATTGGGTACTACGGCTTCCGGCCTTGGCAATTCGCCGGGTGTGGCACAGAGAACCTTCGTAATAGTTATCGTCGTCAGGGCGGGTTGCTTTAGGGGATTTTCAAAAAAATTTGCTGGCACCGTGCCAGCCCAATGAAATCAAGGAGTTGACGCCAGATTTCAGACGCCATGTGAAGCGAGGGATGTGCAAATCCGTGGTCAGCCCCCAGGCACGCCACAGCCTTTGAAAACTGTGGTGTCCCTGTGGGAGCCGGCTTGCCGGCGATGAGGCCGGCGCAGACAAGGCCGGGGGACCCTATCGCCGGCAAGCCGGCTCCCACAGGGAGAGAGGGGGACGCAAGCCTTTATAGGCGATCAGTCACGGCGCTCGATAATGGCCGAGCCCCAGGACAGGCCCACGCCGAAGCCACTCAGGGCAATGCGCTTGTGCTGCGAACCGATCACGTGCTTTTCCAGCAGCAGCGGAATGCTCGACGACACGGTATTGCCGGTCTCGACCATGTCCTTGACGAACTTCTGCTTGTGCTCGCCTTCGATGAAGCGCGCCGATACGGCATCGACGATTGCCGCACTGCCCTGGTGAAGGCAGTACAGGTCGATGTCATCAGCCTTCAGATCGCTGGCTTCGAGCAGCTGCTGCAGGTGCGCGGGCACCTTGACCAGGGCGAAGTTGTAGACCTGGCGGCCATTCATGAAGAACTTGCCGTCGGTGGTGCGCAGGTGGTCGGCACCGGCACCGTCGCTGCCGAACAGCGACTTGCCCAGTTGCCAGGCGGCATCCTCACCCATCCAGGTGGCGGTGGCGGCGTCGCCGAACAGCATGGTGGTATTGCGGTCTTCGGGGTCGACGATCTTCGAATACGGGTCGGCGGTGATCAGCAGGCCATTCTTCAGGCCAGCAGCCTCCATGAAGCCTTTCATCGCATACAGGCCGTAGACATAGCCCGAGCAGCCCAGGGAGATATCGAAGGCAGCGATGGCGGTCGACAGGCCCAGCTTGTGCTGAACGATCGCCGCAGTGTGCGGCAGGCCTTCAGCGTCACCGTTCTGGGTAACGACGATCACGGCATCGATCGATGCCGGGTCCAGCGATGGATTGGCAGCGAACAGGTTCCTGGCGGCCTCGACACACAGGTCGGAGGTTTCCTGATCGGCTTCCTTGCGCGGCAAGAAGGTGGAACCGATCTTGCCGAAGATAAAATCCTGGTCCTTGCCGAACTTCGCACCCTGGGCATAGTTGTCGACGCCCTCGACAGGTACGTAACTGGCGATGCTTTTGATGCCAATCATTGTGGCTTCCCGATGGAAATGGCAAAAATTCGCGGGTAGCGCAGCCAGGTTTGCAGTCCCGGTCGACGCAACTACCCACAGACTCAATAGATTAAAGATGCACGTTCCGACTGCCAAGTCACGACTTTAGCGACATTCCGCCAAATCCTCACGCCAGCCTATTGGCCAGCTTCTTGCTTAGACCAGCCACATTACTGCCTTCGCTGTCGTTTAACTGACGCGACAGACCGTCATGCGTGGTAGCCCCTTAGTCAGCGCGAGCAACGTCTCAAATGGCAAAGCCAATCACTGTCACCAGCCCCCTGATGCCGCCTCTGGAGTCCTTCCTGCCCTACCTGGAACAAATCTGGGAAAGCCGGTACCTGACAAACTGCGGTCAGTTTCACCAGCGGCTAGAACAAGAACTGGCCGAGCACCTGGGCGTCAAGCACATTTCGCTATTCTCGAATGGCACCTTGGCCCTGGTGACAGCGCTCCAAGCGCTACGGATCACAGGTGAGGTGATCACCACCCCCTACTCATTCGTCGCCACGGCTCACTCGCTGCTGTGGAACAGCCTCAAGCCTGTGTTCGTCGATATCGATCCACTCACCAACAACCTCGACCCGCAACGCATTGCCGAAGCCATCACACCGGCGACCACGGCGATCATGCCGGTACATTGCTATGGTATCCCCTGCGATGTGGAAGGTATCCAGGCGGTAGCCGATACCTATGGCCTGAAGGTCATCTACGACGCCGCCCATTCGTTCGGCGTCCGCCATGAGGGTCAGAGCATTCTCAATCATGGCGACGTCTCGGTGCTGAGCTTTCACGCCACCAAGGTTTTCAACACGTTCGAAGGCGGGGCGATCGTATGTCAGGACGAAAAAACCAAGCGCCGCATCGACTACTTGAAGAACTTCGGCTTCGCTGACGAAGTCACCGTCATTGCGCCAGGCATCAATGGAAAGATGAATGAGCTGCAAGCGGCCTTTGGTCTCCTTCAATTGCGCCATATCGATCTGGCGCTGACCCAACGGCGCAGGATCTTCGAACGCTACAGTGATCGTCTTGCCGGCGTGCGGGGTATCAGCCTCATGAATCCGCCCGCCAATGTCGAGTGGAACTACGCCTATTGCCCGATCATGGTCGACGGTGAGCAATTCGGGATCAGCCGAGACGATCTGTACGAGCGCTTCCGCGCTGTCGATATCCTGGTACGTCGCTACTTCTATCCCCTGATTTGCGAATTCCCCATGTACCGTGGCCTGGAAAGCGCCAATCTGGAGAGGCTGCGAAACGCTCAGCGTACTTCACGTCAGGTACTGTGCCTGCCAATTTATCCAGATCTGGACATCGCAACCCAGGATCGCATCCTGTCGATCATCCTCGACGGAGCAGGTGCCTGAGCGATGGCCGTCAATGTATTGGTCTTCCCGTGCGGGTCGGAAAATGCCCTGGAGATTCACCAGGCACTGACCCACTCCATCCACGTCCAGCTTTTTGGCGCCTCCAGTGTCGATGACCACGGTCGCCAACTATTCGACACATACTGCGGCGATTTACCACGCATCGATGACGGCCGCTTCGATCAGGCCTTCGAAGCCCTGCTTGCGGAATGGAAAATCGACCTGGTGTTCGCCACCCACGATACCGTCCAGGCCTACCTTAGCGAGCGCGCTCAGCGATTCGGTGTGCGACTGGTCAACGGCGATCCCGATACCTGTGCGATCGCCCGACGCAAATCATTGACCTACGCCGCATTCGCCGATCAACCGTGGATACCGATCACATACACAAGCCCCGAAGAAGTCGAAGCGTGGCCAGCGGTGGTAAAGCCTGATCTTGGCCAGGGCGGCCAAGGGTTCGCGCGGGTAAGCGGCGTGAAGGACGCATACGCGACACTTGAGCGCACACATTTACCGCTGTTGCAGGAGTATTTGCCCGGAGAGGAAATCACTGTCGATTGCTTCAGCGATTATCAGCACGAGCTTCGCTGGGTCGGCGCGCGACACCGTGAACGCGTGCGTGCAGGCATCTCCATGCGCAGCACCTTCCCTGGCCCCGACCCCGTGATCGACGACATCGCAGCGACGCTCAATCAACGCCTGCGCCTGCGCGGCCCATGGTTCTTCCAGCTCAAGCGCGACCGCCAACAGCGCTGGAAGCTGCTGGAAATCAGCTGCCGGGTAGCAGGGTCGATGGTCGCCCATCGCGCTCGCGGGGTGAACCTGCCCTTGATGGCTATTCACGACCACCTGCAACGCCGGGTCAGTCCATTACCTCTGCCGGAAATCGACCTCGTCGAACGTCGCATCCTCACCGTGGCTCAACTGAATTGTCACTTCGATACGGTCTACATCGACTTCGACGAAACGGTCATCCGCGACGGGCTAGCCATACCTTCAACCCTGAATTTCCTGTACCGCATGCATTTCAAGGGCAAGCGACTGATCCTGGTCACCCGGCATGCCGGCGACCCGCGCGAGACACTTCGAAAAGCCCGCATTGCGGTCGAATTGTTCGATGAAATCATCCATATCACTGATGGCCGAGCGAAATCCGAGTTCATCCGGGGCAACGCGATATTCATTGACAATCATTTCCCTGAGCGCCTGGATGTTGCCACCCATTGCGCCATACCCGTCTTCGATGTTGACGCCTTGGAGTTTCTTTCGTGAAAACCGTCAAGTCCGACCATAACCGCCGCCTGGTCATGCGCCACCTGCGTGACACCTGGATCAAACCGCTGGACGAGGACTTTCCGCATTCAGCGCTGATTTCCAGGGCCACTTATTCACCCTGGTATGCCGATACGCAATTCATGGATGTCTTCAGACGTATTGAAGAGGTGACACTCGTCGACATCTATCGCTGCCACGAACTGTGGGATCTGCTTCGACAAACAGCCAACGTGGCTGGCGATGTCATCGAAATCGGCGTGTGGAAAGGCGGCACCGGCCTGCTGGCTGCCAAACGCCTGGCGCAACTGGGCAGCGACAAACACCTGCTGCTCTGCGACACCTTCTGTGGCGTCGTCAAAGCTGGAACCAACGATACCCTCTACCAAGGTGGCGAACATGCGGACACCAGCCTGGAGGGCGTAGCTGCGCTGCTGGACAGCGAGCATGTGGCACATCGCGCGACACTGCTGCAAGGCATCTTCCCTGAAGAGACCGGTAGCAAAGTCGCCGGGCGCAGTTTCTCGTTCTGCCATATTGATGTCGACACCTACCAATCCGCCAAGGACATTGTCGAATGGGTAACCCCGCGCCTGAACAGGCATGGCGTCATCGTTTTCGACGACTATGGTTTCTGGGGGTGTGAAGGCGTTGCCAGATTGGTTGAAGATTTGGCCGATCACCCGGAATACTTCCTGTTGCGCAACCTCAACGGCCATGCCGTGATGCTCAAGCTGACCGAGGCAACGCATGTTTGAGCTCCTCGATGCCGAGCGTTTCCCAGCCCATTACCAAACGCTGGAAAGCCGTAAGGTTGAACAACTTTTTCAATCGTGGAAGGCAGACAGCAATGCGCCTCTCGCCGTACTCGACTATGGCATGGGGCGCGGCAAGTACTTGCGAATATTTCATGCCATGGGGCTACAGGCCACGGGCGTGGATATCAATGCCGACTACATCGAGCAGGCCAAGAATGCAGGCTTCGAGGCGCTTCACGAAAGTGAGCTGGGCGGCCTCGAAAAGCGTTTCGATGTTATTTTCCTAAGCCACCTGATCGAACACCTGGACCCTGACCAGTTACTGCACTTGCTTGACCGGTTGATCATCCTGCTCAAGCCTCAAGGCCGCCTGGTGATGATCAGCCCGGTGCTGGGCGAACGCTTCTTCCATGACTTTTCTCATGTTCGCCCCTACTACCCGCAAAGCATTCGCCACGCATTCGGCCAGTCCAGCTCGCCGCTATCCTTTGGGGCCAATGAGCGCATCGTGCTCAAGGACATTCACTTTTTCCGCGACCCTTGGCGCACGCGGCTATGGCGCTCTTTCTATATCCAGGACAGTCCGTACGCTCCCCTCACTCGCTTGCTGAACAAAGGTTTCGACCTGGCCTGGAGACTTTCCAATGGCCAACTGGGCGCTACAAGTTCCTGGCTCGGGGTGTACCACAAGTGCTGAATCGATCTACCGGCACGGGCGGACAGCACAGCAAGCGCGTGGTGCTCATGCAACCCTATTTCCTGCCCTACATGGGCTACTACCAGTTGCTGGGTGCGGCCGACCTGTTCATAAGCTACGACACCGCGCAGTTCATGAAGAACGGCTGGATAGAGCGTAACCGCTACTTGCTCGATGGCGAGCCGAAATGGTTCGGTATCGCATTGGAAAACAGCAGTCACACCCTACCGATCCGTGACAAACGAATAAGCCAAAACTTTCACTACCCGCGCATGCTCGAAAAACTCAGGCATGCGTACCGCAAAGCGCCGCATTTCCACACGGTGATGAACTGGCTGACAACCTTGCTGGAACAACCAGCCTCGAGCATTGCTGAGCTGAACCTGAGGGTTCTGCGTGCGAGCTGCGCCCTCATCGGCCTTGACACCCCCATCATTGCAGCCAGCGATCTCTCCCCCGGCGCAGGTCTCGGAGGTCAGGCACGGGTACTTGAACTGATGACCGAAACGGCTGCAACTCATTACCTGAACCCGGCCGCAGGCGCGTTCTTGTACAACGCGGATGCATTTGCCGATGCGGGGGTTCAGCTGGAGTTACTGCGCGCCGAACTTCCCCACTACCCACAGCACAAGCATGAATTCGTGGGTGGCTTATCCGTGCTCGATGCCTTGATGTTCAACCCACCCGAGATCGTTGGCGAATGGGCCAGAAAGGGGAGCATCGAGCATGCCTGAAGCCATCGGCGGTTACTTCGAACTGGAGCTTCGCCAAGGCTACAGCCTCTATCCGCATGCGCTCGGTTTCAACTCTGCGCGCTCAGCGCTCAAGGCGTTGCTGAGCGCCAACGGCACCCTGACGCTACACCTGCCACACTACATCTGCCACGCAGTACCCGATGCCGCCCAATCCGTCGGGGCAGGCCTGCGGCGTTACGCGCTCGACCCACACCTTGAGCTGACGACACTGCCGACGCTGGACGCCAACGAGCAACTGCTCTATGTGAATTATTTCGGGTTGAAGGACAGTTACATCTGCAACGTCCTGGCGCCACATTACGGTGAGCGCCTCATCATCGATAACTCTCAAGGCCTGTTCAGCCCTGCCCTTGCCGGCATCCCGACAATTTATTCCCCTCGCAAATTCGTTGGCGTACCCGATGGCGGATGGCTGCTCAATGCGCCGGCGGGTGATTGGGAACTGCCGGCCAGCCAATCCTCATCGCATTTCGACGCACTCCTCGGGCGCCTCGAAGCTGCCCCCGAGCAACATTATGCCCAGTTCCAGCGTGTTGAAACGGCGCTGGCGGGCGCGCCGGTGGCTGCCATGTCGAACAGCACCAGGCGGGTGCTCGATAGCCTGGATTACCCTTCGATCATGGCACGCCGCCAGAGCAACCTGAGCGTCCTGGCCCACGCTCTGGAAACACACAATCGACTGGATATTGTGCCTACCGCGCCGACGGCAGCACTTTGTTACCCACTGCTGCTGAGCGATTGCGCACACGTGCGCGCCATCCGTGAGCAACTGCTGAGCGAACGAATTTTCGTCCCTTGCTACTGGCAAGAAGTCGTCAACGCCTTGCACAGCCCGCCGATGGAACGGCAGCTGGCAACCTGCTTGCTGCCTCTACCGATAGATCAGCGCTACGACGCTAAACACATGGCAAGGCTGGCCGAGCGAATCAACACGCTGCTGGCGACTTCCTGAAGACTTTTACATTCATCATGGACGGTGCGCAGCGCCGTACCTGGATGGGGCTGCCCCTGGACAACAAACATGAAAATGTCATCACTGCATAGAAAAACGGACAATCCCTACTACATCTATGCGCCCGATTATCGCGACACCTCTTCAGGTGTATGCGTCATGCATTTCCTCTGCCATGCGCTCAATATCAGCGGCCAGGAAGCGTACGTGGTCGGCTGCAAAGTGACCAATCCGAATTTGCGCACACCGGTACTGACGGACGCCATTGTCCAGTTGCACAAAAGCACAGGCGCCGTGTCCATTGCCGTGTACCCGGAAGTGCTCAGTGGCAACCCATTGAATTGTCCAGTCGTGGTGCGTTACATGCTCAACCGCGATGGTTTCATCAGCGGTTTGCAACTGGCGGCACAAGAAAGCGACCTGTTCTTCTATTACGCTCATGACTTCGGTGAAGGCAAACGGCGCAAGGACATGCTCACGCTGCCAATGATCGACTCCGAGCTGTTCGCCCCTCACCCAGAGCCCGTGGTTCGAGGCGGCAATTACCTGTACCTGCACCGCTTCGATAGCTCAAAAATCGACTACAGCCTGCTCCCGCCCGATATTCAGGTACTTAGCCTCAGCAATCCTCGTACGCTGCCGCAATTGGCTGAGCTCTTCAAAACAGCGGAAACCTTGTACTCCTACGAAATCTCGGCAACCTGCACCATGGCCTTGATGTGTGGTTGCCCAGTGGTCTATCTGAGCGGCGGTCACGTGAAAACGCTCCCCTTCACCGAACACATCGGCGACGCGGGCACGACCATGTATGAGGAAGAAGGCGGTCTTGAACGGGCGCGAAAATCCGTAGGATTGGCCCGCCAGCGCCTACTGCATATGGAAGATGAGTTCTGGCCACAGCTGGAGCATTTCGTCGCGCGCACTCAGCGCAGTGCGGCAGACCACCATGACGCCACCCGCAATCCGGCCGTACGCGAGTGGTTGCTCAACCGCCTGCTGACACCCACCCAACAGGCCTTGGTCGATGAACGCCGGCAGCATCTGCACGGTGCTACCGGTTTGACCATCGTGGTCAACGATCACCAGCGCGACCAGCAGGCACTGTCTGCCACCCTCGAGAGCCTGCGCCTTTGGAGTACCAGCAGCCCGCTGAAGCTTCGCGCCTATGTCATCAGCCACCTGCCGATGCCGGCAGACTTGCCGGCCAACATCATCTGGCTGGATACCACTCCAGATGCCAGGGCATTGAACCAGATAGCCCGCGAGGATGACGGTGACTGGCTGCTGTTGCTTGATGCCGGGGATGAAATACTGCCTAGCGGCAGCCTGATGGTCGATCTCGAGCTGTCTGGTGCGCAGTCATGCCGAATGATCTACTGCGACGAATACTATCGTGCAGAAAATGGCTCCAGCCCGATATTCCGTCCTGACATAAACCTTGACTACCTGCTCTCCCTCCCGCTGATCATGGGACGCCACTGGCTGCTGCGGCGCGACCTGTTGCTGACTGTCGGTGGTTTCGACGAGCAATTCCAAGGGGCACTTGAGCTCGCAGCGATACTGCGGTTGATCGAGGCCAGCGGTCTCGATGGCATCGGTCACCTCGATGAACCTCTGGTCATCTGCAACAGCCCTGACATGACCAGCAACCCTGATGAACGTGCGGCCATCGAGCGCCACCTGGCAGAGCGCGGATACGCTCATGCGCAAGTACGGGAAGAACCGACCCGGCACTACCAGATCGATTATGGGCACCAGCAACAGCCTTCGGTCTCCATCATCATTCCCGTTCACGATCAGCTGGAACTGGTACAGCGCTGCGTGGAAAGCGTGTTGTCCAAGAGCAGTTATGCGTTTTTCGAGATACTGATTGTCGATCACGCCAGCAGCAACCCCGACCTGCAGACATGGCTGGAGCAGCTGGTGACCGCAGGCGAAGGTCTGATCAAAGTCCTGCGCGATGATCAACCACTCAACCGGAGCGCCCTGTACAACCTCGCCGCCTCCCATGCCGTGGGCGACTACCTCGTCCTGCTGGACAACGACACTGTCATCTTTCAGGACGATTGGCTCCAGCGTCTGCTCAACCACGCCCAACGCCCGGAGGTGGGTATCGTAGGCGCCAAGCAGCTGGACGTCAGTGGCAATGTCGCCCACGCCGGCTGGGTACTGGGCATGAACGGCTCGGCGGCAAGCCCGGCTGTCGGTTTGCCAAACAGCGAACCTGGCTATCTGCAATGTCTACGTGTCGACCGCAACGTCAGTGCTGTCAGCAGCGCGTGCCTGATGATGCGCAGGAACTTGTTCATCAGCATGGGTGGGCTGGACGAAAAGGCATTCGCCCTGCGGTACGCGGATATCGACCTCTGCCTGCGCGCCAGCGCCGAAGGCCTGCTTAATGTCTGGGCCGCTCACGCCATGGTTGCCAACGAGCAAGGCAAAGGCTGGACCAATGCATTGCGTCATCCGGACAACCAGCAGCGCGCGCGACATGATGAAGAAAACCTCTACGAAAAATGGCTCGACGCGCTGGTGCGAGACCCCTGCTACAACAAGAATCTTTCACTGCGTGGTCGTGGCCATGAGCTCCCTGCCCTGCATGGCCTGACATGGCGCCCCTTGAACTGGCGCCCTCTGCCAGTCGTACTGGTACACCCGGACCGTGAAAGCCCCCAGCGTTGCACGCTAGCCTTCCAGCAACTGCAGGCACACGGTCAGATAGAAGGCCACCTGAGCAACACCTTGCTCAGTACCGTGGAGTTGCAACGCCTGCAACCCGACGTGATTGTCTTCCACCACATTGCCGATGCCCGACGCCTGGAAGTCATGGCCCGGGATTACCGCTACAGCCAGGCTTTCAAGGTACTCGAGGTTGCTGAGCTGCCTGACAGCCCCAAGGCTTGGGAGCTGCTGCATGAAGCCATGGCGTGGGTCGATAGAGTCATCGCTGCCAACACCGAAATAGCTGCTGGGCTGTATGGGTTGCATGGCGATGTTCAGGTTCGCGAGTGCCGCCTGGCAAACAACTGGCAAGCATTGCCAGAAGTGATGCCAGTAAACGGCAAACCGCGCGTCGGCTGCCATGTCAGTGTCCAGACACTGCCGATCATCGACCCGATAATACGCGCACGGGCCGATCAGGCTGACTGGATCCTGTGGGGGGAAGTCCCGACGCACCTGGCTGCCCTGGCAACCGAGGTCTATTCCCGCGACATTGGCTCGTCACCCGAAGTCCTTTCGGGCCTTTGCCTGAACATCGTGCTGCATCCGGCGAGCGATGACCCCAAGCGAGCCGATCGTCTCGCGCCGTTGCGCCATGGTGCGTGCGGCCATGCCATCATCAGCAACGACCGACAGGCACGCTATGCACAATGGCCGATGTCCCACGTAGACAACCTGCCCGCCCAATGGCTGAAAGCCCTGGACCACTACCTTGAAACCCCGGAAAGGGTGCAGTCCAGTGGGCAACGATTGCGTGAAAGAACGCACAGCTTCGGTTTCATGGATGCTGAGTACCGAGCGTTATGCCTCATGGCCTGGGCACCCGCTTGATTCAGTGTCTTGAGCGTCTCACCGGGTAGTGAGCGCAGAGGGTCGAAAACCGATGCCCCTAGGGGCATCGGTTTTTTTTCGCTCCACGCCACCCAAAGTCTATTAGCCCTGAGTGGCGCGCGTGCCGATACGGCGGATAGCTTGGGCGATATCGCGTTCAGTTTCGCAGCGGGCTTAAATCATCACTCGCCCAATTACCGGCAAACGCCTGTGGCCAACGCGCCTGCAGCGCTTCGCAGGCCGCCAGATCGACCGGTCTCGGCGCATCGTCCAACACCTGCGCAACCGGCGTCCAGACCACCAGCAACCCTGCCTCAGCGGCAGCCAGGCAGATATCCACATCGAATGCTTGCAGCGCTTGCACTCCGCCGCAGTGATCGTAGAGATCGCGACGGAGCAACATGCAGTCGGCCGATACCGCGGTGCAGTTGCGCACCGACGCCGGATGACGGGCCTTGGCGCAATCGGCCAACGTCCACCCTTGCCACGGCGAACGCACGGCAGGCCCCTGCAGCAGGTCGAACCCGGCGTGCACAACCGTGCCATCGCGTGCCAGCAACCGCGCCCCCACCACCCCGACTTCCGGCCTGAGCCCTTCATTGAGCAGCCCTTCGATCCAGGCCGGCGAAATCACTTCACAGTGCTCGGCCAGCAACAGCAGATGCTCACCCCTTGCTTGCTGGGCCGCCAGGTTGAGCAAGTCAGCGCGCCCGCTCACCTTGCCCGCCAACAGCACGACGCGCTGGCCGAACCCTTGCAGTGCCGCGGCGGTCGCTTCGGCCTGCTCGGCGCTGCAGGCTACGCGTACCTCGTATCGAGGGTAACGAGTACGCTGCAGGACGCTGGTCAGGCACGCCTGCAGACGCGGCAGATTGCCCTCGGCTGCCACCAGAATGCTCACCAGCGGTGTAGAGGAATGACGGTAGTCAACCACCAGGCCCGCCTCGCCCTGATCATGCACTTCACCCCGATAGCCCAGCAACGTCAGGTGGCGCTTGAGCGTCACCAGCGCGTCAGCCTGCAGCGAGGCCGTCGCCTGGTGGCCGACCACAAGGTATTCGTCCATGTGCGCAAGGCCACCCTGCCCCTGCTGTTCCACCAGGCGCAGCAGCAAGTCGAACTCCAGCGCATGGCGGCACGTTTCACTGAAGCCGCCCAGCTCCACCACGGTCTGACGGCGCAGGCACCAATGCCGCGACATCAACCCGGGTTGCGCGCGCAGCAGGTCAAGATTGCTGCCTGGGCGAACCACGCCATGCAGGCGGCCGTCCGCGTCGCGTTGCACTTCGTTGGCAGACACGGCGTGGCAGCCCTGGGCCTGCTCAAGTTCCTTCTCCAGGCGCAGCAAACCACCCGTGACCAGGGTATCGCCGGCGTCCAGCAGCAACAGCCAATCGCTGCTCAACTGACGCACCTGCTGATTGAGGTGAGTGACCCAGTTGCTTTCATTGACCTGAACGAAATGCAGGGTATCGCGCGAGGTGGTGATCGCCGGCGGCTTGCCGCCCTTGAGCACCACCAGCTTGAACTGGCGCAAGCCGCTGGCCAGCAGGCTGTCGAAAGTGGCCTGCAAGGCCAGGTCGTCGTCCGCAAGGTCGCTGACCACGAAGGTGATCTGAGCAGTCGAGCGCTTGTTCAACGGCGCCAGCAGGCGTTGCTGCGTGGCCTTGTCGGGTGTCGACGCAGTCAGCACGTCGAGGACCTGGCCAGAAACCGTGCTGCGCAGCAGGGCGTTGCCGTCCACGCCAGGAACGCCCTGCAGGCGCACCAGCCAATCGCCCAGCTCGCGGGCGCGCAGTGCATCGTCCTTGCCGGTCAGGGTCGGCACCAGCCGCTGGCATACGTCCAGGTTGAACAGGCCCAGCGCCAGCGCTTTCCAGTAACGCTGCTGAAGCGTCTCGGCAGTGTCGTTCGGATGCACCTGCAACAACTCGCGCTGGCGCACCCACGTGCCCTCCAGCGCCTGGCGATGCGCCTGGCCGGTCGGCCAGACATGGCAGAGAAACTCCAGTGCACTCAACTGCTCGAACAGTGCACGGTTGTAGTAGGGCAACTCGACATACTGACGTGGCTCGAACACGCGGTCCGGCTCGCCAATCACCGTGCCCCAGGGCGAGGTGAACAGCAGCGGCGCATCGCTCTGGTCATAGGTTGCGCGTACAAAGCGATTCAACACGGCGAAGCCGGACTCGTCGGCGCACAGCCCTTGCCGCTGCCCGTCCCATTCGCGCAAGCGGCGCACGGTGTGGCTCAACTGTTCTTCGCGGGCCACCGGTGTCAGCCTGCTCGGCGCCAACTCACAGATCACGGCGGTGTGCGGCAGCGGGGCAATGGCGCCTTCGACGACCAGTGCGTAGGCAAGCGCCACGCGCCAGGCGGCGAAATCAAGCTCGCCTGGCAAGGCGTCGAGCGCCCGCTGCAATGCCTCGACCCGCAAGACTGCACGCCAGGCCTGTTGCCCGGCCAAGGCGTACTGACGCAGGCGCGCCTGCGCATCCGAGGCTGTCTGCGGCTCGAACGCCGAGCCCATCTTGTGATAGGCGAGCTGGGCGTTACCCGGTGCATAGGCCAGCGCATACCCTTGGGCCCCCTGGGCCTGAGGTTGTGCGTGCAGCACGGTGACGGCCTGCTGCAACGTCGACGCCAGGACGAAGTCGGCATCCAGGGTCAGGACCACGAATGGTGTGCTGACCTGCCGCAGGGCCTGGGCCAGCTGCGCACTGCACTGCTCCCCTGGGGTCTGAGCCTGCAGCGGCTCCAGCGCCAGGCACGGGATACCGGCCTGGCGATAGAAATGAAGGGCACGCGCTCGATGGTCTGCCTGATCATGCCCCAGCAGGACGACGGTCACTTCGTTGTGCGACCCAGTTGCGATTTCGGCCATAGGGCACCTGTTCATGTTGTTGGTTCGGCGCCCGCCATGGGCGGGTGCCAAGGTTCAATCCGCCAGCCAGGCATTGGCCCACTGTTGCAGGTGGTGTGGCATCAGCACGTAGTCGCGCAATACCACTTCGCGCAAGGCGTCGCCTTGCCGGTAGCTCGCCTGTGGGTCGTCCAGATGCATACGGATCGCTTCCAGCCACTGCTCAGGGGTGTTGTCGCGCACCCGCGTGCACGGCAGGTAGCCTCCGTAGGCCTTGGTGTCGGTGCAAATCACCGGGAATCCGCAAGCGCCGTACTCGAGCAGGCGCAAATTGCTCTTGCAGTCGTTGAACAGGTTCTGCTCAAGCGGTGCCAAGGCCAGGTCGAGGTCAAGGCTGGCCAGCTTCTGCGGGTAGTGCGCCAATGGCACACCGGCGTGAAATTCCTTCACATAGGGCCGCAGCAGGTCCGGGCACATGCCGAAGAACACCCAGTCGACCTCGTCCGCCAAGGCCTTGATCACGTCCAGCAGCAGTTCCAGATCGCCTCGGTGGCTGGTGCCACCGGCCCAGCCCACACGCGGTCGTACACTGCTCTGGCGCCTGCTGGTCAGGCCCGCCCACAGCGGTGCGGCAAGCATGTTCGGGACCACCCGGATGTCGTGGTGCAGGCTCGACAGCGCATCGGCCAGAGGCTGGGTGGACACCACCACCCGGTCACACAAGGCGATGCCCTGAGTCACCAGTTCGCGCATGTTGGCTGGCATGTTGCGAGCGTGTGCGTTCTTCTTCGGCACCTCGATGATGTAGTCATCGATCTCGTAGATGCGCCGGGCATTCGACAGGCGTTTGAAGCGTGTCATCTCTTCGATCGAGTTCACTGTGTAGCGGCATTGCAGGATCATCACGTCCGGCTTTTCGCGCTCGATCTCGATCATTTCCGGGGTGCTGAAATCCAGGCGTCCCTGGATCCATCCTGCGCGCTCCAGCTCCATGAACGGCTGCGCCACCCGATAATGCCCGACCGCAGAGGTGTTGATCGGCAGCGCCAGCACCGATGGCAGCACGCGGCTGATGAACGGGTCCCAACCGCGCCGCAACCCGGCATCCAGGTTGAAGCTGGCCATCTTCAGGCTCAGATTGCGGTTGTAGGCAGGGTCGCGGGCAACCTTGGCCAGCCAGCGCTCATGGAAGTTATCCCGGTCCAGGGCCTTGCGCAGGCTATCGACGCGCACATCACGGCTGGAGGCGCAGCGCGCCAGTACCGCGTGGGGTGTCCAGACTGCCAGGTAGCCCTGTTCGCGCATGCGCAGACACAGGTCGGCCCCCTGCAGTCCCCCCTGCAGCGCTTGTACGTCGAAGCCGCCAAGGGCGTCGAACAGCTCGCGTCGCACCAGCAGGCATTCGTGGCTCAGTGCACTCCAGTTCTGCGCCGCATTGAGGCGGTGCATGTAACCGCCGCTGTTCGCGGGCATGCCGACGAAAGGGCTGCTGACACCGCCATGCAGCCCCAGCACCAGGCCTGCGTTGAAAATTTCCCCGGCAAGGGTACAGAGCTTGGGTGCGACCGCCCCCACCTCAGGACGCTGCGCGTGCGCCAACAGTTCGCTCAGCCAATGGGCATCAATGGCCACGCAAGCGCTGTCGAGCATCAACAGGTAGTCGCCACGTGCGGCCCGGCTGGCTTCGTTCAACTGCGCCACAGCGTCGCTGCTGGCGACTTCGATGACGCGCAGCTGCTCACTGCCCAGCCCCTGCATGGCCTGCAGCCACTGGCGCAGCTCGGCGGGGGTATCAGGCGAGGCAATCAGCAGGATCTCGAACGGCTCATGGCGGTTGTGCTCGAACAGCGACTCGACGCAACGAATGGTTTGTTGCAGGTCAGCCCCGAGGGTTACCAGGATCGAAACCCAGGCTTGGCCCGGATGATGGTAGGTCACCTGACACAACGCAGCATCCTGCGCCCCCACCACTTCGGCATCGATGCCCAGTCGCTGCAAATGCGCCTGGACCACCCGTGGCGCCTGCCGCACGCAACGCGGGTCGGTCAGCCATTGGCCGTAGTCCCACTGGCAATGCACCAGCAGCTCGTCGATGTGCTCGATGGCCTGCAGGCCTTTTTGCTCGGCCAGGCGCCAGAGCAGGTCGTGGGGGGCCAGGATGTCGAAGTCCGCGGCGAACCCGCCAATCTCTTGCAAGGCCTTGCAGTCGAACGCCAGCAGACGTCCGACATAGGGCTGGCTGCGCATCAGGTCGAGGTTGAAGTCCGGCTTGAAGATCGGCAGGGTCGGACGCAGCGCATCGTGGCTGCCTTCGTCGACGTAGATGCACGCACGATCGCGCAATGCCATGCGCTCGGCCATGATTGCCAGCGCATGGGGCACCAGGCGGTCGCCGGCGTGCAACAGGAAAATCCAGTCGGCATCGTCCGAGCGCGTCAGCCGCGCCTGCAACTGGGCCAGCCCATTGCCCTGCACCGGCAGGCGTTCGATATCAGCGCTGCCTGCCAGCTCCAATTCGTTGGCAGCGAGCAGCCAGCTTGCTGCAGGGGCATAGGACTGAGCCGCGAGGCTGTCGAGGGTGGCGCGCAGCGCCTGCTCCTGACCCGCCTCGGCCCGGATCACCGTGACGATACGAGGTTGCCACCCCCATTGCTCGATGCGCTTGGGCAGCGCCTTGAGCTGCGCGGCCGTCAGCTCGCGACAGTCCAGCCAGTGGGCATACACCTCATCGAAGGACAAGCAGTCCGTACCGACCTGTTGCGCCTGGCGAGCCTGCTGCGCCCCATAAAGACGGTTGAGTTCGTATTCGTCCCATGGCGCCCCTTGGTCACCTTGGTAACGGTCCAGCGACAGATAGCGCACCCAGCCGGTGGCGGGTGCCGGCTCGCTGGCGCGGGCCGCAAGCATCGCTTTGATCCAGTCGGTCTCGGTGGGGAATGCCATGCTCATGCTCGCCTGGTGGCTCAGGCGCCCCGGGTGCAGACGCTCCATGCTCAGGAAGCGTGCCAGATGCCCCAGGTTGCCACGGCGCATCAGGCAGATGTACAAGGCCATGTCCAGGCGCGCGGAAAAACCCTGGCCGTCCTGCGCCAACGCCGGCAGGAACTCGGCCACCAGCGCTCGGCGCATCAGGGCATGGCTGAGCCCACCAAACAGATTGGGCGCATTGGTCTCCAGCGCTTCGAGCAGATCACTGCCCTTGACCACAGCATCTTCCGGACACATCACGGCATTGAGCATGCGGGGCGGCAGCAAGGCATCGTCGGCGGCGCACAGCATGCGCTGGCAGATGGTCATGCTGACATCGGCATGCCGATTCATGACGTCGGCCTGCAGGCCAACGCACTCCGGGAACAGGCGATCGTCATCGCAAAGGAACTTGATCAGCTCACCCCTGGCCTGCTCCAGACACACCAGCAGGTTGCGCGCAAAGCCCAGCGTCTGCGGGTTGCGCACATAGCGTATTGGCGTTCCGGTCTCGGCCATCACGGCGTCGACGATACCCTGAATTTCCATGTCGCGGCTGTCGTCGCACACCAGCACTTCCAGCGCTGGATAGTCCTGGTTGATGGCACTGAGCAGGGTGGCGCGGAAGAATTCGGGGTTGAAGGCAGGGATGGCGATGCTGACGAGGGTCTGTTGATTCACGGCGAAGACCTTGCAGTGTGCCCGCCTGCCAGCCCGTGACGGGCTGACAGGCGGCGGGTGTCGCTAAAAAGGAGGGATCAGATGTAGTTGACCAGCGACAGACCAGCGACCTTCGCGTACGCCTGCAACGAAGCCTGCAGCATGTTGGTCTGCATCTGCAGGCGCAGCATCACTTCCGCCGGGTCGCTTTCACGGATCGAGCTTTGCGTCTTGGTGTTTTCGGCGCTCAGCGCTTCATTGGTTTCGGCCTGCACGTCCAACGCCTGGCCGCGACCGCCAATGGCGCTGATCGACGACGATACCTGGTTGGTGGCACTGGCGATGTTGCCGATGGCTGAATCCAGCGAAGCCAGGAAGTTCTGCCGGGCAACGGGATCGTTGTCGACCGGGCTGTTCAGCGCCGTGCGCAACTTGCTGATGGTGTCGAGGACGTTCTGGGTCTGGTGCGTGTCGACTTTGACAGCAAACGAGTCACCCGTATTCGGCGCTCCGGAGAGCTCGAAGCTGACGCCAGCCGCCGTAGCGGTAGTGCCGTTCGGCCCGCCCAGGGCACCGGAGGCGACTGGACGACTGTCAGCGGTAACCGGCGCGGCATACAGTTCGAACGTGCTGGTGCCGGTGAACTTGAGCACTGCCCCCCCGGAGGGGAACGCGGCCTTGTAGGCTGCCTGGTCGGTGATGGTGGCACCGGTCACCTGCTGCGACGACGTGTTGCCCGGGCTGCGCGTGCCGGAGACCTGATCGGCCTTGGAACTCAAGCTGAACGTATGACCAGCGATGGCAGCATCTTCATTGCCCTTGTCGCCATCCTTGAAGGTGATATCCAGGCGCAGATCGACACCGCGGAAGCTGATGGTGCCGTTGTCGACGCCAGGATCGAACTTGCCGCCCTGGCTCGCCTCCAGGGTGACGTCGTTGTTGTTGGCGTCGGTGATCTTGTACTCGGTGCTGCTGATGAACTC
>Ga0160450_100548_pt1 | contig 21537 bp, 19 predicted proteins | sample HID1975K_E1MG_FD_108257 | JGI IMG/M metagenome (GOLD analysis project Ga0160450, IMG submission 108257) | Enriched soil microbial communities from UW Madison campus, WI, USA - HID1975K_E1 MG | ecosystem: Environmental > Terrestrial > Soil > Unclassified | place: USA: Madison, Wisconsin...
CACGGCACGATGGTGTCGATCATGGCCATGACGCCGGTGCACCTCACGCACCTGACGCATGCCGAGTCCGATGCCGCGACGCTGTCGATCATCGGGCTCACGATCAGCCTCCACATCGCCGGCATGTACGCGCTGTCGCCCGTGTTCGGCATCCTCTCCGACCGCGTCGGGCGGGTGCCGACGATCCTCGTCGGGCAGGCCCTGCTCGCCGCCGCGCTGCTGACCGCGTCGTTCGGGCAGGACTCGACGGTCGCCGTCACCGTCGCGCTGGTGCTGCTCGGCCTCGGCTGGAGCGCGTCGACCGTGGCCGGTGCGACGCTTCTCGTCGAGTCCTCCTCCGAAGAGCTGCGCACGAGGCGCCAGGGCATCAGCGACTTCACCATGAGCATCGTGGGCGGCGCCGGTGCCATCGCTGCGGGCGCGGTGCTGGGCTGGATCGGCTACGGCGGGCTCGCCCTCGTCGTGATGGTGCTGGTGGCGGCGTCGGTTCTCATGGCTCCCCTCGGCTGGCGGGCGTCGAGGCGTCCGGCCGCGGCGGACGGCGCGCGCGTCGATGGCTGACTGGTCCGACGTCGGCGAGGCGTACGCGGCGTCGTTCGCCGCACTCTGCGCGGGCGCGGTCGACGCGGTGCTCGACGAGGCCGCCGCACGCACGACGGGCCGTGTGCTGCTGGACGTCGGCACGGGGCCGGGCACCGTGGCCGCGGCCGCCGCGGCGCGGGGCTGGGACGCGGCCGGCGTCGACGCCGAGGAGTCGATGCTCGCGACCGCCCGCCGGCTGCATCCCGGACTTCGGTTCGGGCTCGGCACGCTGCCGCGGCTCGGCATCGAGGATGACACCGCGGATGCCGTCACGGCGAACTTCGTGCTGAACCACGTGCCCGATGCGCGGGCGTCGGCGGGGGAGCTCGCGCGTGTCGCGAAGCCGGACGGCGTCGTCGTGGCGACGATCTGGCACGGCGTCACGAGTCCGCTGCGGCCGATGTGGGATGCCGTGCTCGACGCGACGGGCCTCGAGCGCCCGGCCGACAAGACCCTGCCGCCGGCCAAGGACTTCGGCCGCGACCCGGACGGCGTCGCCGCGATGCTCCGTGACGGCGGGCTCTCCGACGTGCGTGCGCGCGTCGTCGCGTGGGACTACGCCTTCGATCCCGGGGAGCTGTGGGCCGGTGTGGCGGGCGGAGTCGCCACCGTGGGCGGGATCTACCGCGCGCAGGATGCCGGGACCCGGGCGCGCATGGCCGAGGCCTACGACCGCGTCACGAGCGCGCAGGCCGGTGCCGATGGGCGCGTGACGGTGCCGCACCGTGCGGTGCTGGTGTCGGGGCGCCCCGGGTGATCCGACGGATCAGAACCGGGTCTCGACGAGGTCGGTGACCGTCGCCGTCGCCGGGTCGAACGTCGCGTCGTCGAGCGAGTCCACGACCGGCACGAGCCGCCATTTGTCGAACATCGTGCAGGGATGCGACAGCCCGAGCACGACCGTGTCGCCGATCGCGAGCGGGGTCGTGTCGGCGATGCGCAGGAACCCGTGCTGATCGTTCAGCTTGGTCAGCTCGGCGCCGGGGAGCGGCATCCGCTCCCGTGCAGAGGTGAGCGCGTACAGCGGGACCGGCAGACCCTCGTCATAGGGGAAGTCGCGTTTGCCGGCGTCGATCAGCGCGAGCCCGGGTTCGGGCCGCGACACGACCCGCGCCAGTCCGCGCGCGGCCGGGCGCAGACCGACGCCTTCGAACGGCGAGTTCTGCCGGTAGTACCCGTGGTCGTGGACGAGGTAGGCGCCCGAGCGCAGCACGAAGCGCGCACGGTCGCCGCCTGCTGCGGCCGCGGCGAAGGCGGCGCCGACGACGTCCGGGTAGGCGCTGCCGCCTGCGGTCACGAGCACGTCGCCGTCGTCGTACAGCGGGGCGAATGCGTCGTGCGCGGCGAGGATCTCGTCGACGAACGTGCGGGCCGCGTCGAGCCCGTCGGCGCCGCGTCCGTGCGCGACGGCGCCCTCGTACCCCGCGACGCCGGCGAGGCGCACGGCGGACGACGCGGCGATCCGCTCGGCGAGGGCGACCGCCCCCGCCGCCGAACGCACGCCGGTGCGTCCGCCGGGACGGCCGAGGTCGACCAGCACGTCGAGCGGGCGCTCGGGCGTCGCGCCCAGCGCGCGCTCGATGCCGTCGATAGCTGTGATGTCGTCGACCCAGCTCCAGATACGGGTGCCGGCGGCGGAGGCATCGGCCGTCCACCGGATCGCCTCGGGCTGCGCGAGCTGATTCGCGAGTATGACGGCCGGGATGCCGGCATCCACCGCCACCCGCAGCTGCCACGGCGTGGCCACGGTGATGCCGGTGGCCCCGGCGTCCAGTTGCCGTCGCCACAGCTGCGGAGCCATCGTGGTCTTGCCATGCGGCATGAGCTCGAGGCCGCGCGCGGCGACCCAGCCGGCGAGGAAGGCGATGTTGTCGTCGAGCGCGCCCTGGTCGAGGACGAGCAGGGGAGTCCACAGCTCCGCGAGCCGGGGCTCCCGGGCGAGGAAGTCCGCGACGGTCAGGCCGGCGGCATCCGCCGGCAGTCCCTTGTCGTCCGCGCCGAGGACGCGCTCGAGCGACATCACGCCTCCGGCAGGACCGCGACGACGTCGATCTCGACGAGGATGTCGTAGAGGTCGGAGCCGACGGTGGTGCGGACCGGGTACGGCTCCGCGAAGAACTCGCCGTACGCGCGGTTGTACTCGGCGAAGTCGCGCTTGAGGTGCTGCAGGTGGGCGGTCACCTTGACGACATCGTCGAACGAGGCGCCCTTGGCCTCCAGGACGCTGCGGACGTTGCGCAGCACCTGCTGCGTCTGCTCGTACACGCCGCCGGGCACGACCTCGCCGGTGGCCGGGTCCTGCGGGCCGAAGCCCGCCGTGAAGAGCAGGCCGGCCGCGGCGACGCCGTGGCTGTACGGGCCCGCGGGCTTGGGGGCGTTCTGGATCATGACGGCTTCTTTGGTCATGGTGTTCCTTTCGTGGAGGTGGTCGAAGCGGACGAACGGCGCAGCCCGCGGCCGGCGAGCGCGCCGGTGAGGGCGCCGCCGCGCAGCACGTGGGCGCCGTTGACGAACACGTCGTCGATGCCCCGCGCGAGGGCGCGCGGGTCGTCGTAGGTGGCCGTGTCGGTCGCGGCGGTCGGGTCGACGATCGCGAGGTCGGCGGCGGCTCCGGGCCGGATCACCCCGCGGTCCGCGAGGCCGAAGCGCTCGGCGGTGCGGGCGGCCAGGTGCACGGCGGCGCCCTCCCACTCGAACGAGCGCCCGACGTACGTGCCGAGGAATCGCGCGAACGAGCCGCTCGCACGAGGGTGCGGTACGGCGCCGACGAAGATGCCGTCAGACCCGCCGGTGTGCGCGTCGTGGGCGAACAGCCGGGCGAGGTTCTCGACGGGGCGCTCATCGCGTACCGCCATGACGGCATTCACCTCGAGGTGGCCCGCGACGAGCAGATCGAGCGTGGCGTCGACCACGTCGGTGCCGCGCTCGCGCGCGATCTCAGCGAGCGTCAGCCCGGGCGCCCACGCCCAGTCGTCGGCCGGCGTGTGGCCGACGCGGATCATCGACGGCCATTCCGGGCCGAGGCTCGGCTTGTCGGCCACGCCGGGGAACCACTCGTCGCGCAGCCGCGCCCGTTCGACAGGGTCGGCCAGGCGCGCGACGGCCGCCTCGACGTCGAGTGCGCTGTACTCGGGCGGCAGCACGGCCATCGACACGAGCGTGCAGCCCCGCGTGTACGGGTACATGTCGAAGGTGAGGTCGGCGCCGGAGCCCGCGGCCTCCGCCAGCAGCCGTTCGGCGTCGGCCGCGTCGACGTGCAGGTGCGACACGTGGCCGCGGACGCCCGGGTGCGTGTCGCCGCCCGCGCAGATCGCCACGACCTCCTGGAGGCCGGCCGCCGTGTTGCTCTCGTAGCCGCCGCGCATATGCGTGACGTACAGGCCGCCGGCCTCGGCGAGAGGTGCGCACAGCGCTGTGAGCTCGTCGGCGTCTGCGAAGATCCCGGGCACGTAGTCGAGCCCCGTGGACAGCCCGAGCGCGCCGGCCTCGAGCCCTTCGGCGACGAGCCGCTGCATCGCCGCCAGCTGGACGGCATCCGCCCGCCCGGTCCGCATGCCCATCACCTCGTGCCGCACCGTGCCGGCCGGCACCAGATAGCCGACGTTGAGCGGCGTCGCACCGTCGTACGAGGCGAGCAGCTCGGCGACGCCGCCGCCCGCGTAGGTCGGGTGCGGTCCATTGATCGCGGCGAAGTACCGGGATGCCCACACGCCGTCGCCGGGCGCGTACGAGACGCCGTCCTGCCCGCCGATGACGGCGGTCACGCCCTGCCGCAGCAGTGCGAGCTGCACGTCGGGATCGAACACGAGCCCGTCGGCGTGCGCGTGCGCGTCGATAAAGCCGGGCAACACGAACCGGCCGCGGCAGTCGACGACCGCATCGCCGGGGAGTGCCTCGACGTCGCCGACGGCACCGATCCTGCCGTCCGCGATCTCGACGTCCGCGGCGCGTCGCGGGCCGCCCGTTCCGTCGATCACGATGCCGCCGCGCAGCACCGTGCGGTCGGGGTGGGGGGTCATGAGGCCTCCGTCGGGGCGAGGGCCGGCTGACCCGCGTCTGCAGTCTACGCAGTCCGGCGAGCCGGTCGACGGCTCAGCGGCCGAGCGCCGCGAGCGCCAGGTCGACGTCGTCGGCGTCGTTGAAGACGTGGAACGCGACGCGCGCGCGGCCCGCCCGGCCGGACGCGGTGATGCCCGCAGCGGTGAGCCGGGCGAGGTCGCAGCCATCGGGGTCGTCCCACGTGACGATCGCCGACGCACGTGCGGGGACGGGCAGCCCCAGGCCTGCGCGGAAGGCCGCGGCGAGCCCGGTCGTGTGCGAGAAGAGCTCCGCGGGATCGACGGCGGCGAACAGCTCCAGCGCAGGCGCCGCACCGACGAACGCCTGCCACGCCGGGGACACATCGAACCGGCGCGCGTCGGTGGCGAGCTCGACCTCGCCGCCGTAGCACGACGACCACGGGTCGTCGCCGGCGTACCAGCCGGCATGGATCGGAGTCAGGTGCGCGGCCAGGCGCTCCGACAATGCGAGGAACGCGACGCCCCGGGGTGCGCACAGCCACTTGTAGGCGTGACAGACGACCGCGTCGTAGTCCGACGCCGCGACCGGCAGCCAGCCGACGGCCTGCGTCGCGTCGCACAGTGTGAGGGCGTCGTGGTCGGCTGCGGCGGCGATGATGGCCGCGGCATCCGCCACCTCGCCGGTGGCCGACTGCACGATGGAGAACGCCACCAGGGTCGTGTCGGCCGACACGTGGCCTGGGAGTTCGGCCAGCGGTGCGGTGCGGACCCGGATGCCGCGCCCGGCGTGCACGAATGGGAGCACCATCGACGAGAACTCGCCCTCGGGGACGAGCACCTCCGCTCCGTCGGGGAGCGACGCTGCGATGAGGCCTGCCGCGACAGAGGTCTGCGACCCGATCGCGACCCGTTCGGCGCCGACGCCGACGAGCGATCCGAACAGGGCGCGCGAGCGCTCGACTGCCGCGCAGTACGACGCGAGGTCCACACGCCCTGCGGCGGAGGCATCGAGATCGGCGACGACCGCATCCCTTGTGGCGCGGCTGGGCAGGCCGGCAGTGCACGCCGCGAGATAGTCGCGCCCGCCGGGGAACGCGCGCTGCGCGGCGCGGATCGCAGGGGAGGAGGCGGCCAGTGCGGACATGCCCCCAAGCCTGGATGCATCGATTGCTCACGTCTACGGCAGGTATTCCATGAAACCCATAACGTGGAATTATGATCGATCGATGACCGACATGTTCGACGACGACCCCGGCTTCGACGCCCGCGAGCTGCGGCTCGTCAAGGCGGTCTCGGACGCCGGCTCGATCACCGGGGCCGCACTCGAGCTGGGCTACAGTCAGCCCGCCGTCAGCCAGCAGCTCAAGCGCCTCGAGCAGCGCCTCGGCATCGCGATCGTCGAGCGCGTGGGCCGCAGCGTCCGCCTCACCGACGCCGGCCGCATCCTCGCGCGCCACGCACCCGCCGTGACGACCGCACTGGATGCCGCGGCCGGCGAGCTCGCCGAGCTCCAGGGGCTCCGCGCCGCGCGCGTGCGGCTCATGGCCTTCCCGTCGGCCTCGCCGACGATCGTGCCACGGCTCCTCGCCGACCTCGCCGTGCGGCATCCCGGGATCTCGCTCACGTACGTCGAGGCCGAGCCGCCGGAGGCGGTCGAGGCGGTGCGCGAGGACCGCACCGACATCGCACTGACCTTCAGCTATCCCGGCGACCGCGACGACCCGCACGGGACGAGCGCCCGCGGCCTCGACGTGCGCTCGATCGGCGTCGACGAGCTGCTGGCGGTGCTGCCCGAGGGGCACCCGGGTGCCGGCGCCGCCTCGGTGGACGTCGCGTCGCTCGCCGACGACGCGTGGATCGCCGGGTGTCCTCGGTGCCGTGGCCACCTGCTGGAGCTGTGCGGCCGGGCGGGGTTCGCGCCGCGCATCGCGTTCGAGACCGACAACTTCGTGGCCGTCGAGGGGCTCGTCGCGCAGGGGATCGGCGTCGCGACATTGCCGCGCATGGCCGTCGAGTCGTTCCCGCAGCTGCCGGGCCTCGCGATCGTGCCGCTGCCGGCGGGGGAGCAGCGGACGATCCACACCGTCACCGCCCGCGGGGCCGACCGCGTCCCCGCGGTCCGGGCGACGCTGGCGGCCCTGGCGCTGCTCGTGGCCGGCCCCGCCGCGAGCCCCGGCGCCGAGGCGTCCGCGAACTAGAATCGACGGTGATGTCTTCTTCGCCTGATCCCCGCACCACGACCGCCACCGGCTCCGACGTCCGCGTCCGGTTCTGCCCGTCGCCGACCGGCCTTCCGCACGTCGGACTCATCCGTACGGTGCTGTTCAACTGGGCGTACGCCCGTCACAACGGCGGCAAGCTCGTGTTCCGCATCGAAGACACCGACGCGGCGCGCGACAGCGAAGAGAGCTACCAGCAGCTGCTCGAGGCGCTGAAGTGGCTGAAGATCGACTGGGACGAGGGTGTGGAGGTCGGCGGCCCGCACGCGCCGTACCGCCAGTCGCAGCGCCACGACGTGTACCGCGAGGTGCTCGACAAGCTCATCACCGCCGGCGCCGTGTACGAGAGCTACTCGACGGCCGAAGAGATCGACGCCCGCAACGAGGCGAACGGCCGCGCCAAGCAGCTCGGGTACGACAACTTCGACCGCCACCTCACCGACGAGCAGAAGGCCGCGTTCCGCGCCGAGGGCCGCGAGCCCGCCTGGCGCCTGCGCGTCCCCGACGAGGACCTCACGTACGTCGACCTCATCCGCGGCGAGGTCACCTTCCCCGCCGGATCGTTCCCCGACTTCGTGCTCGTGCGCGCGGGCGGCGTGCCGCTGTACCCGTTCGTGAACCCCGTCGACGACGCGCTCATGGGGATCACGCACGTGATCCGCGGCGAGGACCTCATGCCGTCGACCGCGCGTCAGCTCGCGCTCTATGCCGCGCTGGTGGATGCCGGTGTCACGACGTTCGTCCCGCGCTTCGCGCACATGCCGCTCGTCCTCGGCGAGGAGGGCAACAAGAAGCTCTCCAAGCGCGACCCGAAGGCCGACCTGTTCCTGCAGCGGGAGAAGGGCTTCATCCACGAGGGCCTGCTCAACTACCTCGCCCTGCTCGGCTGGTCGATCGGGCCCGACCGTGACGTCTTCTCGCTCGAAGAGCTCGTCGCCGCGTTCGACATCGTCGACGTGAACCCCAACCCGGCCCGCTTCGACCAGAAGAAGGCCGAGTCGATCAACGGCGATCACATCCGGATGCTGCAGCCCGAGGACTTCGCGGCGCGCCTGGTGCCGTACCTGGTGGCCGCAGATGTCGTGGCCGAACCGCCGACACCGGCGCAGCAGGCGACGCTGGCAGCCGCCGCGCCGCTCGTGCAGGAGCGCATGCAGCTGCTCGGCGACGCGCCGGGCCTGCTGGGCTTCCTGTTCGCAGACGACGTCGCGTACCAGGACGACGCCCTTGCCTCACTCCCCGCCAACGCGAACGAGGTGCTCGTGGCGTCGGTGGGTGCGCTCGAGCTCGTGCCCGACACGGACTTCTCGGCCGCCGCGGTGCAGGACGCCCTCGCCGGCGCGCTGATCACGCCGGTGGAGGACGGCGGCCTCGGCCTCAAGCCCCGTGTCGCCTACGGCCCGCTGCGCGTCGCGCTGAGCGGTCGTCGCGTGTCGCCGCCGCTGTTCGAGTCGATGGAGCTGCTCGGCAAGACCGAGACGATCCGGCGCCTCGGGGTGCTGGTCGACGCGCGCGGGTAGCGGCTCGGTTTGGAGCACGTGCCGCGGTGACGTAGACTCATTCCTCGGCACCGCTTCGGCGGGAACGCCTTGGGGTATGGTGTAATTGGCAACACGGCTGATTCTGGTTCAGTTGTTCTTGGTTCGAGTCCAGGTACCCCAGCAGTATGAAAACCCCCGCTGAGCGGGGGTTTTTCGTTTTCTCCCCGCACTTCCGGCGACGCATGGCGCGGTCGCCGCCAGCCAGGTCGGCGAGCAGCCCGAGAGCGCTCGACCGTCTCGCGGAATCCTCTATCGCACGATCGCTCCGCAGTGCCAACATGGGTGTCTGATGGCGTGGCCGCTCAGAGCATCGAAGCGCCGCTGGCGTAGGTCTCTCTCGCGCGCCGTGCTCGTGGCGGCTGTCCTCCTGCCGTCCCCCGTCGGGGTGGCCTGGGCGATCCCGGTCGCCCAGACCAGCGCCGTGCACGTCATGTCTGCCGTGCCCGATGCGCCCGACGGGTCTCCGTCACCGACGGACGCCGTCGATCCGACCCCGACCGCAGATCCCACCCCGACGTCGTCTCCGACGCCGACCGGCTCCACGCCCGTCCCTGAGCCGACGGCCACCTCTGATGCGACGCCGACGGCCACGCCGACCGCCGAACCCACGGGAACGCCCACCGCGACACCGGCGGCGACGCCGACGACCGTGCCCGCCATTCCGCCCGCGGTGGCGGGATCGACCATCACGCTCCCGACGCTCATCGTGGCGCTCGGCGTGCTCATCGCGGCCGGTGTGCTGCTGTGGCTGCTGGGACGCCGTGAGCCGCACGGCAGGACGGGTATCCGGCCGGTACCCGCCCCTTCGGCCGGTGAGCCGGCACCCGCGGTGCTGGATGCGATGGCGTCGTTGGGCACCGCCATGATCGACAGCGGCTATCCGGTGAGCCAGGTGCGCAGCACTCTTGACGACATGGCGAGCGCGAACGGACTCGTCTCGGCCCAGGCCGTCGTGTTCCCCACCTCGATCCTCGTCTCGTCCGGAGACGACGCCGCATCTCAGACGCGCGCCGTCGCGGCGGGCGACAACGCCCTGCTGCTGTACCAGGTGGATGTCGTGGATCGGATCGCAGGCGTGGCGCGCACCCGCCGGAACGGCGCGACCTGGGTGCGCCGGCAGCTCGCCCGCGTGAACGAGCTGCCCACGCCCTTCACGGGACCGCAGCGGGTCGCAGGCTACGGACTGCTGTCGGCCGCGCTGAGCGTGCTGCTCGGCTCGTCCTGGCCGGGTGTGGTCGTCGCGGGTGTGCTCGGCATCGGCGTGGGGGCTGTGCTGCTCGGGACGGAGCGGCTGCAGGCGGCGTACCAGGCGCTGGTCGTCGTCGCTGCGTCCCTGGGGGTGGGGGTGATCATGCTCGCGGTGGCGCACCTGATCGACCCTGGCGTGCTTCCGGCGATCGCCGCGCCGCTGATCATGCTGCTGCCGGGCGGACTGCTGACCATCGGGGTGATCGAGCTCGCGACGGGGAACATCGTGTCGGGCGCCGCGCGCGTGGCGGCCGGAGCGGTCCGGCTGCTCCTGCTGGGGACCGGCATCGTCGCGGCAGCGGCGCTCATCGGGGTCCCGGCGATCACGGCGACGCACTGGCCGCTCGGTCCGATCGCGCCGTGGATCGCGGTCGCGGTCTTCGGGATCGGCATCAGCGTGTACCAGTGCGCCCGCCCCGCATCCATCGGGTGGATCATGGTCGTGCTCTACGTCGCCTACGGCGCCCAGGTGCTCGGCGATGTCTTCTTCGACGGCGTCCTGTCCGCGCTCGTCGGCGCCGCTGCGATGACGCCCGTCGCGGTCGCGATCGCGCGCCAGCGCACCGGGCCTCCCGCGATCGTGAGCTTCCTGCCCGCCTTCTGGCTGCTCGTCCCCGGCGCCCTCGGGCTCGTGGGTGTTGCGAGCGTGCTCAACGGGCAGGCCTCCGGTCCGAACACCATCATCACGACGATCGCGACGATGGTGTCGATCGCCTTGGGGGTGCTGTTGGGGCTGGTCGCCTCCGGATCCGCACGAGAGTTCCGCAGCGCGCCCGCCGATGAGGGGATGGAGGATCCTGCGGCGCAGTCGGGGTGACGCGTCTCCGCGGCGCGGGTGCCGTACCCGCGTGACCGGAGAGTGGATGCCGTCACGCCTCCGCGCCGGCCAGCACTTGCGTGAGGGCATCCTTTCCGAGTGCGAAGTAGTCGGGGTTGTCGTCGCTGTGGACGAGGAACATGAGCACGACGGCCGCGGCCCACGCGTGGGCGCGTCGCCACGTGGCGGTGTCGTAGCGCCTGTCGGTCGCGGCGATGAATCGCCCGCGCGCCGGAGCGTCGAAGGCCAGCCAGGCGACGCCGAGGTCGTAGGCCGGGTCGCCGGCGGTCACGTCTCCGAAGTCGATGATGCCGGCGAGCATGCCGCGCCGCGAGACGAGGTTGCCGGGGTGGAGGTCGCCGTGGATCCACACCGGCGGCCGGCTCCACTCGGCGGCGTCGACGCCGGCACGCCACGTCGCGGCGAGGCGATCGGCCGTGGCGGTGTCGAGCGTCCGGGCGTCGCGCAGGGTCGCGAGCCGCTCGAGGAACGCCGCGTCGCGGGTTGCGAGCGGCCAGCCGCGCACCGGATTGACGGGGAAGCCGGCCGGCGCGTCGGCATGCAGGGCGAGGAGCGCGCCTGCGAGCGACCCGGCCCAGCCGCCGCGATCGACGCGTGGCACGTCCATTCCGCGCTCGCCCTCGATCCACGGCACGACCGACCACGCCCACGGGTAGGCGCCCGTCGGGACGCCGCACACGACGGGCGCGGGCACGGGCAGACCGAGGGGTGCGAGGCGACGGGCGATCCCGGGCAGCACGCGTTGCTCGTTGAGGACGAGGGGGGCGGCGAGCTCGCGCCGGGGGAGCCTCACCGCGTACGCGTCGCCGAGTCGCCAGATCTCGCTGTCCCAGCCTTCGGCGACCTTGCGCAGCGGGAGGGTCGCGGCATCCGGGATCCGTGTTCCGGCCTGGCCGGTGACGAGGGCGCGGACGAGATCGGCGTCGATGGGGAACTCGGCGGTGGGCTTGTCGGGCATCGTTCGAACCTACTCCGTGCGATGCGAGAGATGTCTTGTGATTATGTTGGAACATGTTGTACTGTGTGGGAATCCACGGAAGGACCCGCAGATGTACGCAACGGAGCGCCACGAGCAGATCGAGCTCCTGCTGGCCGCGCAGGGGCGCGTGAGCGTCGTCGAGCTGGCAGACCGCTTCGACGTGACGACCGAGACCGTCCGCCGAGACCTTGACCACCTGGAGTCGACAGGCGCCTTGCGGCGCGTGCACGGCGGCGCCGTGGGTCGCGAACGCGCCAGCACCCGTGAGCCGTCGCTGGCCGAGCGGTTGGAGCACCACGGCGGCGCCAAGGCGGCCATCGGCGCCAGGGCGCTCGACGTGCTGGGGGACGACTTCACGGGATCGGTCTTCCTCGACGCCGGAACCACCACGGCGGCCGTGGCGGCCGCCCTCGCACCGAGGCTCAGGGCGGAGCGCATCGAGGTCGTCACGCACTCGCTGACCCTCGGTCACGCGCTGGCCGCCGTCCCCGGTGCGTCGCTGTCGCTCATCGGAGGCCGCGTGCGCGGCCTCACCGCCGCCGCGGTCGGCGCCGATACGGTGCGCGCGATCGGAGCGCTGCGCCCCGATGTGGCGTTCATCGGCACCAACGGACTGTCCGCCGCCTTCGGGCTGAGCACGCCCGACCCCGACGAGGCCGCGGTCAAGCGGGCGATCGTCGCATCGGCCCGTCGCGTCGTGGTCGTCGCCGACGCCGAGAAGTTCGGCGTCGAGCTGCTCGTCGGGTTCGCCCCACTGGAGGCGATCGACGTGCTCGTCACCGACGCCGCTCCCGACGCCGAACTCGCGTCCGCGCTCGCGGACGCGGATGTGGAGGTCTGGCTCTCATGATCGTCACGCTCACGGCCAACCCGTCACTCGACCGCACCGTGATGCTGCCGGCCCCCCTGCAGGTCGGCGAGGTGCAGAGTGCGCAGTCCGCGCGGGAGGATGCCGGCGGCAAGGGCATCAACGTCGCGCGGGCCGTCGTCGCCGCCGGCGAGTCCTGTGTCGCGGTGCTGCCCCTTGCTGTCGACGACCCGTTCGACAGCGCGCTGCGGGGGAGCGGCCTCGACGCGCACCGCGTGCCGGTCGCCGGTCACGTGCGCGCGAACCTCGCGGTCACCGATCCCGCGGGCATCACCACCAAACTCAACCTGCCGGGCGCGCGCCTGTCGCCCGACGAGGTGTCCGCTGTCGTCGACGCGACGGTCGCCGCGTCGGCCGGCGCGCGATGGCTGGTCCTGGCAGGGTCGCTCCCGCCGGGCGTGCCCGACGACTTCTACGTGCGGGTGATCGGTGCCGTGCGCGCCGTCCACGGGGCAGAGGCGCCGCGCATCGCGGTCGACACGTCCGGCCCGGCGCTGGCGGCCGTCGTCGCGCATGGGCATCCCGATCTCATCAAGCCGAACGACGAAGAGCTCGGCGAACTCGTCGGCGCCCCGCTCGAAGGGGCCGACGCGCGCACGGTGCTCGATGTCGCACGAGCGATCGTTCCCGACCGCGTCGGCGCGGCATTGGTCACCCTCGGCGCGAGGGGGGCTCTCCTCGTCGACGCCACCGGGGCATGGGCCGCCGTCCCCCCGCCCATCCGCGTCGTCAGCACCGTGGGTGCGGGCGACAGCTCCCTCGCCGGCTATGTGCTGGGCGAAGCCCGGGGCGACGGCCCCGACGAGCGGCTGCGCCTGGCCATCCGGTACGGGGCGGCCGCAGCATCCCTCCCCGGCACGCAGGCACCGGCGCCCGCCGACCTGCCCCACGGCGACGTGCCCGTCACCCGCCTCGCCTGAACTCCCACCCACCCGCACCACCCCAACGAATCGGAGGCTGTCATGGCCGACACCATCACTCCGGGCCTCGTGAGCCTGGACACCGCCCTCGGCGCCGACAAGTCCGCCGTCATCCGCTCGCTCGCCGAGCGTGTCGTCGCACAGGGACGCGCGACCGACGCCGAGGCGCTCTACGCCGACGCGTGGGCCCGCGAGCAGAAGGACGAGACGGGACTTCCCGGCGGCATCGCGATCCCGCACGCGAAGAGCGCCGCCGTCACGACGCCGTCGCTCGCGTTCGCCCGGCTGGCGCCGGGCGTCGACTTCGGCGCACCGGACGGCGCCGCCGACCTCGTGTTCCTCATCGCGGCGCCCGCCGACGCCGCCGAGGCGCACCTCGCGGTGCTGTCGAAGCTCGCACGCAGCCTGATGCAGGAGGACTTCACCGCGGGCCTGCGCGCCGCGTCGTCCGACGACGAGGTGGTCGCGATCGTGCGTGCCGCGATCGGCGAGGGGGATGCCGCGTCCGCCCCTGCTCCTGCGGCCGGGTTCGCGGCGCCTGCCGCGGCACAGGTGCCCGGCGCGCCGCGCATCGACGGGCGCCCGGCGCGCATCGTCGCGGTGACCGCGTGCGCCACCGGCATCGCGCACACCTTCATGGCGGCCGACGCGCTGACGGCGGCCGGCAAGAAGGCGGGCATCGACCTCGTCGTGGAGCCGCAGGGCTCCAGCGGCTACCAGGCATTGCCGCGCGACATCATCGACGGCGCGGACGCGGTGATCTTCGCGACGGACGTCGATGTGCGCGAGCCGCAGCGCTTCGCCGGCAAGCCGGTGGTGCGCTCGGGGGTGAAGCGCGGCATCGAGCAGCCCGGGCAGCTCATCGCCGAGGCGCTCGCGGCGGCCGAGGACCCCTCTGCGACCCGTGTGGGCGGTGAGGCGGCGACCGCCGGATCCGCTCCGTCCGAGACGGTCTCGTGGGGCGCCCGCATCCAGCGGATCCTTCTCACCGGCGTCAGCTACATGATTCCGTTCGTCGCGGGCGGCGGTCTGCTCATCGCGCTCGGGTTCCTCCTCGGCGGCTACGACGTCAACAAGGATGCCGCCACCGTCATCGTCGAGAACGCGCTGTGGGATCTTCCCGCGGGCGGACTGGGGCAGTACCTCGGCTCGGTCGCCTTCATGATCGGCGCGACGTCGATGGGCTTCCTCGTCTCGGCCCTGGCCGGCTACATCGCGTTCGCGATCGCCGATCGGCCCGGTATCGCCCCCGGCTTCGTCGCCGGTGCGGTGGCGGTGCTCATGAACGCCGGGTTCATCGGCGGCATCATCGGCGGTCTGCTGGCCGGTGTCGTGGCCTGGTGGATCGGCACGTGGCGAGCGCCCCGCTGGCTGCGTGGTCTGATGCCCGTGGTGATCATCCCGCTGCTGGCCTCGATCGTCGCCTCCGGCCTCATGATCCTGTTCCTCGGGCGCCCCATCGCGACCCTCATGGAGGGCCTGAACTCCTGGCTCACCGATCTGGCCGCGACCGACGCGATCATCCTCGTGGGCGTGATCCTCGGCCTCATGATGTGCTTCGACCTGGGCGGTCCGGTCAACAAGGTCGCGTACGCGTTCGCGGTCGCCGGCCTGGGCGCCGGTTCGGCGGAGAACCCGACGCCGTACCTCATCATGGCTGCCGTGATGTGCGCCGGCATGGTGCCGCCGCTCGCCATGGCCCTCGCTTCGACCGTACTGGCACGCAATCTGTTCCCGCCGGTCGAGCGCGAGAACGGCAAGGCGGCGTGGCTGCTGGGCGCCGCGTTCATCAGCGAAGGGGCGATCCCGTTCGCCGCGGCCGACCCGCTGCGCGTCATCCCGGCGTCGATGCTCGGCGGCGCCGTCACCGGCGCGCTGTCGATGGCGTTCGGCGTGCAGTCGCTCGCCCCGCACGGCGGCATCTTCGTCTTCTTCGCGATCAACCCGATCTGGGGCTTCGTCATCGCCCTCGCTGCGGGCACCGTCGTCTCGGCGCTCGCCGTCGTCGCCCTCAAGCGCTGGGTCGGCCGCAAGGAGCTCGAGCAGGCCGAATCCGGCGTACCCGTGGCGGCCTGACCCGCTCGTCCGACAGAATCGGATCGTCGACGCGCCCACTTCCGTTCCGGGCGGGTCGGACCAGACAGGAGAGAACCATGGCAGAACGTCAGGCCACCATCGCGAGCAGCTCGGGGCTGCACGCGCGCCCCGCGAAGCTGTTCGTGCAGGCCGTCCAGTCCCAGCCCGTCCCCGTGACCATCGCGGTCGAGGGGGGCGCCGACCTCAACGCCGGCAGCATCCTGTCGCTGATGGGACTCGGCGCGTCGCAGGGCACGGTCGTGACGCTCAAGGCCGAGGGGGACGGCGCCGAGCAGGCGCTCGACGAGCTCGTCGCGCTGCTGGAGACCGATCTCGACGCCCAGTAGGCACGCTCTCATCCGCCTGTGGCGCGGATGAGCCGAAGACGGGACGACGGATGCCGCGGGTCGAAGCCGCCGCAGCATCCGTCGTCTCGTGCGTTCCGGATCAGATGTCGACCGACTCGCCCGGATCCAGGAGGACGAGCTCGCCGCCGTCCTGCTGGGCCGCCCAGCCGAGACGACCGCGGCCCATGTCGCGTCCAGCGACCGACAGCGTGAGATCGTGCGTGCCGAAGACCTGCCGGGGGGCGACGGCGAGCACGAAGTCCATCGCCTCGCCGATCTTGAGCCACGGGGCGCCGACGGGGGCCGCGAGCAGCTTCACCGGACGGCCGGGCTCGGCGTACGAGTCGCCCGGGTAGTAGAACTCGTCGTTCACGAGGACGCCCACGTTGTCGACGACGGGGATGGTCCGGTGGATCACCGCGTGCGTGCCGCCGAAGAACTCGAGGCGGAACGGCTCGACCTCGACGACGTCGCCCGGGTGGACGACGGTGACGTCGAACCCGTCGGCAGCCTTCGCGACGCCCTCGGGGGCGTAGATCGGGGTGTCGGGGAACTGCCCGAGGATGCGGTCGAGGTGATCTGCCGTCCAGTGGTCGGCATGCTCGTGCGTGATGACGATCGCGACGACGCCCTCCAGGTCTCCGAGGGGTGCCGTGAACGAACCGGGGTCGATGACGATGGATCGGCCGCTGTCGGAGAGGGTGAGCGTCGCGTGCTCGAACTTGGTGACTCGCATGCGTCGAGTCAAGCGCTCGGGGGGTCCGGCGGCAAGCCGCGCAGCAGCTGCCGCCTCGATTTGGAGCGGGGATGCGGGGCGTGGCATAATCGAACGGTTGCCTGAACGGCCCCATCGTATAGCGGCCTAGTACGCCGCCCTCTCACGGCGGTAACGCGGGTTCGAATCCCGCTGGGGTCACCAGTCAGGCAACAGGTCGGAGTTCACGCTCCGGCTCGCTGTACGGCCCCATCGTATAGCGGCCTAGTACGCCGCCCTCTCACGGCGGTAACGCGGGTTCGAATCCCGCTGGGGTCACCAGCAGAAGAGCCCCGGTCCACGGACCGGGGCTCTTCGCCTTTTCGGGGATAGGCTCGGCGACGATGGACAGCCGATTCCCCCGCTCGCTCTATCGGCGCGGCGCCGAACCCGATCCACGGTTCAGCCTCGCCAACGAGCGGACCTTCCTGGCCTGGGTGCGCACATCCCTCGCGATGCTCGCGGCGGGCGTCGCCCTCGTCGCGCTGGACGTCGGCGTCTCGACGGGATTCCGCATCGCGTCGGCCGCGGTGTTCGTCGTGCTCGGCGTGCTGTGCGCCGTGCAGGCGTGGGTGGGGTGGTATCGCACCGAGCGGTCGCTCCGCGAGTCGCGCCCGCTGCCCGGGGCAGCGCTCGCCCCCGCACTGACGGTCGGCGTGGTGCTCGCGGTCGTGCTGCTGGTGCTCGGCCTGCTCTGGTGACGCGATGAGCGCCCCCGAGCAGCCGTTCGACCCGGGCCTTCAGCCCGAGCGCACGCTGCTGGCGTGGCGCCGCACCTTCCTGGCGCTGGGCGTCGCGGGCGCTGTCGCGGTGCGCTTCGCGGCGGAGGTGAGCCTGTATGCCGCGATCCCGCTGGGGCTCGTGCTCGTGGCGCTCGCGCTGACGGGCTACCTGCGCGTCGCGCGTCGCTACCGCCGGGTCCACGAAGGGCTGCACGCGCGCGGCGAGCTCGCGACGGGCGGCGTCACGATCACGATCATGGCGCTGACCCTGCTGACCGTCGCACTGTCGGTGGCGGTCTACCTCGTCGGCGTCGCCGCGGAGCTCGCGACGACGCCGGGGTGAGGCATCCTCAGTCCGTCTTCGACTCCTCGGCGGATGCCGGCGCCTCCGTGGCAGGCCCGGTGCGGGCGGTCCGCCGCCGGCGCACGGCGCGGACGATCAGCCACACGATGAGCCCGGCGACGGCAGCGACGGCGAGCCAGGGGATGAGGAACCCGATGGCCACGACGATGCCGTTGAGCGTCGCGACGAGGCCGTTCCATCCCGCGGCGAGCCCGTCGCCGAAGCCTGCGGGGTCGGCCGTCACGGGCTCGACCTCGGGCGTCAGCGTGACCGAGAGCGTCGACATGGCGACCTGGTCGTCGAGCATCTTGAGCTGCTGCTGGTACGACTCCAGCAGAGCCTGACGCTCGGACAGGGCGGACTCCGCCGCGATGAGGTCCGAGACGCTCTGTGCCTGGCCCATGAGGGTCGTGAGCCGGTCGACCGATGCCTGTGCGGCGTCGATGCGCGCCTGCAGGTCGACGGTCTGCGCCGTCACGTCCTGACGGTCGACGTTGGTCGCGGTGACGGTGCCGAGGTCGTCGAGCGAACCGAGCACCTCGGCGAGCTGGTCGGCCGGCACCCGCACCGTGATCCAGGCGCCGTCGGTCGGCGTGGGGTACGGCATGATGTCGGGCGCCATCACGCCGCCCGACGTGTCGGTCAGGGCGGGATCGACGGGGGTGACCGTTCCGTCGCTGCCGATGCTCATCGACTCGACGTAGCCGCCGTGCGCGATCGCGGTGTCGGCCACGGTGCGGGCGGCGGCATCCACGTCTTCGACGGTGACGGATGCGGACGCCGTGGTGATGATGTCCCGGCCGGCCGGCTGAACGGCGGCGTCCGCCGAGCCGCCCGCGGCGTCGAGTCCCTCGGCCAGCGGGGCGGCATCGCGCGATCCGGCGCTCGACTCGGCCGTGCCGTCGGCAGCGCCGGTGTCGGGGGAGACGGGGGCGACCGCCGAGCTGTCGGAGGCGCCCGTGGGCGAGACCAGCGCGCCGACGCCCGGGGCGATGACGGCCGCGACCACGATCACGGCCGCTGCCGCGCCGCCGGCGATCCAGTAGCGTCCGCGGCGGCGTCGCTGTCCTGTCGCGCGCGACCGGTCGGCGGCGATGTCGGCGAACAGCGCTTCCTCGATCTCGTCGATGCGCTGCGGGCTCAGTTCGGGAAGGGATGCCGCACCCTGCGGGTCCCGTGGCTGCGTGTTCATGTGCTCTCCTTCACGACGGTCCGCAGGCGCGTGCGGATGCGGGAGAGACGATTGCGGACGACGCCGTGCGCGACGCCGAGCTGCTCGGCCGCCGCCTGATAGGCGTACCCTTCGGTCGCGCACAGCCGGAAGATCTCGCGGTCGAGGTCGCCGAGGCCGGACACCTCGCGCAGGATCGCATCGGCCAGAGCGCCGTCGACGACCTGCTGCTCGACGTCGATCGTGTCGGGCAGGCTCTCATCGGCCGGAGCGGCGGTGTGCTCGCGGTCGCGGCGCTGTCGCCGGACGCGGTTCGCCGCCTGGAAGCGGCAGATGGTCGCCAGCCACGGCAGCAGCGAGTCGCCCGCCAGCTCGAACCCGGGGAGCTTGCGCCACGCGACGAGGAACGTCTCCTGGGTGACCTCCTCCGCGTCCGCGGGGTTGCCGACCAGTCCGTGCGCGAGCCAGTACACCGGGCGCACGTAGGTGCGGTAGATGGTGCGGAAGGCGCGCTCGCTCCCGCCCGCAGCCAGCGCCGCCAGCGCGGCGTCGCCCTGCGGGTCGTCGTGCGAACCGTCGTCAGCCATCCCCATCCTCCGAACCCTCGAATCATCTCTCATCGAACAGGTGTCGGCCCAGCCCGGATCGTCTCACCGGATCCGTCCCGATGCGCGAAGTGCGGCATCCCGAGCCTGTATCCTGATGCGAGCGAGAGGGAGTATCCCGAAACCGCGCATCCGTCATCACGGGTCCCGACAGAGCGACCCCGGGTGTGCGACGCGGACTAGCAGGTCCGCGGGGGAGAGACTTTCGGATTCGACCGACCCCGCTTCGCATTCTCGAAAGGCCCGCAATGGACCTCGATCTCCCCCTGTGGTTCGAAGTCGGATCCCTGGTGATCCTGACGCTGATCCTCATCGCCGACCTGCTGCTGATCCTCAAGCGCCCCCACATCCCGTCCGCCAAGGAGTCGACCCTGTGGGTCGTGTTCTACGTCGTCCTCGCCCTGATCTTCGCGGGACTCATGTGGATCTTCGCGGGCGGCGAGTACGCCGGGCAGTTCGTGGCCGGCTGGCTGACGGAGTACAGCCTGTCGATCGACAACCTCTTCGTGTTCGTGCTGATCATGACCCAGTTCGCGGTGCCGCGCCGGTACCAGCAGGAGGTCCTGATGGTCGGCATCATCATCGCCCTCGTGCTGCGCGGCATCTTCATCATGATCGGCGCCGCGGTGATCGAGGAGTTCAGCTGGATCTTCTACATCTTCGGCGCCTTCCTCGTGTGGACCGCGTGGCGGCAGGCGTTCCCCGGCGGCGACCACGACGACGACGTGCAGCGCGAGAACTTCATCGTGCGCGTGCTGCGGCGCACCATCGACATCAGCGACCACTACGACGGCGCGAAGATCCGCACGGTCGTGGGCGGCAAAAAGATGTGGACGCCGATGATCATCGTGTTCGTCGCGATCGGCGTCACCGACCTCTTGTTCGCGATCGACTCGATCCCCGCGATCTTCGGGATCACGCAGAGCCCGTTCATCGTGTTCACGGCGAACATCTTCGCCCTGATGGGCCTCCGTCAGCTCTACTTCCTGCTCGGCGATCTGCTCGACCGCCTGCGGTACCTGCACTACGGCATCGCGTTCATCCTCGCGTTCATCGGACTGAAGCTCGTCTTCCACGCGATGCACGTGAACGAGCTGCCCTTCATCAACGGCGGCGAGCCCATCGAGTGGGCGCCCGAGATCTCGACCTGGATGTCGCTCGGCGTCATCATCGTGTCGATGGCGGTGGCGACCGTCGCGAGCCTCGTCGCATCGGCGCGCGACAAGCGGAATGCCGCGGATGCCGCACCCGCCGTCGAGGGGTCGCCGGGCTCCGAAGGCCACTGAGGCCGGGTCCGCGCGAGTCGAGGTCCACCGCGCCGGTGGTAGCCTGGGCTCGTGCGGATCGCTCGCCTTCTCCTTAGCGGCCGCGACGAGTCCTAGTTCCCAGGCCTCCCTCGTCGCGGAGTTCGTCGCGGGCCCCACCCTCACGGCCCCGGTTTGTCGCGGGCGCCCGTCTCATCCGAGGAGAACGACAGAGCAATGAGCACGACCGACGCATCCGGCATCCCGGACCGCCCCCGCACGCTGGCCGAGAAGGTCTGGGACGACCATGTCGTCGTCCGCGGCGAGGACGGCCAGCCCGACCTGATCTACATCGACCTCCACCTGGTGCACGAGGTCACGAGTCCGCAGGCGTTCGACGGCCTTCGGGCCGAAGGGCGTCCCGTGCGCCGGCTCGACCTGACGATCGCGACCGAGGACCACAACACCCCGACGCTCGACATCGACAAGCCGATCGCCGACCTCACGAGCCGCACCCAGATCGAGACGCTGCGCCGTAACGCCGAGGAGTTCGGCGTGCGCCTGCACTCGCTGGGCGACAAGGAGCAGGGCATCGTCCACGTCGTGGGCCCCCAGCTCGGACTCACCATGCCGGGCATCACCGTCGTCTGCGGCGACTCGCACACCTCGACCCACGGCGCCTTCGGCGCCATGGCGTTCGGCATCGGCACGAGCGAGGTCGAGCACGTCATGGCCACGCAGACGCTGCCGCTCAAGCCCTTCAAGACGATGGCGATCACGGTGGAGGGCGACCTGAAGCCCGGCGTCACCGCGAAGGACATCATCCTCGCGATCATCGCGAAGATCGGCGCCAACGGCGGTCAGGGCTACGTGCTGGAGTACCGCGGCAGCGCCATCCGGTCCCTCTCGATGGAGGGCCGCATGACGATGTGCAACATGTCGATCGAAGCGGGCGCGCGCGCCGGCATGATCGCGCCCGACGAGACGACGTTCGCCTACCTGAAGGGTCGTCCGCACGCGCCGCAGGGCCAGGACTGGGACGACGCCGTCGCCTACTGGCG
>Ga0160450_100562_pt1 | contig 20946 bp, 17 predicted proteins | sample HID1975K_E1MG_FD_108257 | JGI IMG/M metagenome (GOLD analysis project Ga0160450, IMG submission 108257) | Enriched soil microbial communities from UW Madison campus, WI, USA - HID1975K_E1 MG | ecosystem: Environmental > Terrestrial > Soil > Unclassified | place: USA: Madison, Wisconsin...
AGCGAGACGGTCGAGGAGCGCATCGCGCGGGTGACGTTCAACGGCGACGGCCTGGTCGCAGCCATCATCCAGCAGTGGGACACCCGTGAGGTGCTCATGCTCGGATGGATGGATGCCGAGGCCCTGCGCCGCACGCTGACCCAAGGCCGCGTGACGTTCTGGTCGCGATCGCGGCAGGAGTACTGGCGCAAGGGCGACACGTCCGGCCACATCCAGCTTGTGCGCGAGGCCCGGCTGGACTGCGACGGCGACACCGTGCTCGTCGAGGTGGACCAGGTGGGGGCCGCGTGCCACACCGGCACCCGCACGTGCTTCGACGCCGACGACCTCGGGGCCGCACGCGGACCGGAGCTGCCCGCGTGAAGCGTCGTGCACGTCTGCTGTCGGTCGTCGTCATCGTGCTGTGCGGTGCGATCGGCGTCATCTCGTCGACGCAGACCTGGCTGACCGTCGAGCTCGCGGACGGCGCCCATCACACCCTCGAGGTCCCGGGCGCGTCGGCTGTGCCGGTGCTGGCGCCGCTGAGCCTCGCCGTGCTCGCACTCGGCGCCGCCCTGTCGATCGTCGGGATCGTGCTGCGCTATCTGTTCGGCGCCCTCGCGATCCTCATCGGCGGCACCCTCGCCTGGCTGACTGCGCGCGTCGCGTTCGAGCACCCGGTGTCGGCGGTCGCGTCCGTGGTGACCGAGTCCACCGGGATCGCCGGCGAGAAGTCGGTGGCACAGCTCATCGCGACGATCACGGCGTCGGCGTGGCCCGTCGTCACCCTCGTCGTCTGGGCGGTGCTGGTCGTCGCCGGGGTGTTCGTCGTCGCCACCGCCCGCGGCTGGTCCGGCACCGGCCGCCGGTATCGCACCGAGGACGCCGCGCGCTCCGCCGCACCGGCCGGACCGCGCCCCCACGACGCCGCCGGATCGCACGCCATCGACGATTGGGACGACCTGTCGCGTGGCGAGGATCCGACAGCCTGACCGCTAGACTGGCGGCATCCCGCCCGGCATCACGAGGAGACTTCCATGAGCAACAACATCGGCGACCCCGGCCACGGACACTCGCCCGCCGCCTGGACGGCCGTCGTGATCATGCTCGTGGCCGTCTCGATCGGCACGCTGTTCTTCTTCCTCGACATGCCCGTCGTCGTGTGGGCATCGGCCGGAATCCTCGTCGTCGGCCTGCTCGTCGGCTGGGGCATGAAGAAGGCCGGCTACGGCGTGGGCGGCTCCAAGGTCGCGGCGAAAGAGCACTGAGCGTGCTCGCCGACCTGACGGCCGGCGCGGTTGAGGACGCCGAGGCACGTGCCTCGGAGCGGCCCCTGGCGGTCGTGGAGGCCGCGGCCCTCGCGCAGCGCCCGGCCCTGGACGTGCTGTCCGCCCTCGCACCCGCCGATCGCGTGAAGATCATCGCCGAGGTCAAGCGCGCGAGCCCCTCGCGCGGCGATCTCGCCGACATCCCCGACCCCGCCCTGCAGGCCCGTCGGTACGAAGAGGGCGGCGCGTCCGCCATCTCGGTGCTCACCGAAGGCCGCCGGTTCAAGGGCAGCCTCGCCGACCTCGAAGCCGTCAAGGCCGCGGTGTCGCTGCCGGTGCTGCGCAAGGACTTCATCGCCACCGAGTACCAGGTGCTCGAGGCGAGGGCCTCCGGGGCAGACCTCGTGCTGCTCATCGTCGCGGCACTCGAGCAGGACCTGCTCGCACGACTCCACGCGCTCGTGCTCGACCTCGGCATGACGCCGCTCGTCGAGACCCACTCCGCCGACGAGGTCGACCGTGCCGTCGACCTCGGCGCGTCACTGATCGGCGTCAACGCGCGCGACCTGTCGACGTTCCAGCTCGACCGCGACCTGTTCGGCCGGCTGGCCGACCGGATCCCGGCGGGTGCCGTGAAGATCGCCGAGTCGGCGGTCCTCGCCCCGGCCGACGTCGCGCACTACCGCGCGGCCGGCGCCGACGTCGTCCTGGTCGGCGAGGCGCTCGTCACCAACGACCCCGTAACCACCCTGCGCGCATTCCTGGAGGCCGGCGCATGAGTCTTCGCGAGGCATCCGGACCCTTCTTCGGAGAGTTCGGCGGCCGGTACATGCCCGAGTCGCTCATCGCGGCCATCGACGAGCTGACGGCCGAGTACGAGGCGGCGAAGGCGGATCCGGCATTCCAGGCCGAGTTCGTGCGGCTGCTGAACTCGTACGCCGGACGCCCGTCGCCGATCACCGAGGTGCCGCGATTCGCCGAGCACGCCCGCGGCGCACGCGTCTTCCTCAAGCGCGAGGACCTCAACCACACCGGCTCGCACAAGATCAACAACGTGCTGGGGCAGGCGCTCCTCACGAAGCGTCTCGGCAAAACCCGCGTCATCGCCGAGACCGGCGCCGGCCAGCACGGCGTCGCCACAGCGACCGCCGCGGCCCTGTTCGGCTTCGAGTGCACGATCTACATGGGCGAGGTCGACACCGAGCGCCAGGCCCTCAACGTCGCACGCATGCGGCTGCTGGGCGCCGAGGTCGTGCCGGTCAAGACCGGCTCGCGCACGCTCAAGGACGCGATCAACGACGCGTACCGCGACTGGGTCGCGAGCGTCGAGACGACGAACTACATCTTCGGCACGGCCGCCGGCCCCCACCCGTTCCCGGCGATGGTGCGCGACTTCCAGAAGGTCATCTCCGAAGAGGCGCGCGCCCAGCTGCTCGATGAGGCCGGGCGTCTTCCCGACGCCGTGCTCGCCTGCGTCGGCGGCGGTTCCAACGCGATCGGCATGTTCGACGCGTTCCTCGACGACGAGGGCGTGAAGCTCTACGGCGTCGAGGCGGCAGGGGACGGCGTCGACACGCCCCGGCACGCGGCATCCATCGAACGCGGCCGTCCTGGCGTGCTGCACGGTGCGAAGACGTTCGTGCTGCAGGACGAGGACGGCCAGACGATCGAGTCGCACTCGATCTCGGCAGGGCTCGACTACCCCGGCGTCGGCCCCGAGCACTCGTGGCTCGCCTCGATCGGGCGCGCCGAGTACATCCCGGCGACCGACGACGAGGCGATGCAGGCGCTGCGCCTGCTGTCGCAGACCGAAGGCATCATCCCCGCCATCGAGTCGGCCCACGCCCTCGCGGGCGCGCTGCGCATCGGGCGCGAGCTCGGCCCCGACGCGATCCTCGCCGTGTGCCTGTCGGGCCGCGGCGACAAGGACATGGACACCGCCGCCCGGTACTTCGGACTGTACGACAAGGGAGCGGATGCCGCGGCCGCCGCCCCCGCGCCGCACGACGACGCCGCACACGGCGAAGGGGAGAAGCTATGACCTCGCGCGTCGCCGCGGCGATCGACGCCGCCCGCGCAGAAGGGCGCGGCGCGTTCGTCGGCTACCTGCCGCTCGGGTTCCCCGATCTGCAGGCCAGCATCGACGCCGCGGTCGCCCTGGCCGAGAACGGCGCCGACATCCTGGAGCTCGGCCCGCCGTACTCCGACCCGGTCATGGACGGCACGGTCATCCAGGAGGCCACGCAGGCCGCCCTGGCAGGCGGATTCCGACTGCGCGACACGTTCACGGCCGTGCGCGAGATCACGCGGCGCGTCGACGTGCCGGTGCTCGTCATGACGTACTGGAACCCCGTGCTGCAGTACGGGGTCGACCGCTACGCCGACGATCTGCTGGCCGCGGGCGGCGCGGGCCTCATCACGCCCGACATCACGCCCGAGGCGGCGGCGGAGTGGATCGCCGCGAGCGAGCGCACGGGCCTCGACCGCGTCTTCCTCGCCGCACCCACCTCGACCGACGAGCGTCTCGACCTCATCGTGCGCAACTCCACAGGCTTCGTGTACACCGTCTCGACGATGGGCATCACCGGCGAGCGTGCCGAACTGGATGCCGCCGCCCGCACCCTCGTGGCACGTCTGCGCGCGCACGGGGCCGAGCACGCGTGCGTCGGCATCGGGATCTCCAACGCCGAGCAGGTCGCGGGCGTGCTGGAGTACGCGGACGGCGCGATCGTCGGCACGGCGCTCGTCCGCGCGCTGCGGGACGGGGGCCTCGACGGCCTCGCCCGCACCGCGCGCGCCCTCGCCGCGGGCACAGTCCGCCGCGCGAACTAGACTTCTCAGGTCGGCGCCCGGCGCCGGCATCCCACGCACGGATCCAGCAAGGACACGGTTCTCCCATGATCACCGCCGCCGCGAGCGTCGTCGCCAGCATCCCGAGCCCGTCGATCAGCTACTTCGACATCGGCCCCCTGCGGATCCACATCTACGCGCTGTGCATCATCGCGGGCATCATCGTCGCGGTGCTGTGGACCAACGCCCGCCTCACCAAGCGCGGCGCCGAGCCGTGGGTGGTGATCGACATCGCCCTGCTCGCGGTGCCGCTGGCCATCATCTGCGCCCGCATCTACCACGTGCTCACGCACTGGGGCTTCTACTTCGGCGAGGGTGCGAACCCGATGTCGGCCTTCTACATCTGGGAGGGCGGCATCGCGATCTACGGCGCCCTCATCGGCGGTGCCATCGGTGCCTGGCTGGGGTGCCGGTGGACCGGCATCCGCTTCTGGACGTTCGCGGACGCGCTCGCGCCCGCCCTGCTCCTCGCCCAGGCGATCGGCCGGTTCGGCAACTGGTTCAACCAGGAGCTCTTCGGCTGGCCCACCGACGCCCCGTGGGGCCTGGAGATCGACTACCCGAACCCGGCGTGGCCGATCGGGCTCCCCGAAGGCACCCTGTTCCAGCCCACCTTCCTCTACGAGGTCATCTGGAACGTCCTGGGCGTGCTCGTGGTCGTCTGGGTCGGCCGTCGCTTCCACCTGCAGTGGGGCCGCCTGTTCGCCGTCTACCTGGTCTGGTACAGCGCCGGCCGCATCGTGTGGGAGTCGATCCGCATCGATCCGAGCGAGATCATCCTCGGCCTGCGCAGCAACGTGTGGGCGGCGATCTTCGGCGTCGTGCTCGGCATCGTCATCTTCTTCGTGCAGAAGCGCCGTCACCCGGGCCTCGAGCCGTCGCCCTATGTGTCCGGCCGTGAGTGGACCGCCGGACAGGCTGTACAATCGCAGAACACCGACGACTTCGTCGACGTCAGCGAACCCCAGACGTCCGAGGCCGAAGGGGCTACCGCCACAAGCACTCCTGCCAGCAAATAACGTTCGCTCGCTCCCGAGCGAACGTTCCAGGGCCGACGTCGTCCCATCTTGACTATCAACGTGAGGACGGTAGGTATGGCTTCGAGCCCCCGTCACGGCGCCGCTGAGCAGGCGCCGACCCCCGCTTCTTCCGGCCGGGCCGGATTCCCGCAGAAGCAGGGGATGTACAACCCCGCTTTCGAGAAGGACGCGTGCGGTCTGGCCATGGTGGCCACGCTGCGCGGCGAGGCCGGACACGACATCATCGATCTGGCGCTCACGGCGCTGCGCAACCTCGAGCACCGTGGTGCGATCGGATCCGACGCCGGCACCGGCGACGGAGCGGGCATCCTGACGCAGATGCCGGACGCGTTCCTGCGTGCGGTCGTCGGCTTCGAGCTGCCGCCCGTGGGCGAGTACGCCGCCGGCATGGCGTTCCTGCCGCGCGACGCCGACGAGCGCGCCGCCCAGAAGGCCGGCATCGAGCAGGTCGCGGCATCCGAGAACCTCACTGTCCTCGGCTGGCGCGAGGTGCCGACCGCGGACGACAACCTCGGCAAGCTCGCCTTCGAGGCGCGTCCGGTGTTCGAGCAGCTGTTCGTGTCGCGGCCCGCGACCAACGGAACGCCGGCGCTGTCGGGCATCGCGCTCGATCGCCGTGCGTACCGCCTGCGCACCCGGGCGCGCAACGAGCTCGACGCGTACTTCGTGTCGCTGTCGGCGCGGACGCTCGGCTACAAGGGCATGGTCACGACGCTGCAGCTCGAGCCGTTCTACCCCGATCTGTCGGACGAGCGCTTCACCTCCGAGCTCGCCGTCGTGCACTCGCGGTACTCGACCAACACGTTCCCGTCGTGGCCGCTCGCGCAGCCGCTGCGGATGCTCGCCCACAACGGCGAGATCAACACCGTCGGCGGCAACCGCAACTGGATGCGCGCCCGTCAGTCGCAGCTCCAGTCCGAGCTGCTCGGCGACATCCAGCCGCTGCTGCCGATCTGCACCGAGGGTGCGAGCGACTCGGCCTCGTTCGACGAGGTGCTCGAGCTGCTGACGCTCACGGGTCGCAGCCTGCCGCACGCGATCATGATGATGGTGCCCGAGGCCTACGAGAAGCAGGCCGACATCAGCCCGGAGCTGCGGGACTTCTACGACTATCACTCCATGCAGATGGAGCCGTGGGACGGTCCGGCCGCGCTGATCTTCACCGACGGCACCTCGGTCGGCGCGACGCTCGACCGCAACGGCCTGCGTCCCGGTCGCTGGACCGAGACCACCGACGGCCTCGTCGTGATCGGCAGCGAGACGGGCGTCCTGGACTTCGCGCCGGAGCGCATCAAGCGCCGCGGACGCCTGCGCCCCGGTCGCATGTTCCTCGTCGACACCGCGCAGCGGCGCATCATCGAGGACGACGAGATCAAGCAGCAGCTGGCGACCCTCCAGCCGTGGGGCCTGTGGATGCGCCAGCGCCTGCAGCTGTCCGAACTGCCCGAGCGCGAGCACATCGTGCACCCCATCGCCTCGATCACCCGCCGTCAGCGCACGTTCGGGTACACCGAGGAGGAGGTCAAGATCCTCCTCACCCCGATGGGCCAGACCGGGGCGGAGCCGCTGGGCGCGATGGGGAGCGACACACCCGTCGCGGTGCTCAGTGAGCGTCCGCGCCTGCTGTTCGACTACTTCACGCAGCAGTTCGCGCAGGTGACCAACCCGCCGCTGGACTCGATCCGCGAAGAGGTCGTCACCAGCCTGCGCACCGGCATCGGCCCGGAGCGCAACCTGCTCGCGTCCGGTCCCGACCACGCGCGCCAGATCACGATCGACTTCCCGGTGCTCGACAACGACGAGCTGGCGAAGATCCAGAACATCGAGCGGACGATGCCCGGTCGCCGGGCGGTCACGATCCGCGGGCTGTACCACTTCGACGCCGGCCCCGGCACGATGAAGGCGCGTATCGACGAGATGTGCGACGAGGTCGACGCGGCCATCGCCGGCGGCGCGGAGTTCATCATCCTGTCGGACCGCGACTCGAACAAGGACCTCGTCCCGATCCCGTCGCTGCTCATGGTCTCGGCCGTGCACCACCACCTGATCCGCCAGCAGAACCGCATGAAGGTCGGTCTGCTGGTCGAGGCGGGCGATGTGCGCGAGGTGCACCACGTCGCGACGCTGCTCGGCTACGGCGCGTCGGCGGTCAACCCGTACCTCGCGATGGAGACGGTCGAGTACCTCGTGCGCTCCGGCTTCATCACCGGCATCACGCCCGAGAAGGCCGTCCGCAACGTGATCTACGCGCTCGGCAAGGGCGTGCTGAAGATCATGTCGAAGATGGGCATCTCGACCGTGTCGTCGTACACGGGCGCGCAGGTGTTCGAGGCCGTCGGCCTGTCGCAGGAGTTCGTCGACGCCTACTTCACCGGCACCGAGTCCAAGCTCGGCGGCATCGGCATCGAGGAGGTCGCGGCCGAGAACCAGGCTCGCCACGACTTCGCGTATCCCGAGGACGCGGCGGTCCGCGCTCACGAGCGGCTGTGGACCGGCGGCGAGTACCAGTGGCGGCGGGACGGTGCCCCGCACCTGTTCAACCCCGACACGGTGTTCCGCCTGCAGCACTCGACGCGCACGCGCCGGTACGACATCTTCCGCGAGTACACGAAGCTGGTCGACGACCAGGCGAACGAGCTGAAGACGCTCCGCGGCCTGTTCGCACTCAAGACCGGTGAGCGCACCCCGGTGCCGATCGACGAGGTCGAGCCGGTGTCGTCGATCGTGAAGCGGTTCTCGACGGGCGCGATGAGCTACGGCTCCATCTCGCGCGAAGCGCACGAGACGCTCGCGATCGCCATGAACCGGATCGGCGGCAAGTCGAACACCGGCGAGGGCGGCGAGGACGTCGAGCGGCTGCTCGACCCCGAGCGCCGCAGTGCGATCAAGCAGGTCGCGTCGGGCCGGTTCGGCGTCACGAGCCTCTACCTCACCGAGGCGGACGACATCCAGATCAAGCTCGCCCAGGGCGCCAAGCCCGGCGAGGGCGGTCAGCTGCCTCCGACGAAGGTGTACCCGTGGATCGCGCGCACGCGCGGCGGCACGGCCGGCGTGGGTCTCATCTCGCCGCCGCCGCACCACGACATCTACTCGATCGAAGACCTCAAGCAGCTGATCTTCGACCTGAAGCGCGCGAACCCGGGCGCCCGCGTGCACGTGAAGCTCGTGAGCCAGTCCGGCATCGGCGCGGTCGCCGCGGGCACCGCCAAGGCGCTGGCCGACGTGATCCTCGTCTCAGGGCACGACGGCGGAACAGGCGCGAGCCCGCTCAACTCGCTGAAGCACGCCGGTACGCCGTGGGAGCTCGGTCTCGCCGAGACGCAGCAGACGCTCATGCTCAACGGCATGCGCGACCGCGTGGTGGTGCAGGCCGACGGTCAGCTCAAGACCGGTCGCGACGTCATCATCGCCGCCCTCCTGGGCGCCGAGGAGTACGGCTTCGCGACGACGGCGCTCGTGGTCGAAGGCTGCATCATGATGCGGGTCTGCCACCTCGACACGTGCCCGGTCGGCGTCGCCACGCAGAACCCCGTGCTGCGCGCGCGCTTCTCGGGCAAGCCCGAGTTCGTCGTGAACTTCATGGAGTTCATCGCCGAAGAGGTGCGCGAGTACCTTGCCGAACTCGGCTTCCGCACGCTGGACGAGGCCATCGGACGCAGCGACCTGCTCGACGTCGACGGCGCGGTCCGGCACTGGAAGGCGAGCGGTCTCGACCTCACGCCGGTGCTGCAGGGACCCCGGTTCGCGGAGGACGAGCCGCGTCGCAACACGACGGCACAGCTGCACGAGCTCGACGAGCACTTCGACGTGGGTCTGCTCGAGAAGGCGCAGGACGTCATCGCGAACGGCGGCCAGGTCACGATCGACCTGCCGATCCGCAACACCGAGCGCGCCGTCGGCACCCTGCTCGGCCACCACGTCACGAAGGCTCGCGGCGAGAACGGGCTGCCCTCCGGCAGCATCGTCGTCAACCTCACCGGCTCGGCCGGCCAGTCGTTCGGCGCGTTCATGCCGGCAGGCATCACGCTGCGCCTCGAGGGCGACTCGAACGACTACGTCGGCAAGGGCCTCTCCGGCGGCCAGATCGTCGTGCGCCCGCCGCGCGGTGCGACCTTCGACGCGTCGAAGAACGTGATCGCCGGCAACGTCATCGGCTACGGCGCGACGCAGGGCACGATGTTCCTGCGCGGCGTCGTGGGGGAGCGGTTCTTCGTCCGCAACTCGGGCGCCACCGCCGTCGTGGAGGGCGTGGGAGACCACGCGCTGGAGTACATGACCGGTGGTCTCGCCGTGATCCTCGGCGCCACGGGCCGCAACCTCGGTGCCGGCATGTCCGGCGGCACCGCGTACATCTACCGTCTCGACAGCAAGCTCGTCAACCGCGAGGCCCTGGCCTCGGGCGAGCTCGAGCTCGGCCCGCTCGGGTCGGGCGATGCCGAGATCCTGCGCGACCTGCTCGAACAGCATGTCGCCGAGACCGATTCGACTCTCGCCCGCGACCTCCTCGACGACTTCGAGGCGGAGTGCGAGAACTTCGTCCGGGTCCTGCCGCGCGACTACGCCGCGGTGCTGCAGACCCGCCAGGAGGCCGTTGCTCAGGGGCTGGACCCCGACGGCGACGTCGTCTGGAACCGCATCCTGGAGGTGACGGGTGGCTGACCCGAAGGGCTTTCTCAAGGTCACCGAGCGCGAGCTGCCTGCGCGGCGGCCGGTGCCGGTGCGCATCATGGACTGGAAAGAGGTCTATGAGCCGGGCGACACGGCGGTCCTGCGCCGGCAGGCCGGTCGCTGCATGGACTGCGGAGTGCCGTTCTGCCACCAGGGCTGCCCGCTGGGCAACCTGATCCCGGAGTGGAACGACCTCACGTGGCGCGGCGAGGGCCGCGCGGCGAGCGAGCGCCTACACGCGACGAACAACTTCCCGGAGTTCACCGGGCGCCTGTGCCCGGCGCCCTGCGAGAGCGCATGCGTGCTCGGCATCAACCAGCCTGCCGTCACCATCAAGCAGGTCGAGGTGTCGATCGCCGACGAGGCCTTCGCGAACGGCTGGATCGAGGCCGAGCCTCCGGGGCGCCTCACCGGCAAGACGGTCGCCGTGGTCGGCTCCGGCCCCGCCGGGCTCGCAGCCGCGCAGCAGCTGACGCGCGCCGGTCACACGGTGGCCGTGTTCGAGCGAGACGACCGCATCGGCGGACTCCTGCGGTACGGCATCCCGGACTTCAAGATGGAGAAGAAGCACCTCGAGGCGCGGCTTCGCCAGATGCAGGACGAGGGCACGCGCTTCCGCGCCGGGGTGGAGATCGGCAAGGACATCACGTGGGCCGACCTGCGCGCCCGCTACGACGCGGTCGTCGTCGCCACCGGCTCGACGGTGCCTCGCGACCTGGCGGTTCCCGGCCGCGACCTCGCCGGCGTGCACTTCGCCATGGAGTACCTCGTCGAGTCCAACAAGGCGGTCGCGGGCGACGCGGTCGCCAACCAGATCACCGCCGAGGGCAAGCACGTCGTCGTGATCGGCGGCGGCGACACCGGTGCGGACTGCATCGGCACCGCCCACCGCCACGGCGCCCTGAGCGTCACGAACCTGGCGATCGGCCGCCGCCCCCCGGGTGAGCGTCCCGAGCACCAGCCGTGGCCGATGGATGCGACGCTGTTCGAGGTCTCGTCGGCCCACGAAGAGGGCGGCGAGCGGGCCTACCTGGCCTCGACCGTCGAGTTCCTCGCGAACGACGCGGGCGAGGTGCGTGCGCTGCGCGTGGCCGAGACCGAGTTCGTCGACGGCCGACGCGTTCCCAAGAGCGGCACCGAGCGCGAGATCCCCGCGGACCTCGTGCTGATCGCCATGGGCTTCACCGGCCCCGAGCAGGCGCTCCTGGAGGAGCAGCTCGGCGCCCGGTTCACCGAGCGGGGCAACGTGCGCCGCGAGGACGACTACCAGACGACCGCCCCGGGCGTGTTCGTGGCCGGCGACGCCGGCCGCGGGCAGTCGCTCATCGTATGGGCGATCGCCGAGGGCCGAGCGGTCGCCGCGAGCGTCGACCGCTTCCTGATGGGCGAGACCGAGCTGCCCGAGCCGGTCCGCCCGACTGATATCGCCATCGGCCTGCAGCCCGCGTAGGCTGGCCGAGGCACTCGCCAATTCACCAACCCGGAGTAACCACGGATGAGACGCGCCAAGATCGTCGCCACCCTGGGTCCCGCCACATCGACGTATGAGATGGTCCGCGCGATCATCGACGCCGGTGTGGATGTGGCCCGATTCAATCTGAGCCACGGGGACTACTCGGTCCACGACAACAACTTCGCCAACGTGCGCAAGGCCGCTGACGACGCCGGACGTGCCGTCGCGATCCTCGTCGACCTGCAGGGGCCGAAGATCCGCCTCGGCAAGTTCGAGAACGGCCCTCACGAGCTCGCCGTCGGCGACATCTTCAAGATCACCACCGAAGACATCCTCGGCACGAAGGAGATCGTCGGCACGACGTTCAAGGGCCTGCCGCACGACGTCAAGCCGGGCGACTTCCTCCTGATCGACGACGGCAAGGTCCGCGTCGAGGTGGTCGAGACCGACGGCACCGTCGTCACCACCAAGGTGATCGTCGCCGGCCCCGTCTCGAACAACAAGGGCATCAACCTGCCCGGCGTCGCGGTGAACGTCCCCGCACTGTCCGAGAAGGACGAGGCCGACCTGCGCTGGGGCCTGCGCGCCGGCGCCGATCTGATCGCGCTGTCGTTCGTGCGTGACGCGAAGGACGTCCAGCGCGTCCACGTGATCATGGCCGAAGAGGGGCGTCACGTCCCCGTCATCGCCAAGATCGAGAAGCCGCAGGCCGTCGACAACCTCGAAGAGATCATCGACGCGTTCGACGGCATCATGGTCGCCCGCGGCGACCTGGGCGTCGAGCTGCCGCTGGAGGCCGTGCCGATCGTGCAGAAGCGCGCGGTCGAGCTGTGCCGCCGCATGGCCAAGCCCGTCATCGTCGCGACGCAGATGCTCGAGTCGATGATCGAGAACCCGGTGCCCACGCGCGCCGAGACGAGCGACGTCGCCAACGCCGTCCTCGACGGCGCGGACGCGGTCATGCTCTCGGGCGAGACCAGTGTCGGCAAGTACCCGGTGACGGTCGTCGAGACGATGGCCCGCATCGTGGAGTCGACCGAGGAGCACGGCCTGGAGCGCATCCAGCCGTTCACCACGAAGCCCCGCACGCAGGGCGGCGCGATCACGCTCGCGGCGATGGAGGTCGCCGAGTTCGTCGACGCGAAGTACCTCTGCATCTTCACCGAGTCCGGTGACACCGCCCGCCGCATGTCGCGCCTGCGCCCCCGCATCCCCATGATCGGGTTCGCGCCCGAGCCGGCGATCCGTCGACGCATGGCCCTCACGTGGGGCGTGCAGTCGACGCTCGTCGAGCACGTCGCGCACACCGACCTGATGTTCATCCAGGTCGACGACTACCTGCTGTCGAACGACCTCGCGAAGGTCGGCGACAAGGTCGTCGTGATCTCGGGTTCCCCTCCCGGGATCATCGGCTCGACGAACGACATCCGCATCCACAAGGTGGGCGATGCGGTGCACGGCAAGGCGCCGATCTACCAGACACGTAGCTGATCCTCCACCGGATCCCGCGAACGGGCTGCCGCGACCACTAGTGTGATCGCGTCAGCCCGTTTCTCGTGGAAAGTGGTACCTCGAATGTTCTTCCAGGACCTGTTCTGGTTCCTTCTGTGGAGCTTCTACTTCATCGCCTATCTGTACATCATCATCGTCATCATCACGGACCTGTTCCGCGACGAGAAGCTCAACGGGTGGTTCAAGGCGCTGTGGATCATCGCGCTCGTGTTCGTCCCGTTCCTGACGGGTCTGATCTACGTGATCGCCCGCGGCAAGGGCATGGCGCAGCGTGCGCAGGCCGCCCGCGGCAGCGTCGTGCCGGAGTCCGACGACTACCGCCCCGCCGCCTCGGCGAGCCCCGCCGACGACATCGCGAAGGCGAAGGCGCTGCTGGACGCCGGAACGATCTCGCAGGGTGAGTTCGACGCTCTCAAGAGCAAGGCCCTGGGCAACCAGTACTTCGGCGCGTGAAACGAGAGAAGAGTGGATGCCTGGGGCCCAGGCATCCACTCTTCTCGTCTGTCCGCACCCGGTGCGGGGGAGTGCTCAGCTGATCTTGCGGCGGTAGATCGACATCGAGATCGCGTAGGCGACGACCAGGATGCCGACGAGCCAGGCCATCGCGACCCAGATGTCACTGCCGACCGGGTCGCCGGCGAACAGGGCGCGGATCGAGTTGACGATCGACGTGACGGGCTGGTTCTCGGCGAACCACTGCACCGGACCGGGCATGCTCTCGGTCGGCACGAAGGCCGAGCTGATGAACGGCAGGAAGATGAGCGGGTACGAGAAGGCGCTCGCACCGTCGACCGTCTTGGCCGAGAGTCCCGCGATGACCGCGAGCCACGTGAGCGCCAGCGTGAACAGCATGAGCAGTCCCGCCACTCCGAGCCAGGCGGTGAAGCTCGCCCCGGTGCGGAATCCCATCAGCAGCGCCACGCCGATGACGATGGCCAGAGATACCGCGACCGACACCAGCGACGTGAGCACGTGGGCCCACAGCACCCCCGATCGTGAGATCGGCAGCGACTGGAAGCGCTCGAAGATCCCGCCCTGCATGTCGAGGAACAGGCGGTACGCCGTGTAGGCGATGCCCGATGCGATCGTGATGAGCAGGATGCCCGGCAGCATGTAGTCGATGTACGAGCCCTGGTCGGCTCCCAGATCGATTGCTCCGCCGAAGACGTAGACGAACAGCAGCATCAGCGCGATCGGGGTGACCGCGGTCGTGATGATCGTGTCGGGACTGCGCAGGATGTGGCGCAGCGACCGGCCCGTGAGGACGGCGGTGTCGCTGAAGAAGCGAGCACCGGAGGCGGCGCGCGGTGCGCCGACGGTTGCGGTGGTCATGACCGGTCCTTTCGTGTGGTCGCGGTGTCCGCGTCGGCGGACTCGGCGGGGGTGTCGGCCTCGCCGGTGAGGGCGAAGAAGACGTCCTCGAGGCTCGGCTGCTTCTCGACGTACTCGACCTTCGCCGGCGGCAGCAGGCGCTTGAGCTCGTCGAGCGTGCCGTCGACGATGATCGTGCCCTTGTGGAGGATCGCGATGCGGTCGGCGAGCTGCTCGGCCTCGTCCAGGTACTGCGTGGTCAGCAGCACCGTGGTGCCGCCGCGAGCGAGCGTGGTGACGGCATCCCACACCTCCAGACGCGCCGCGGGGTCGAGCCCCGTGGTCGGCTCGTCGAGGAAGATGACGGCGGGCTCGCCGATGAGGCTCATCGCGATGTCGAGCCGGCGTCGCATGCCGCCGGAGTACGTGCCGGCCTTGCGGCCGCCGGCCTCGGTGAGCGAGAAGCGGGCGAGCAGGTCGTCCGCGATCGCGCCGGGGTTCTTGAGGTGGCGCAGCTGGGCCACCAGCACGAGGTTCTCGCGTCCGGAGAGCACCTCGTCGACCGCAGCGAACTGCCCGGTCAGGCTGATGGTCTCACGCACCCGCTGCGCGTCGGCGGACACGTCGTACCCGCCGACGACGGCGGTGCCGGCATCCGCCCTCAGCAGCGTCGACAGGATCCGTACCACGGTCGTCTTGCCGGCGCCGTTGGACCCGAGGAGCGCGAAGATGCTGCCTCGCTCCACCTCGAAGTCCACGCCCTTCAGCACGTGGAGGTCCTTGTAGGACTTCTCCAGGCCGCTCACCTGGATGGCTGCGTCGGTCATCGGTGCTCACCTCGTTCTGCGTCGTCGATCGCCTTGTTCAGGCGCGTGCGTTCCTTGTCGATCCACTGCTTGGCGGAGTACGCCGCGGCGAACTCCTCGGCGAACCCGGCGGGGTCGTCGCCGACGATGTCGCGCACCGGCGTGCCGTCGGCGGCCGCGCGCTCCCACAGGTCGGCGAAGTCGCTGAACATGCGCACCATCGCGTCGCCGTCGACGATGCCGCCGGCGTACATGATGTAGCGCTCGAGCGCCTTCGCGGTGGCGCGATAGGGCTCGGGGAGAGCCTCGACGCGCGCCCGGTACTGCTTGAACTGCTTCTTCTGGTCCAGCGAGCCGGTGACGACTTCGTACCACTTGGCGGCCATGTCAAACCTCTTCCTGAGTCGTGTTGTCGGTCTGCGCGCTCTGCGCGCGGTGGAGCTGTTCGATGCGGTCTGCGAGGAAGCTCCATGTCCTCCAGAACTCCGAGAGCTGTTCGCGACCCTGCGCGTTCAGCGAGTAGACCTTGCGCGGCGGCCCCTTCTCGGACGGGACCTTCTCGACGTCCACGAGGCCGCGCTGCTCGATGCGCACCAGGAGGGCGTACACGGTGCCCTCCGCGATGTCGGCGAACCCCTGGTCGCGCAGCCACGCGGTGATCTCGTACCCGTAGGCGGGACGCCCGGACAGGATCGCGAGGACGATCCCTTCCAGCGTGCCCTTGAGCATCTCGGTCTCCTGCTTGCCCATCGGGGCACCCCCTCTCTGTCACTACTCTGTCTTGCTGACTACCGGTACAAAGTAACACTGAGTACCAGTACTTAGCAACACCGAATAGCAAGATTTTCCGATCCGCGGGTGTAATGTCCATCCGTCGCCAATGGAGGCGACAGAAGAGGACCCTTCGATGACCCGAATCGGCTCACCGGTCGCACCCGACGACCAGAGCACTCCTGAGCGTCACGATCTGCAGGCGGGCGGCGTCAGCGCCGCCGGCTCGATCGTGATGGCCGTCGCCGGAAGCGCACCGGCATACTCCATCGCCGCCACCACCGCGACCCTCGTCGGCGTCGCAGGATTGGGCGCTCCGGCCGCCCTGCTGTGGTGCGGCATCCCCATGCTCGGCATCGCGTGGGCGTTCCTGTATCTCGGACGCGCCGACGTCAACGCCGGGGCAGCCTACTCGTGGGTCGCCCGCGCCCTGCACCCGGCGCTCGGCTTCCTGTCGGGCTGGGCGCTGGTGATCTCGGCGACCATCTTCATGGTGGCGGGCGCCCTGCCCGCCGGCGCCATGACGGTCTCGCTGTTCGACCCCTCGCAGGCCGACAACGTCCCGCTCATCACGAGCGTCGGCGCCGTGTGGTTCGTGATCATGGCCGCGTGCGTGTACTTCGGCGTGCACGTCACCGCGCGGGCGCAGTGGATCATGTCGGTGATCGAGGTCTCGATCCTCGTGGTGTTCGCCGGCCTCGCCCTGTTCCGCGCCGCGACCACCGAGCACGATGGGCCCGACTTCTCGTGGGAGTGGCTCGGATTCACCCACCTGGCGGGTCCCGGCGTCTTCGTCGCGGCAGCCCTCATCGCCGCCTTCTACTACTGGGGCTGGGACGTCTCGTCGAACCTCAACGAAGAGACCAAGGACGGCCACAAGTCCGCAGGGTCGGCGGGCCTCATCGGCGTCGGCATCGTGTTCGTGCTGTTCGAGGTGTTCACCATCGCGACGCTCATCATGCTGTCGCAGGAGCAGATCGAAGCCAACAGCGCCAACATCCTGTCCGTCCTGGGCGACATCATCTGGCCAGGCCTCGGCGGCAAGATCCTCATCATCGCGGTGGCGCTGTCGACCATCGCGACGCTGGAGACCACCCTCATCCAGGTGACCCGCACCCTGTTCGCGATGGGTCGCGACCACACGCTGCCCAAGGCGTTCGGCCGCGTGCACCCGCGGTGGAAGACGCCGACCTTCGCGACGCTCGTCATCCTGGGCGTGTCGCTCGTGCTGTTCGTGGGATCGAACTTCCTCGGCAGCGTCGCCGACATCATGAGCAACGCGATCTCGTCGATCGGCCTGCAGATCGCCTTCTATTACACGCTCGCCGGCGTGGCCGTGGTGGTCGCCTACCGCCGGGTGCTGTTCCAGTCCGTGGGCAAGTTCCTGCTCATCGGACTCTGGCCGGCAGCGGGCGCCGTCTTCATGGCGTGGGCCTTCATCGTCTCGATCCCGCAGAACGACCCGATCGTCAACGGGCTGGGCGTCGGGCTCATCGTGCTCGGCGTCGTGCCGCTCGCGCTCTTCTACCGCAAGGCGAAGGTGTACTACTCGCGGCGCCCGCTCGAGGTGCCGCCCGAGCTCGACAAGAAGGCTCCCGCCGACATCGACCTCCGCTCGCCCGAACAGGTCGAGACACTGCCCGACCCGAACACGTCGGTGATCAAGACCGTCGACGAGAAGTAGCGGCCGCAGGACAGCAGAAGAGTGGATGCCTCGGGCCGAGGCATCCACTCTTCTCTCGTTCAGGGTGCCGGTGGTGGGAGTCGAACCCACACGCCCTTGCGGGCAACCGAGTTTGAGTCGGTCGCGTCTGCCATTCCGCCACACCGGCCGGCGCGGGCCTCCGCGCGTCCGCGAACGACCATACCGTAGGATTGGCGGGTGACTGAGCAGGAGCAGACCGCCGCTACGACGGCGTCCACCCCCCGTCGTGTCGTCGTTGCAGAGGATGAGTCGCTCATCCGTCTCGACATCGTCGAGATCCTTCGCGACAACGGATTCGATGTCGTCGGCGAAGCCGGGGACGGTGAGACCGCCGTGGCCCTGGCAACCGAGCTGCGCCCGGACCTCGTGATCATGGACGTGAAGATGCCCCAGCTCGACGGCATCTCGGCCGCCGAGAAGCTCAGCAAGAACCACATCGCGCCCGTCGTGCTGCTGACCGCCTTCAGTCAGAAGGAGCTCGTCGAGCGCGCGAGCGAGGCCGGCGCGCTGGCCTACGTCGTGAAGCCCTTCACGCCGAACGACCTGCTGCCGGCGATCGAGATCGCGCTGGCCCGCTACGAGCAGATCATCACGCTCGAGGCCGAGGTCGCCGACATGGTCGAGCGCTTCGAGACCCGCAAGCTCGTCGACCGCGCCAAGGGCCTGCTCAACGAGAAGATGGGGCTGTCCGAGCCCGAGGCGTTCCGCTGGATCCAGAAGGCGTCGATGGACCGCCGCCTCACGATGCAGGACGTCGCCAAGGCGATCATCGAGCAGCTCGCGCCCAAGAAGGGCTGACGCACCTTTTCAGAGAGTGGATGCCGCGGCTCGCGGCATCCACTCTTCTCATGCCTGCGGCAGATCCTTGATGTGATTCGTGATCCGCACGGTCGAGCAGCGGCGGCCCTCGTCGTCGGATACGACGATCTCGTGGACGGTGAGGCTTCGTCCGAGGTGCAGCGGGGTGCAGACGCCGGTCACGTAGCCGGACGTCGCCGACCGGGTGTGCGTGGCGTTGATGTCGACGCCGACGGCGAGCCGGCCGGGACCCGCGTGGTAGTTCGCGTGCATGGATCCGAGCGATTCGCCGAGCACCACGTACGCGCCGCCGTGAAAGAGGCCGACGGGCTGCGTGTTGCCTTCGACGGGCATGCGGGCGACGGCGCGCTCGGGCGTGAACTCCAGCCACTCGAAGCCCATCTTCGCGGCGAGGGCGCCGATGCCGCGGCTCGTCGCCCATTCGATTCCGTCGACGGCCGCCGGGGAGTGATCGGGCATGGCGCACCCTTCGGTCGGGCCGCGCAGGCGGGGTCCGGCGGCGGAGTTCGGGTGTCGTCGGCCCTGGCTAGGCTGGCAGGGTGACGGACTCCGCAAAGCCTACCCTCCTGGTCGTCGACGGCCACTCGCTGGCGTACCGAGCGTTCTACGCGCTCCCGGTCGACAACTTCTCGACCAAGGACGGGCAGCACACGAACGGCATCTACGGATTCCTGGCGATGCTGATCAACCTGCTGAAGGCCGAGAAGCCGACGCATCTCGCCATCGCCTTCGATACGTCGCGGCAGTCCTTCCGCACGCGCGAGTACGAGCAGTACAAGGCGAACCGCGCCGAGACGCCGAACGAGTTCAAGGGGCAGATCCCGCTGCTGCAGGACTGCCTCGCGGCGATGAGCATCACCACCATCCAGAAAGAGGACATCGAGGCCGACGACATCCTCGCGACGCTCGCGACGCAGGGGGCCGAGCAGGGCTTCGACGTGCTGGTGTGCTCGGGCGACCGCGACACCATCCAGCTCGTGAACGACGACATCACGCTGCTCTACCCGAACGTGCAGGGGGTGTCGCAGCTGAAGCGCTACGACCGCCAGGCCGTCATCGACCGCTACGGCGTCCCGCCCGAGCAGTACCCCGACATCGCCGCCCTCGTCGGCGAGACGAGCGACAACCTCCCGGGCGTCCCGAAGGTGGGCGAGAAGACCGCCGTCAAGTGGCTGAACCAGTTCGGCTCGCTCGACGCGCTGCTCGAGGGCGCATCGACGATCAAGGGCGTCGTCGGCGGCAACCTCGTCGCCCACACCGAGGACGTGCGCCGCAACCGCCGCCTCAACCGCCTGCTGCGCGACGTCGAGCTGCCCTACGGCCCGGCAGACCTCGAGGTGCAGCCGATGGACGCCCAGGCCGTGCGAGACATCTTCTCCCGACTGGAGTTCAAGACGCTCATCCCGCGCGTGGCCGAGCTCGCCGGCATCGAGCAGCAGATGGCCGCCGTCAACTCCGCCGCCGCCGAGCTCGCCCCGGTGGCCGCCGAGCTCGCCGGTGCCGACCTCGCCGCCTGGCTCGAGAAGGCGAACGGCGAGGTGGGCGTGACGCTCACCGTCGAGGGCGGGCTGCCCGCACGCATCGGCGTGGCGACGAAGGATGCCGCGGCGGAGGCGTCGTGGACTCCCGAGGTGCAGGCATCCCTCGCTCCGTGGCTGGCGTCCGACGCACCGAAGGTGTTCGCCGACGCCAAGCCCCAGGTGAAGGCGCTGCGACGTGCGGGGCTGCGCCTGGCAGGCCTCGACTTCGACGTCGTGCTGGCCGGCTGGCTGCTGCGCCCGAGCTTCCCCGACAAGACCCTGGCCGACCTCGTCGACCGCTACCTCGACGAGAAGCTGCCCGAGGCCGACCCGTCGCAGCTCGTGCCCGAGACGGAGGGCGCGACGCCCGGCCAGCTCTCGTGGTACGCGTTGCGCGTCGCCCACGCCGTCCGTGCGGAGCTGCCCGAGAGCGTCGCCACGGTGCTGACCGACATCGAGCTGCCCACCCTGCACACGCTGGCCGACATGGAGCTCGCCGGCGTCGCGGTGTCGCACGAGATCCTCTCGACCTTCTCAGGTGAGCTCGGCGCACGCGCCGACGCCCTCGCCCAGGAGGCGTACACCGCGATCGGCCGCGAGGTGAACCTCGGCTCGCCGAAGCAGCTCCAGGAGGTGCTGTTCGACGAGCTGCAGCTCCCCAAGACGCGCAAGACCAAGACCGGCTACTCGACCGACGCCGCCGTCCTGGCCGATCTGCAGGAGACGAACCCGCACCCCTTCCTCGACCTGCTGCTGCAGCATCGTGAGGCCACGAAGCTGCGTCAGATCATCGAGTCGCTCGACGGCTCCATCGGCAACGACCGGGCGATCGGCGACGACGGGCGCATCCACACGACGTACGTGCAGACGGGCAGCCAGACCGGCCGGCTGTCGAGCACCGACCCCAACCTGCAGAACATCCCGATCCGCACCGAAGAGAGCCGCCGCATCCGCTCCGCCTTCACCGTCGGCGAGGGCTACGAGACGCTGCTCACGGCCGACTACTCGCAGATCGAGATGCGCATCATGGCGCACCTGTCGGAGGACCCGGGGCTCATCGAGGCGTTCAACTCGGGAGAGGACACCCACCGGTTCGTCGGTTCGCGCGTGTTCGGCGTCGCTCCGGAGGACGTCACCCCGCAGATGCGCACGAAGGTCAAGGCGATGTCGTACGGCCTCGTGTACGGACTGTCGGCGTTCGGCCTGTCCAAGCAGCTGCGCATCGAGCAGTCCGAGGCCAAGCA
>Ga0160450_100563_pt1 | contig 20930 bp, 13 predicted proteins | sample HID1975K_E1MG_FD_108257 | JGI IMG/M metagenome (GOLD analysis project Ga0160450, IMG submission 108257) | Enriched soil microbial communities from UW Madison campus, WI, USA - HID1975K_E1 MG | ecosystem: Environmental > Terrestrial > Soil > Unclassified | place: USA: Madison, Wisconsin...
GGTGTGCGACCGGTGTGCGCCGAGGTGCGAGCCGATGAGCTCCGGCGGCACGAGCAGGCGGGTCCAGCGCTCGATGCGGGCGCGCTCGACGGGGTCGTTGCAGTCCGACGCCCAGACGCGGTCGGTGCGTTCGAGGATGCCGAGGTCGACGCGGCCACCGCCGCCCGAGCACGTCTCGATCTCCAGCCGCGGGTGACGCGCGCGCAGCTCGTCGAGCAGTCGGTACAGCGCGAGCGTCTGGTCGTGGACGAGCGGCCGGTCGCCTTCGGCGCGCCGCGCGACGGGCTCGACGAGGTCGCGGTTGTGGTCCCATTTGAGGTAGTCGATGTCGTACTCCGCGACCAGCGCACTGATGCGCTCGAGCACGAGCGCGTACGCCTCGGGGTTGGCGATGTCGAGCACGTGCTGGCTGCGTGCGGTCGGCCCGACGCCTTCGCGCGGGGCGAGCACCCAGTCGGGGTGCGCGCGGGCGAGGTCGGAGTCGGGGCTGATCATCTCGGGCTCGAACCACAGGCCGAACTGCATGCCGCGCGCGCGGACGGCGTCGACGAACGGGCCGAGGCCGTCGGGCCACACCTGCTCGTCGACGAGCCAGTCGCCGAGTCCGGCGTTGGCGTCACGGCGTCCCTGGAACCACCCGTCGTCGAGCACGATGCGCTCGACGCCGACCTCGGCGGCGCGGTCGGCGATCTCGACCAGGCGATCGAGATCGTGGTCGAAGTACACCGCCTCCCAGGTGTTGAGCACGAGCGGCCGCGGCGCCGACGGGTGGCTGCGCCGGGCGCGGAGCCGACGGTGGAAGCGTGCCGACAGCCCGTCGAGGCCGCGGTCGGACCACGTGAACAGCACGGTCGGGGCGTCGTAGCGCTGACCCGGCTGCAGCACGACCTCGCCCGAGCGCAGCAGCTCCCCGGCGCCGATGACGCGCGACAGCACGCCGGCTCCTTCGGGCAGCCGCTCGGCGAGGTATTCGCCGTCGCCGCTCCACGCGAGGTGGACACCCCAGACCTCGCCGTGCCCGAACGCGAAGGCCGGGGTGCCGGCGACGAGGAGGAACGGGGTGTCGTGGCCCGGCTTGCCGCGCCGCGCGCGACGGGAGTGCGTGCCGAACGAGAACGGGAGGCGCTGCGGCGAACGCTCGCGGCACCATTTGCCGGTGAAGTCGAGCAGCTCGCCCGCCCGGTCGGGCAGCGGCACCAGCGCGCGCAGCCCGTCGACGAGATACGGGGATGCCGCCCCCTCGGGGTTCTCGATCGACAGGTCGACCGACAGCACGCCGGCGGCGTCGAGTCCGTACGTCAGGCGGGCGCGCGTGCCGGCGACGGCGTCGTCGAAGTGCAGTGCGATACGACCGCCGCCCGTCTCGGAGTGGACGACGTCGGCCTCGACCAGGCGTGGACGCGGAGTCGTGGCGGTGCCGCCGCGGTGTCCCGCCTGAGCGGGGGTGCCCGCCCAGCCGTCCTGCTCGGTGGGCCACACCGAGAAGACCCGGGGCACGTCCGGCGAGTTGTTGAGCACCGCCGGCACCGCCGTCGCGCGCAGCGCATCGGCGGTGTCCGCGCCGGGATCGCCCAGGTCGGCGCCCCAGTGCAGGACCCGCGGGTGTGCGCCCGCCAGGTCTACGACCAGCGCGACGCCGGCGGCGCGCAGAGTGTGGACGGCTCCCTCACCGTTGACCATTCGAACTCCTCCGTCGAGTTTCTTGACATCGGTAATTAATCATGTTTACGCTGGCGTCGCAAGCAAAGATCCGAGGTCTTCGGGCGAAGACGCCCGATCCCCTCGATCTCCGGGGCCGAGACGTTGAGGACCGAGATGAGCGACACCCTGCGACTGTCGTGGAGCGCCCCCGCCGATCGGTGGGAGGCCGCCGTACCGCTGGGCAACGGGCGCATCGGCGCGATGGCCTTCGGCGGTGCGACCGGCCGCTACGCGCTCAACGACGCCACCGTGTGGTCGGGCACGCCCGACGGCCCGGCCACCGCACTGCGCGACGTGCGCGCCGGGGGTGCCGGCCCCGAGCGCCTCTCCGAGGTGCGTGCCGCCCTCGACGCGGGCGACGTCCGCACTGCCGAGCGCCTGCTCCTGTCGTTCGAAGGCCCGTACTCGCAGGAGTACCTGCCGCTGGCCGACCTCTTCGTCACGATCGAGGGGGCCTCGGCCGATGCGCCGGCCCGGGTGCTCGACCTCGACGACGGAGTCCTGACCGAGACGCTGCACGTGCCCGGCGGCGCTGTCGTCCGCCGCTCGTGGGTCTCGGTCCCTGCGCAGGCGCTCATCGTCGAACTCACGTCCGACGTCGCGTTCGCGGCATCCCTCTCGCTCACCTCGCCCCTGTGGAGCACGCCCGGCGACCTGGGTCTCGACGTCGAGATCCCGATCGACGGCGCGCCCCTGCACGAGACCTCCGTCGTACCGCCGCTGCGGTACGCCGAGGCCGGTGCCGACTACGACGCCTTCGCGGCCGTCTCGGTCGCACTGGACACCGACGGTTCCGTGGATGCCGCGCCCGCACGCGCGACCGTCCACGGGGCTCACCGGCTGCTGATCGCCCTCTCCACTTCGTCCCGCGCCGAGTTTTGGTGGGCCGACGCGGACGGGGAGTGGCGGACCGCCTCCCGCGAGGCGATCCGGGACCGCGCCAGGCAGCGCGTGGATGCCGCGGCTCGCCGCGCTCCGTCCGCACTGCATGCCGAGCATGTCGCCGACCGCCGGCGCCACGCTCGGGCGCGGTTCGCGATCGGCGGTCGCCGGGAGGGCGTCTGGGACGTCGACCGCGACATCCTGCACGGCGACGACGCGCAGCTGCGCGCGACGGTGATCGCCGAGTACGGCGCCTACCTCCTCGCGTCGTCGTCCCGCGCGGGCGGACCGCCGGCGAACCTGCAGGGCATCTGGAACGATCAGCTGCGCCCCGCCTGGTCGTCGAACTACACGATCAACATCAACACCCAGATGAACTACTGGGCGGCACCCGTGCTGGGCCTCGACGATGCGTTCGAGCCGCTGCTCGCGCTCGTCGAGCACCTCTCGCGCACAGGCGCCGACGTCGCCCGCGAGCTCTACGGCGCGCGCGGCTGGGTCGCGCACCACAACTCCGATCTCTGGGGCTGGAGCCTTCCCGTCGGCGGCGGCCACGGAGCGCCCAGCTGGGCGATCTGGATGATGGGCGGCGTATGGCTGACCCACAACCTGTGGGACGCGTACGAGTTCGGCGGCGATGTCGGCCTGCTGCGCTCCCGGATCTGGCCCGTCATGCGCGGAGCCGTGGAGTTCTGCCTCGACTGGCTGGTGCCGGGACCGGACGGCACTCTGCGCACGTCGCCGTCGACCTCGCCCGAGAACTCGTTCGTCGCCGCCGACGGCGAGAACACGGCGCTCGGCCTGACGGCGGCATCCGATCTCTTCCTCATCCGGGCGCTCTTCGAGCGGGCACTGACGGCGATCGCCGTGCTCGGCGACGACGATCCCTTGGCGGACGAGGTGGACCGTGCGCTCGCGGCGCTCGCACCCGTGCGCATGGGCGCCGACGGGCGACTGCAGGAATGGTCGGCCGAGGTCGTCGAGTCCGAGCCGCTGCACCGCCACCTGTCACCGCTCATCGGCATGCACCCCCTCGACGTGCTCACCCGCGACCGGGATCCCGAGCTGTTCGAGGCGGGCGTGCGCCTGCTCGACGCCCGCGGTTCGGGAGCGATGGGCTGGTCGTGGGCGTGGAAGATCGCGATGCGCGCGCGCATCGGCGACGGCGAGGCGGCGGCGGCGCTCCTCGACGAGGCGCTCGCGCCGTTCGAGGGCGACGCGACCCGCCACGGGCCGGTCGACGGCTCGGAGTGGGGCGGCCTGCTGCCGAACCTCTTCAGCACGCACCCGCCGTTCCAGATCGACGGCAACCTCGGATTCCCCGCCGGCATCGCCGAGCTGCTCGTGCAGAGCCACGGCGGACTCGTGCGACTGCTGCCCGCACTCCCCTCCGCGTGGACCGACGGCGACGCCCAGGGACTCGGCGCCCGCACCGGGCTCGTCGTCGACCTCGTGTGGCGCGACGGTGTGCTCGCGGCGGCGACTCTGCGCAGCATCCGCGGCGACGACCGCACCGTCGCCGTCGCGTACGGCGACCGCCGCCTCGAGCTGCACGTGCCGGCGGGCGGTGCGGTCGAGGTGCCGCTCAACGGACTCGTGGATGCCACCGCCCTCCCGATCGGGGCACACGATGCGCGGTGAGCTCACGCTCGTCGACGAGCCGACCACGCAGACCGAGCCGTCCGACTTCGACGCGTTCTGGGCAGAGACCCTCGCCGAGACCCGGCGCCACCCGCTCGACGTCGCGATCGAGCCGCGGCCGACGCGCCTGGCCGTGATCGACGTCTTCGAGGTGACCTTCCGCGGCTTCGGCGGAACGCCGATCCACGCGTGGCTGCGCGTGCCTCACGGCGCGACCGCTCCCCTGCCCGGGCTCGTCCAGTTCTTCGGGTACGGCAACGGCCGCGGGCACGCCCTGCGCGACCTGCGGTGGGCCGCCGCCGGCTACGCCCATCTGGTGGTGGATGCCCGCGGCCAGGGACACGGCGACACCGACGACGACCACCCCGACGGCGGCCCGTCGGCCGGAGGGTTCCTCACGCGCGGCATCCGCTCGCCCCACGAGTATTACTACCGGCGCGTGTACGCCGACGCCGTGCGCGCCGTCGACGCGCTGCGCTCGCTCGACCTGGTCGACGGCGCGCGCGTGGGCGCCGTGGGCGCCAGCCAGGGCGGCGGGATCGCGCTGGCGATCGCGGGGCTCGTGCCCGACCTCGCCGTCGCGATCGTGCAGGCGCCGTTCCTGTGCGAGCTCGACCGCGCCGCCGACCTCAGCGTCGAGCACCCGTACTCGCTGCTCACCCAGTACTTCGCCGACCGCCGGCTCGACACCGCTGCCGCGCTCGACACGCTGCGCTACTTCGACGGCGTCAACCACGCCAAGCGCGCGACGGCGCCGGCTCTGCTGAGCACGGGGCTGCGCGACGGCATCGCCCCGCCCGCGACCGTCCTGCCCGCCTTCACGGCCTATGCGGGGCCGAAGCAGATCGTGCTGTGGCCGTACAACGGGCACGAGGCGGGCGGCGACCTCGACGAGGAGAACGCGCTCGAGTTCGCCGCCACCCGGCTCGCGGCGTCCTGACGACGCCGACCGCCCGGATTCGCTACCGTATCGACAACGACCGAGGGAACCGATGGACCACGACACCGCCGCGCGCACGACGCTCATCCGCACGGCGTCCGAAGCCGGATCGCGGGTGTTCGCCACGATCCTGACGCGCAGCCCCATCAGCCGCATCGACATCGCCCGCCAGACCGGGCTGTCGCAGGCGGCCGTCACGAAGGCCGTCTCGCCGCTCGTCGCGGCCGGCCTCGTCGACGCCCCGCCGGCCACGCAGCGCGACGGCAACCCCGGGCGTCCCGCGGCGCCGGTCTCGATCGTCCCCGACGCGATGGTGATGCTCGGCATCAAGGTCAACGTCGACGAGGTGGTCGGCGTGGCCACGGACCTGTCGACCGACGTGCTCGTGAGCGCGAGCCGCCCTCTCGCCGTGCACGACCCGCGCACCGCCGCCGACACGATCGTCGAGGTCGTGGCGGCGCTCGAAGCGGGCCTCGGCGACAAGGCGGACGCGATCGCGGGTGTCGGGGTGTCGGTGTCGGGCGATGTCGACACGGCAGCCGGGGTCGTCCGGGAGTCGGCCATCATGGGCTGGTCCGATGAGGCCTTCGGCGCCGAGCTGCACGAGCGTCTCGGCCGGCCCGTCACCCTGGAGAACGACGTGCACGCCCTCACCGTCGGCGAGCACTGGTTCGGCGTCGGACTCGGCACCGAGTCGTTCGCGATCGTCACGATCGGCCGGGGCATCGGCAGCGGCCTGCACCTCAACGGCCAGGTCGTCACCGGCGCCTACGGGGTCGCCGGAGAGATCGGCCATCTGCCGCTGGCCGACCCGTCACGCATCTGCCCCTGCGGACGCCGCGGCTGCGTGGAGGCGGTCGCCTCGACGCCCGCCATCGAGGCCTCGCTGTCGGCGGCGCTCGGGCGCGACATCGACATCGACGAGGCGGTGCGCCTCGCCCACGCCGGCGACCCGGTCGCCGACGCCGCCTTCCGCGAAGCCGCCGCCCTGGTCGGAACCGCGATCGCGACACTGGTCAACCTGACCGGGCCGGAGCTCGTCATCATCGGCGGAGAAGGCGTCGCAGACTTCGACCTGTACGACGCGACGCTGCGAGACGCGTTCGCCGCACACGCCTTCGGGGCCGCCGCCCAGTGCCGCATCGTGGTGCGGCCGCACACCTTCCAGGACTGGGCACGCGGCGCCGCCGCGGCCGCCATCCAGTCGCTGGTGCGCTGACAGCGGGTCGCGGCATCCGGTCGCGGCGCACGACGTGCGCCTCGACGTGCGCGCCGCCGTCGATGTCGACGTACATTGAGCGCATGGCCCGAACCACGAAGGCTCCCGCGTGGAGCACTGCTGCGATCCCCGATCAGACCGGCCGCACCGTCGTCGTGACGGGCGCGAACAGCGGGCTCGGGCTCGCGACCAGCCGTGCACTCGCTGCGGCGGGCGCCCGCGTGGTGCTCGCCGTGCGCGACACCGCGCGCGGCGACGCGGCGGCCGCGGGCATCCCCGGCAGCACCGAGGTGCGCCGCCTCGACCTCGCCGACCTGGCCTCGGTGCGGGCGTTCGCCGCGGCGTGGGATGGGCCCATCCACGTCCTCATCAACAACGCGGGTGTCATGAACCTCCCCGAGGGACGCACCGCCGACGGGTTCGAGAGGCAGTTCGGCACCAACCATCTCGGCCACTTCGCGCTCACCAACCTGCTGCTGCCGCACGTCGCCGACCGGGTCGTCACCCTGTCGTCCGGAATGCACCGGTCGCCCGGAACCCGCATCCGGTTCGACAACCTCGCTCTCCACGGCGAGTACACGCCGGGCGCCGCCTACAGCCAGTCCAAGCTCGCGAACCTGCTGTTCACGCTCGAGCTGCAGCGACGCCTCGGCGAAGCGGGCTCACCGGTGCGCGCCCTCGCCGCGCACCCCGGGTGGGCGGCGACGGAGCTGCAGGGACACGACGCCAACGCCGTGCGGCGCGCCCTCATGCTGTTCGGCAACCGGTTCGTCGCGCAGACGCCGGTGGACGGCGCGCGGCCCACCCTGTACGCGGCCGTCGCGGACCTGCCGGGCGCGAGCTACGCCGGACCCGGCGGACGACTCGAGCTGCGCGGCGCGCCGGTGCTCGTCGACCGCTCCGCGGCCGCGTCCGACGCCGAGGTCGCCCGGCGCCTGTGGGACGTCTCGCAGGAGCTCACCGGGGTGGGCTTCCCGGCCTCGCTGACGAACCGGTGAACCCGGCGGGGCATCCATCTCACGCATAGGCGGCGCTCCGTGGTCGCTCAGGGTGGGTTCCTACCCTCGGAACCATGCCTGATTCGTCGCGCCCGAAAAGGGGCATCCTCGCCGGACTCGCCGGATTGGTGGGCCTCAGCGCCGCCACGGGAGTGCTGATCGCCGCGACGGTCACCCCGGCCGTCGCCCTCACCAGCAGCGCGGCCAGCGGGGCGCTCACGCTGTTCGACGACCTGCCGAGCACGCTAGAGATCGACCAGCTGATGCTGCCCAGCAACTTCTACGCCACCGATCCCGACACCGGACAGCCCGTGCTGCTCGCGAAGTTCCTCGAGCAGGACCGCACGCCGGTCTCGTACGACCAGGTCGCCTCGGTGATGTACGACGCGATCCTCTCCAGCGAGGACCCGCGGTACTACGACCACGGCGGCGTCGACGTCATCGGCACGACGCGCGCCGTGCTGTCGAACCTCGCGGGCGGCGGCGAGACGCAGGGCGGATCGACCATCAGCCAGCAGTACGTCAAGAACGTGCTCGTCCAGCAGTGCGAGGCGACCGCCAAGACTTCGGACGAGAAGTACGCCTGCTGGTCGGACGCGACGACGTCCAGCGGCGCCGAGGGCATCGAGCGCAAGCTGCAGGAGATGCGGTACGCGATCGCGCTGGAGCAGAAGTACTCCAAGGACGAGATCCTCCTCGGCTATCTCAACATCGCGAACTTCGGCGGCACCACGTACGGCATCGAGTCGGCGGCGCGGTACTACTTCGGGACGTCCGCGGCGAACCTCACGCTCGGCCAGGCCGCGGCGCTCGCCGGCATGGTGCAGAACCCCAACAGCTACCGCATCGACCGGCCGGAGGGCTCGATCACGACCTCGGACGGCACGAAGCTCAACAAGGCGCCCGACGGCACGGTCGACGACGTGCAGGGCAACGAGCTCGCGGCGCTCGACTCGCTGCTGGCCGACGGCACGATCACGCAGGAGCAGTACGTCGCCGCCGCCGACGGCTACACCTCCACCAAGGGGCGCCAGCTGTACGTGCTCAGCCGCATGCTCGACGACAAGAAGATCACGCACGACCAGTACGTGGCCGCGGCGATCGAGCCGATCACGCCGACGATCACGCCCACCCAGACCGGGTGCGCGGCGGCCGGCGGCGCCGCCTACTTCTGCCAGTACGTCAAGGACACGATCCTGAACGACCCGGCGTTCGGCGAGACACGGGCCGATCGGCTGCAGACGCTCCAGCGCGGAGGCCTCAACGTGTACACGACGCTCGACTCGCGGGTGCAGTCCGCCGCCGAGCAGGCGATGACGACGTACGCACCGCAGTCGGCCGACATGCCGACGGCGAAGGGCGCCGCGACCGGCCGGTTCGGCTCGACCTCGGTCAGCGTCGAGGCCTCGACGGGCCGCATCCTCGCGATCGCGCAGAACACGGCGTTCAGCGAGGACGCGGCGCATGACGGCGACCCCTCGTACTCCTCGCTGGTCTTCGCGGGCGATCTCGCGACCGGCGGTTCCACCGGCTTCAACGCGGGCTCGACGTTCAAGCTCTTCACGCTGCTCGACTGGCTCGAGAAGGGGCACTCGCTGAACGAGTCGCTCGACGGCCGCCTGCGGGTCTTCGAGCACCTCACCAACTCGTGCGAGGGTGACTGGACGAACACGTCGAACACGCTCGTGAACAACTTCGGCAAGGCCGCGGGCAGGGTCGGCACGCCGCTGCAGTTCACCGCCAGCTCGCTCAACACCGGCTACTTCGCGATGGCCGAGAAGCTCGACCTGTGCGACATCGAGAAGGTCGCGAGCCTCCTGGGCGTCACGCAGGCGAACGGCGACCCCATCGCGATGAAGAACCTCAACTCGATCATCGGCACCGCGGCCGTCTCGCCCATCGCCATGGCCGCGGCGTATGCGACGGTCGCGAACGGCGGGACGTACTGCGAGCCGACGGCCATCGACCGCGTGACGGATGCCGAGGGCAAGGAGGTCGCCGGGCTGGAGCACTCCTGCACCGCGGCGCTGGACCCCGAGGTCGCGGCGACCGCCGCGTACGCGCTCCAGGGTGTGATGGCCTCGGGCGGCAGCGGCACGCAGGGCAACCCGTGGGACGGCACGCCCGTGCTCGGCAAGACCGGCACCCACGAGGCATGGCAGACGTGGCTCATCGAGTCGAGCACCAAGGTGACGACGGCCACCTGGGCGGGCAACGCGGACGGCTTCGGCGACGTCTTCAACACGCGCTACAACGGCAACCGGCTGTCGGACATCCGCTACCGCATCGGCAAGGCCGTACAGACGGCGGCGAACGCCGCATACGGCGGGGACGCCTTCCCGACGCCCGACCCCGACCTCGTCAAGACGGTGCAGGTGACCCTGCCCGACGTGACCGGACTCAGTGTCGCCGATGCTCAGAGCCGGCTCGAGGCGGCGGGCTTCACGGTCCAGGTCGGCGACGCCGTCGACTCCGACATCGCCGCCGGATCGGTCGCGACGCAGGACCCGGGCGCGGGCCGGGTGTCCGCCGGAACGACGATCACGCTCCACCCGAGCACCGGCGTCGCGGCGTCAGCCCCAGGGGTGGGCGACGACAACGGCACGGGCGGCGACACCGGCGGCAACGGAGGCGGCGACAGCGGCGGGAACAGCGGCAACGCCGGCCACGGCAACGGCGGCTGAAACGACGGACGAGTGGATGCCGCGGGTGCGGCATCCACTCGTCCGGGGTTCGTGCGACTACTTCAGGGCGTCGTAGAGGTCCTGCTCCATCTGCAGGAACTGGGACAGGCCCAGACCGTCGAGATCGTTCAGGTACGACTGCCATGCGCCGTCGTCGTTGATGTCACGCTGACCGGTGACGAACTCGGCCTGCGCCTGCGTGACGTAGTTCGCGATGTTCGTCTGCAGGTCGGCGAGCTCGGCCGACGTGTCGGCGTCCGGCCACAGCTTCTCGGCCGGGAACAGGATGCTCTCGTCCGGCTGGTACGGCTCGTACAGCTGCGTCGCCTGCAGCAGCCGCCGCTCGTAGCCGTCGGTCGTGTAGATGTCCTCGGGGAACACCTGCGAGTTGCGGAACTCGAGCGAGTCCCAGTACTGCCCCATCGAGCGCCAGGCCGCGTTCGACGTCTCGTCGTACGTGAGCGGGCGGAAGGTCGGGTCCAGCTCGGGGTCGAGCGCGACGTCGCCCGCCTCGGCCGGCACCCACGCCTCGCCCTCGGGGCCCATCGCGGCGCGCTTGGTGCCGTCGTCGGTCACGATGTAGTCGATGAGCTTGATCGCCTTGATGCGCTCCTCCTCGCTCGACTTGTTCGTCAGGGCGAACATGCCGAGCGGGTTCACCGGCGAGCGCCACGTCGCCAGCTGCGTGCCGTCGGGGCCGGCGACCGGCGCGATCGCGTCGTAGTGCGTGTCGCGGCCGTCCGGCGAGTCCGCCGTGACGAACTCGTACGGGTGCAGCACTGCGGCCGAGCCGAGGATCTCGACGCCCGCGTTGTCGCCGAGCGCCTTGAGGGCGTCACCGTTCTGCGTGAACGAGCCCTTGTCGAGGAGGCCCTCCGCTGCCAGCGACTCGAGGTACTTGAGACCCTCGCGCCAGGCGTCGGACGTCGCCGCGAGCTGGACCTTGCCGTCGTCCATCACCAGCGGCGGCGGGCTCGACGGCCCGCCGACCGGCGCGTACGTGAACGCGTTCATGAAGAAGTTCATGATCGGCTCCGCGGCGGATGCGCTCAGCGGCACCTCATCGGCCTGCCCGTTGCCGTTCGGGTCGTCGTTCTTGAACGCGCGGAGCACATCGCGCAGCTCCTCGGTGGTCGTCGGCGCTTCCAGGCCGAGCTTGTCGAGCCACGTCGTGTTCATCCACAGCTTCGAGGGGAAGCTGCAGTGGAAGCACTCGCTCCACTGGGTGATCGCGTAGATGTGACCGTCGGGTGCCGTGACGGACTGCTTCCAGTCGGGCTTCTCCTCGAAGCGCTCCTTGAGGTTCGGCGCGTACTCGTCGATGAGATCGTCCAGCGGCACCAGCACGCCCTGCTGGCCGTACTTGAGGATCTCGCTGCGCGAGAAGGCGTCGACCCACGGCACCAGGAAGTACGCGTCGGGGTAGTCGCCGCTCGCCAGCGACACCTGGCGCTTCTCTCCCGCGACGCTGCCGTCGTAGGTCGTCGTCTGCCAGTCGAAGTCGATGTCGAACTTCTTCTCGACCTCCTGCGTGAACAGGTTGTCTTTGAGCGAGCCGTTGTCGCCCTGCGGGCCGAATGCGACGAGCTTGCCGTTGTCGTCGTCGGCCGCGGGGGTGCACGCCGCCATGGCGACGGTCATCGCCAGAACAGCGCCGACGGCGGCGACGCCTCGGATCATGCTGTGTTTCATTGCCGGAATCTCCTTTGCCCGGGTCATGGTGAGGTGGTGGGTCTGTGGGAGGGGAAGGTCAGCCCTTGACGGCGCCGACCATGATCCCCTTGTTGAAGTACTTCGCGACGAACGGATAGACGACGAGCATCGGCACGGTCGCGATGACGACGGTCGAATAGCGCAGCAGGTCGGCGAGCTCGCGACGCCGCAGCTGCTCGGTGACGTCGCCGCCGCCGGCGCCGGTGTCGTTGAGGATCAGCAGCCCGCGCAGCACGAGCTGCAGCGGCTGGAGGTCGGCGTTGCGCAGATACATGAGCGCGTCGAAGTACGAGTTCCACTGCATGATCGCGTACATGAGCGCGATGACCGCGATGAGCGGCTTCGCCAGCGGCAGCACGATCGTCCAGAGGATGCGCAGCTCGCTCGCGCCGTCCAACTGGGCGGCCTCGTAGACCTCGTCGGGGATCGAAGAGCGGAAGAACACCATCGCGATGATGACCTGCCACACGCCGATCGCGTTCGGCAGCAGCATCGACCACCGGGTGTCGAGCAGCCCGAGCGACTGGACGACGAGGTACATCGGGATCACGCCGCCGCTGAAGAGCATCGTGAAGACCACGGCGCCGGTCAGCACCTTGCGACCGAAGAGGTTCTGCCGCGACAGCGGGTAGGCGATGGCGACCGTGCCGGCGACGCTGATGAGGGTGCCGACCACGGTGTAGAACACCGAGTTGGCGAAGCCTCGCAGGATCGCCGGATTGCCCAGTGCCTCCTGGTAGCCGAGGAACGTGAGGTCGACCGGCCAGAACAGCACCTGGCCCGACGACACCGCCCGCGGGCTCGACAGCGAGCTCGCGATGATGTTGAGGAGCGGCAGCAGGACCACCAGGAGGAAGATCGTGAGCAGCACGTAGGCGGCGATCACGAAGATGCGGTCGCCCTTGGTCTCCTTCACCTTGATGCCCAGGTACGGCGAGCGCCGGCGGTTGCGGTTGCGGCCGGGCACGACCACGGCGGCCGTCGCGGCCTCTTCGGCGAGGAACGCCTCGTTCTTGATGACAGTGCTCACCACAGCCCATTTCCCGTGACGCGCTTGGACACCGTGTTGACGACGAGCAGCAGCACGAGGCTGATCACCGCGTTGAAGAGACCGATCGTGGCTCCGAGACTGAAGTTCGCGTTGAGGATGCCGGTCTTGTAGACGTAGGTCGGGATGATCTCGGACGTCGAGAGGTTCAAGGGGTTCTGCAGCAGGAACGCCTTCTCGAACCCGATCGCCATGATGTTGCCGACCCCCAGGATGAGGATGATGGTGGCGGTCGGCATGAGCGCGGGCAGGTCGACGTGGCGGATCTTCTGCAGGCGCGAGGCGCCGTCGATCTTGGCCGCCTCGTACAGCGAGACGTCGACCGACGCCAGCGCGGCGAGGTAGATGACCGCGGAGTACCCGGTCGTGGTCCACAGATCGGTCGCGACGTAGATGTGCCGGAAGAAGTCGGCGTTCGCGAGCAGGTCGACCTGGCCGGCGCCGAAGAAGCTGAGCGTGCGCCCGAGGAGCCCGACGCGTGGCGAGAGCAGCAGGATCGTCATCGACACGATGACCACGGTCGAGATGAAGTACGGCGCGTACGTGACGAGCTGCACGGTGCGCTTGAAGAACCGCAGCCGCACCTCGTTGAGCGCGAGCGCCAGGATGATCGGCAGCGGGAGGCTCGCGATCAGGGTGTACAGCGCGAGGATGAACGTGTTGCCCACCAGACGCGGGAACACCGGGTTGCGGAACAGGCGCTCGAAGTTGTCGAACCCGACCCACGGGCTCCCCCACACGCCGTCGATGGGGTTGTAGTTCTTGAACGCGATGACCGCGTTCGCCATCGGCACGTAGCGGAACACGATGAACCACACGATCGGCAGCAGCAGGAGCAGGTACAGCTGCCAGTAGCGCCGCAGGCTGCGGGCGAATCGGGTGCGATTCGACACACGCCGCGGCTGCTCGATCACCGCCTCGACGGGCGGCGCTTGCTCGGCACTGAGCTTCATCTGGATCCTCCGGGGAGTTACTTTACGTCGTAATATTATGTTGTCGATCTCGATTTCGCTACCGAATGATCCGACCTTTTTCCGGAACGTCGTTCCGGGACCCTCATGAGGAGGCGTCAGGTGCCCACTCTCTTCGACGTGCGCGACCACGGCTGGCGGCCGGGCGCGGACGACGCCGGCGAAGCTCTGCACGGCGCGATCGCCGCGGCCCGATCCGCGCCGGGAAGCGCCCGATTGCTGCTCCCGCCGGGAGATTTCCATGTGTGGCCCGAGACCTCCCCCCACCGCGAGCTGTTCGTCTCGAACACCGTCGGCATCGATGCGCGCTTCACGGAGAAGTCCATCGGGATGCTGCTCGACGGGGTCACGGACCTCACGGTCGAGGCCGACGGCGCCCGGCTGATCGTGCACGGCAGACAGACCGCCCTCGCGGTCGTCGACGGCCGCGAGGTCGACGTGCAGGGTCTCGAGATCGACTGGGCCGTGCCCACCGTGATCGACGTCACGGTGGCCGATTCCGGGGTCGACGCCGAAGGGGCGTGGCGGATCCTCACCGTCTCGGCGCAGCACGGGTTCGACGTCGAGGGCACCGACGTCGTCTGGCGGTCCGAGCGCTCCCCGTTCACCGGCGGGCTCTACTGGTCGGGACGCAACGCGCTCGCGTACAGCCAGGTGTGCGATCCGGTGTCCGGCCGCGTGCGGCGCGCGCCCTGCCCGCTGTTCGACGACGTCACCGACGTGGAGCGGGTGGATGCCCGGACCCTGCGGATCTCGTACGCGACGGCATCCCCTCCCGAGGATCGGGGACTGGTCTATCAGCTGCGCGAGACGGACCGCGACCACCCGGGCATGCTCGTGCTCGACTCGGCGGACGTGGCGCTGCGGCGCCTGCGCATCGACTACCTGCACGGGTTCGGTCTCGTCGCGCAGAACAGCGCCGACCTCACCCTCGACGGCGTCGTGTTCCGCGCGCCCGCCGGCGACGGGCGCGTGACGGCCGGGTTCGCGGACTTCGTGCAGTGCTCGGGCATGCGCGGCCGCGTCGAGATCCGCGACTGCGAGTTCGACGGCCCCCACGACGACCCGATCAACGTGCACGGCACGTATCTCGCGGTCGCCGCGGCGGAGCGGGACGCCCTCACGCTCGAATACCGCCACGACCAGACCGCCGGATTCCCCTCGTTCGACGAGGGCGAGCTGATCGAGCTCGTCGACCGCCGCACGCTGCGGCCGCTCCACACCACGACCGTCCGGCACGCGTCGGGACCCTCGGGGCGCGACGCGGCGTCGGCGGCGCGGCCGATCCGCGTCGGACTCGCCGACCCGCTGCCGCCCGAGGTGCTCGCGGCGGCACGCGCGGGCCGCCTCGCCGCCGAGAACGTCACCCGCACGCCCGAGGTGACGATCTCGGGCTGCACGTTCCGGCGGGTCCCCACGCGCGCGATCCTCGTCACCACACGGCGCCCGGTCCGCATCGAGGGGTGCCGGTTCGAGGGCATCGCGATGCCCTGCATCCAGATCGCCGCCGACGCCTCGGACTGGTGGGAGTCCGGCCCGGTCGCCGACGTCGCGATCGTCGGCAACTCGTTCCGCGACGTCACCGCCGGCGTGCTCCAGGTCGCCCCGGGCGTACCCGCCGGCGGTCCCCGCGTCCACGACACGGTGGCGTTCGACGACAACGAGGTCGAGCTCGTCGAGCCGCTGCTCGCGGAACTGCGGGGGCTGCGGGTCTTCACCGCACGAGGCAACCGCGTGCGCGTCGCCGACGGCGGGCGGCCGACGATCCGGCTGGATGCCGGCGGCCAGGTCGACTGGGACGGCCCCGAGCCGCCGCGCGTCGAACTCCGGCGCTGAGGTCGGGAGGGCCCCGTCGTCAGCGGGTCAGCAGATACACGTCGCTGCGGTGCAGGTCGACATGCTCGGCGACCCGGAACCCGAGTGCTTCGAGGTCGGCGACGCCCCAGGTGTCGGGCGCAGGGCCGCTCTCGTACTCGACCAGCCACACCCGCGTCACGCCCGCGAACCGCCCGTAAGCCGCCGCCTCGGGGATGCCGTAGGTGGTCGCGTGCCATGTGGCACTGTCGGCGTACGACGTCTTCAGCAGCACGTCGCGGACCGCGGCGAACGCCGCCGGATCCGTGTCGAGCGCGAGCCGCGGGCGCCGCGAGGGCCGCACCGAGTCGTCGAACACGATCGCGTCCCCCGGCTGCGCGCGGGTCTGCACGGTGGCGGCGATGTCGTTCCAGTCGGACTGGTTCTTCGCCCACGCGGTGCGCTGCCCCACCCACACCGGCGCGGCCGCGACGAGCACGGCGGCCAGGGCGAGCACGGCGATCGCGGTGTGGGGCACCCTTCGCGACCAGTGGATGCCGTCCAGCCGGCGCACCCCGAGAGCCATGAGGATCGCGGCGGCCGGGGCCGCGAACGTGCCGTATCTCGGCGTGTAGTCGGCGATCACGGTGTTCGCGAGCAGCAGCGCACCCGTGGGGATGACGAGCCAGGCGAGCGCCACCGTCTCGAGGTCGAGCCGCCGCGGCGCGTGCCGCCGCACCAGGTCGCGCACCCAGAGGCCCGCCGCCGCGGCGATGAGCGCCCAGGCGATCACGGCGAACGGCCACGCCGCGAACCACATCTTCACGAGCACCGTGTTCGGCGTCACGACGTCGCGGTGGGCGAGGAAGGCGATCTGGTGCCGTTGCAGCTGGCCCAGCACCAGCAGCGGGGTCACGGCCAGCAGGGCGGCACCGGAGGCGACCGCCCAGTGCCGCAGGTGCCGGCGTCTGTCGCGGTCGGTCGCCAGCACGACGCCCACGGCGACCGCGAGGAGCGCCAGGTACAGGAAGACGTAGACCCCGACGGTGAGCACGACCGCGTAGACGGCCCAGCCGCGGCGTGACGGCATCCCCCGCCGAAGGACCTCGACGACCACGACCCACAGCAGCGTCGCGACGGCGGCCGAGAACGCGTAGCCGCGCGCCTCCTCGCCGGCGTAGGTCAGTCGCGGCAGCACCGCGGCCATCATGCCGGCGACCACGGCGAACCGGATCGAGGCCGGGCGTCCGGCCCCGCCGAGGCGCCCGCACAGCCAGGTCACCGCCGCCGCGCACACGCCGATCGCGAGCGCCGACGGCAGCCGCACCATGAAAGGGCTCGACCCGAAGAGCCTCACCCACTCGTGGAGCCCGAGGTAGTAGGCGCCGTGCACGGCGTCGATGCGGGTCAGCATCGACAGCAGGCTGTCGAGGGGGCGCGTGGCCGACAGCACGCTCGCCGCCTCGTCGCCCCACAGGGACGGGATCCACGAACCCGCCACGCTCACGAGCGCCGCGACGACGCCCACGATCGCGGCGGCGCGTCCCAGCCGGAGGGGGTCTGCGCCGAGCGCTTCATGCGGCGCTGCCTCGCGATCGCTCGCAGCAGCCGCCGCCGGCATCCGGCGCACCACCGGGGCCTCGGCGGCGCCGACCGGGCCCGACCCGATCCTCTCCGGTGGGACGCTCACCTCACCAGGGTGCTCCTGAACCTCTGTGAACGGGCAGGGAATCCGGAATGCGTCAGTTCGCGACCGCGTCCGCGGGCAGGTCACGACGGCCGTGACGCGCGGCGGCGACGAGACTCTGCGTGTACGGGTGGCGCGCCGCGCCGAAGATGTCCGATGCGGGCGCCGTCTCGACCAGGCGTCCGTGCTGCATGACGGCGACGCGGTGCGAGATGCGCCGCACGACGGCGAGATCGTGCGAGATGAAGAGGTACGAGACGCCCGTACGCCGCTGGAGGTCGATGAGCAGATCGATGACCGTCGCCTGGACGGTGACGTCGAGCGCGGACGTCGGCTCGTCGCACACGATGAGCGGCGACCGCCCCGCGAAGGCACGCGCGATCGCGACGCGCTGCTTCTGCCCGCCCGACAGCTGATGCGGCAGCTTGTCGAGCGCGTCCACGGGAAGACCTGTCCGGGCCACCAGCTCCTCGGGAGTGCCGTCGCCGTGCAGCAGCTCGATCGCCCGTCGCAGCGTCTGCCGCACCGTGCGACGCGGATTGAGGGAGGCATCAGGACTCTGGAACACGATCTGCACGGGCGGCGGCACGACAGGCGCGTCGAGCACGATCTCGCCGTCGTACGCCGTGAGCCCTGCCATCACGCGGCCGAGCGTCGTCTTGCCGCTCCCCGACTCGCCGACGATCCCGAGGGTCTCGCCGCGCCCGATGCGCAGGTCGACGCCGTCGAGGGCGACGTGCCCTTGGTAGTGCTTGCGCAGACCGGTGCCGACGAGGAGCGGCGGGGCGGCGGCATCCACCGGCTCGCGCACCGCGCCGTCGAACGCGGGGATCGCCGACACCAGGCGCCGCGTGTACTCGTGCGCCGGTTCGGCGACGAGACGGGCCGACGACGTCGTCTCGAGCAGTCGACCGTGCTCGAGCACGCCGACGCGATCGCTGTGGGCGGCGACCAGCGGCAGATCGTGACTGATGAGCAGGCTCGCGAACCCCAGCCGCTGCTGCAGACGGCCGATGAGCGCCAGCACCTCGGCCTGCACCTGGCTGTCGAGCCCGGTGGTGGGCTCGTCGAGGATCAGCAGGCGCGGCCGCGCGGCGAGCGCCATCGCGATCATGACGCGCTGCTGCTGCCCGCCCGACAGCTCGTGCGGGTACCGCGCCGCGAGCCGCTCGGGGTCGGGCAGCCCCACCTCGGCCAGAGAATCGTGCGTCGCCTCACGCGCCGCGGGTCGCGGCAGTCCGCGCAGGCGATGCGCCTCGGCGACCTGCGCGCCGACGGATGCCGTCGGATTGAGCGCGCGCGACGGCTCCTGGTACACCACGCCGACGTCGTCGCGGCGGTACCGGCGCAGCGACGCCGCATCGAGCGTCAGCACGTCGCGGCCGGCGACGCGCAGCTGGCCGGCGTGGACGCGGGCGCCCTTCGGGAGATAGCGGGTGAGGGCGAGCGCGATCGTGCTCTTGCCCGACCCGGACTCGCCCACGAGCCCGTGGGCCTCGCCCTCGGCGATGTCGAGGTCGACGCCCTGCACGGCGGTCCGGAACCCGCCGTCGACACGGTGGTCGATCGTGAGTCCGCGCACCGAGACGAGACCGGTCATCCGCGCAGCACCTCCTTGAGGTTGTCGGCGACGAGGTTGACCGAGACCACGAGCGACGCGATCGCCAGCGTCGGGAAGACGAGCGTCCACCACGCGCCCTGCAGGTACGCACGGTTCTCGTTGACTGCGAGCCCCCAGTCCGGCGACGGCGGCGCGGCCGCCAGCCCCAGGAACGACAGCGAGGATGCCACGAACACCGCCCCGCCGATGCTGAGCGCCGCCTGCACCGCGACCTGCGGCCACACGTTCGGCAGCAGCTCGCGCGCGAGGATGAGCCGCGTGCGCTCGCCCTGCACCTGCGCGCTCGTCACGTAGTCCTTGCCCATCTCGACGAGCACCTCGGCGCGGATGATGCGGGCGATGCCCGGCGCGAACAGCACGCCGATCGCGGCCGCCAGCACGAGCGGACTGCTGCCGAACGCGCCGACGATGACGAGGAGGAAGATCAGCGTCGGCAGAGCGAGGAACACGTCGAACGTGCGCATGAACAGCTGGTCCACCCAGCCCCGCCGGTACCCGGCGACCAGGCCGAGCGCCGTCCCGAGGACGGTGGCGATGAGCGTTCCGAGCGGGCCGATGAGCAGGGCGGACTCGGCTCCGGCGAGCACGCGGGCGAACACGTCGCGCCCGATGCGGTCCGTGCCGAACCAGTGCTCAGGGCTCGGCGGGGCGAGCTTCGCACCGGTGTCGCCGAACGGGTCCAGCCCGAACCAGCGCCACGCGATCGCGACGAACACCCACCACACGATGACGATCGCCGACACGGTGAACGTCGGGCGCCGCACGAGGGCCGCCCAGGCGCCGCCGGCGCGCGGGGGCGCGGCATCCACCGGCGCCACGAGGTCCACTCGTTCGGCGACCAGCACGTCTGCGGCCATCTCAGCCCCCTTCCGTGAACCGCACGCGCGGATCGACCACAGTGAACGTGATGTCGGTGACCAGCAGCGCGCACAGCGAGATGAGCCCCGTCACCATGACCCCGGCGGCGAGGATGAAGACGTCCTTCTTCTGCGTGGCCGTCACCAGGAGCTCGCCCAGACCCGGATAGCCGAACAACGTCTCGACGACGGCACTGCCGCCGAGCAGTGCCCCCAGGTACACGCCGATCAGCGAGATCGTCGGGATCAGCGCGTTGCGCGCGACGTGGCGGCGGAACAGTGCCCCGCCGTGCAGTCCCTTGATGACCGCGGTGCGATAGAACTGCGACCCCGTCGCCTCGACCACGCCGGTGCGGGTCATGCGCGCGAGCACCGAGACGTACCCGAGGGCGAGCGTCACGGCCGGCAGCGTCATCGCCCTGAGCTGGGGGAAGAAGCCGGTACCCACCGCGTCGCCGGACTGGATCGGCAGCACCGGGAAGATCAGCGCGAACACGATGAGCAGCAGGACGCCGATCACGAACTCGGGCACCGAGGCCAGCGACATGAGCCCCACGGTGGCGGCGCGATCCGTGCGCGACCCCTCGCGCCGGGCCTGCCACGCGCCGATCCCGATCGCCAGTGGCACGAGGATCGCGAAGGCGTAGAGCCCCAGCAGCACCGAGTTGCCCAGGCGCCCGAGCACGAGCGGCGCGACCGGCTCGCCGTAGACGAGGCTCGTGCCCCACTGCCCGGTGACGAACCCGCCCAGCCACGACAGGTAGCGGTCGACGAGGCCGCCGTCGAGGCCGTGGGCGGCATTCCACTCCTGCACCTGTGCGGCGGTCGCATACTGCCCGAGCGCGTTGCGGCCGGGATCGCCCGGCACCACCTGGATCAGCCAGAACACGAGCACCGACACGACGAGCAGCACGGCGGGGATCTGGATCGCCCGCTGCCCGACGAGCCGGCCGATCCCGCGATGACGGACGCGCAGCACCGCCGGCCCCCGCCCGAGACGGGGACCGCCCTCGAGGCGGGGGTCGGCGGTCATGCGTCAGTCCTCGATCGAGATGCCGGAGAAGTCGTAGCCGGTGTAGAAGTCCAGCGCGCCGGCGAACTCGCCCTTGACCCGCTTGTCCTGCAGCGACTGCGCCTTCGAGAAGGCCGGGACGATCACGGGCAGATCGGTCCA
>Ga0160450_100569_pt1 | contig 20628 bp, 17 predicted proteins | sample HID1975K_E1MG_FD_108257 | JGI IMG/M metagenome (GOLD analysis project Ga0160450, IMG submission 108257) | Enriched soil microbial communities from UW Madison campus, WI, USA - HID1975K_E1 MG | ecosystem: Environmental > Terrestrial > Soil > Unclassified | place: USA: Madison, Wisconsin...
CTGCTGGCCTTCGGCGGCATCGACCTGGTCGTCAACAACGCCGGGCTGTCGCTCTCCAAGCCGCTGCTGGAGACCACCGAGAAGGACTGGGATCTGCAGCACGACGTCATGGCGAAGGGCTCGTTCCTCGTCGCCAAGGCCGCCGCGAAGGCCCTCATCGAGCAGAAGATGGGCGGCGACGTCATCTACATCTCGTCGAAGAACTCCGTCTTCGCCGGCCCCAACAACATCGCGTACTCTGCCACCAAGGCCGACCAGGCCCACCAGGTGCGCCTGCTCGCGGTCGAGCTCGGCGAGCACGGCGTACGCGTGAACGGCATCAACCCCGACGGCGTCGTGCGCGGCTCGGGCATCTTCGCCGCGGGCTGGGGCGCCAACCGCGCCGCCACCTACGGCGTCAAGGAAGAGGACCTCGGACAGTTCTACGCCAACCGCACGATCCTCAAGCGCGAGGTCGTGCCCGAGAACGTCGCCGACGCGGTCTACGTGCTGACCGGCCCCGAGCTCTCGCGCACCACCGGCCTGCACATCCCCGTCGACTCCGGCGTCGCCGCCGCCTTCCTCCGATGAAATCCCCTTCAGGCAGAGGCGTCGTCGCCGCCGTCGACCTCGGCGCGACGAGCGGCCGCGTCATGCTCGGCTACGTCGGCGACGGCGTGCTGCGCCTGGAGCAGGTCGCACGCTTCCCGAACGGCCCCGTCGAGGGGCCCGACGGCGGCCTGCACTGGGACTTCACCGCCCTGTACCGGCACATCGTCGAAGGCCTCGCCGAGGCGCTGCGCCGCGAACCGGCCATCGCGAGCATCGGCATCGACTCGTGGGCGGTCGACTACGGCCTCGTCCACGGCGACGAGGTGCTCGGCGAGCCGTTCCACTACCGCGACGAGCGCACGGCGCGGGGAGTGGATGCCGTCCACGCCGCGGCCCCGTTCACGGAGCTGTACCGGCGCAACGGCCTGCAGTTCCTGCCGTTCAACACGCTTTACCAGTACGCCGTCGAGGAGCGGCTGACCGATGCCGAGGTCGCGCTGCTGATCCCCGACCTGGTGGCGTTCCTGCTGACCGGCGCCCGCTCGGCGGAGCGCACGAACGCCTCGACCACCGGCCTCGTCGACGTCCGCACCGGCGAGTGGGACCACGAGCTCGCCGCCCGCCTCGGGCTGCCGGCATCCGTCCTCCCCCCGCTCGTCGACCCGGGCCAGGTGCTCGGGACGCTGCGCGGCGAGGCGCGCGAGCGCGTCGGCGCTCCGCTCGAGGTCGTCGCCGTGGGCTCGCACGACACCGCGTCCGCGGTCGTCGCGGTTCCGCTGAGCACCCCCGGCGCCGCATACATCTCGTGCGGCACGTGGGGGCTGGTCGGGGTCGAGCTCGACGCTCCCGTCGTCAGCGATGAGGCTCGCGCGGCCAACTTCACCAACGAGGGCGGCGTCGACGGACGTGTGAGGTTCCTGCACAACGTCACCGGCCTGTGGCTGCTCAGCGAGGCCGTGCGCACGTGGGAGGCCGAGGACGGCGCCGCGATCGACCTGCCCGCTCTGCTGGCCGACGCGGCGACCGTGACCGGCGGCATCCCGCTGTTCGACGCGAACGATCCTCGACTGGCGGCGCCCGGCGACATGCCGGCGCGCATCGCCGCCGTCCTCGCGGAGTCGGGCGCGGACGTCCCCGCGACGCGCGCCGCGTTCGCCCGCACGATCGTCGAGAGCATCGCCCAGGCGTTCGCCGGCGCCGTCGCTACCGCCGGACGGCTGACCGGGCGCGAGGTCGACGTGATCCACATCGTCGGCGGCGGCGCCCTCAACCGACTGCTCTGCCAGGCGACCGCCGACCGGTCGGGCCTCCCCGTGCTCGCCGGGCCGGTGGAGGCCACCGCGCTCGGAAACGTGCTGGTACAGGCGCGCGCGCACGGCTGGTTCGGCCCCGACGCGACCCTGGAGGACCTGCGTCGCGTGGTGGCCGCATCCACGTCGCCCGAACGCTACGAACCGCGCGCGTGACCGGCTACGGCGCCGCGTTCGACTGGGCGCGCGGGCACGTCGACGCGGGGCGCCTGCCCACCGCGGTACTGGGCGTCGCGACGGCCGACGGCGTCGTGGCGCTCGACGCGTTCGGCGCGACCGGCGGTCGCCCCGCCCGCGTCGACGACCCCTTCTGGCTGTTCTCGATCACCAAGGTGCTGACGGGCCTCACCGCCGCCCGGGCGATCGAGCGCGGGTTCCTCACGACCGAGACGCCGCTCACCGACGCGATCCCGGGGTTCGGCGCCGACCGCGACGTCGACGACGTCGTGCGCCTGCGTCACCTCGTGAGTCACACCGCCGGCATCCCCGAGCCCACGCTCGATCCCGCCGACGGGCTGCGGGCCGCCCTGCTCGCACCCGGCCGCGACTTCGCCGCCGGCACGGCGTCCCGCTACTCGACGGTGGCGTTCGACGGCATCGTCGAGCTCGTGCGGCACGCCGCGGGATGGGAATGGGATGCCGACATCGCGGCGTGGTCCGCAGACCTGGGCGCCACGGGGTTCACGCTCGACCCCCGCGCCGACCCGCATGAGGTCGTCGACGCCGAACGCCTCGGGCTCGACATGGACGGCTTCGCGAGCCACCGCAACCCCGGGGCCGGCATGATCGGCACGGCCGCGGATCTGCTCGGGCTCGGTTCGGCGCTGCTGCGTATCGGCCACGGCGAGCGCGATGGTGTGGTGCAGCCCGAGACCCTCGCCATGATGCGGCGACCGCTGACCGGCGACATCCCCCGGCTCGACCCCTATCCGGCCTCGGCGGGGCAGGACTGGGGGTTCACGTTCAACCTGCGCACGCGCGCTCCGGCGCTCGTCGACCGCGACGTCTTCGGTCACGCCGGCTGGGCGGGCACCGAGTTCTGGGTGCACCCGACCGCGGGCGTCGCCTACGTGCTGCTGACCAATCAGGCCGAGCGGCACGGCGTCGACGCCGACCGGCTCGACAACGCGGTCGTCGCGGGCGTCTGACGCGCGTCAGCCACGCAGCGGCCGCGTCGAGCCGCGAGGCTTGAGCTCGACCTCGAACACCTCGCGCACCGCAGCGGTGCGACCGGCGATCCGCTCCAGGAGCATCTGCACGGCGCGGGCGCCCATGCGCTCGCCCGGCTGGTCGACGCTCGTGAGCGAGATCGCGGGGTGGGCGGCCAGCGCGACGTCGTCATAGCCGATCACCGACAGGTCGGCGCCGGTGTCGGCGAGCGCACGCATCGCCCCGAGCGCCAGCTCGTCGTGCGCGGCGAAGACGGCGGTCGCCTGCGTGCCCCGCCCGATCGCGGCGAGCGTCGCACGATATGCCGCGTCGGCGCCGTCCTCGGTGCCCCACACCTCGGGCTCGAGGCCGCGCGCCGACATCGCGGCGAGGTACTCCCGCAGGCGGCCGCTGTGCGGGTACGGCGCGTTCGGGTCCTCCTTCGGCAGCGTCAGATGCGCGATGCGCGTGTGCCCGAGCTCGAACAGGTGCTGCAGCGCCAGTCTCGCGCCGCCCAGGTCGTCTCCGGCGACGACGTCGTAGCGGTCGGACGTGTCGAGGCGCCCGAACATCACCAGCGGCACGGATCCCGCGATCCGTTCGAGCGCATCCTCGTCGACCCGCGGCGACACGGCGATGAGCCCGTCGACCTGCCGGTCGACCAGGGCCTCGAGGGCACGGTAGCCGAGCCGGGAGCCCGTCTCGGCGGGCGCGAGGATGAGCTGGTACGGCGTGCCCTCGAGCGCCGCGGTGGCGCCGCGCACGATCCGCACGAAGAACTGGTTCGCGAGATCGGGCAGCTCGATGCCGATCGTGTAGGTGCGCCCGCGCATGGCCCGCGCCGCGATGCTCGGGCGGTAGTTCAGCTCGGTCATCGCCGCGGTCACGCGCTCGCGCATCGCGTCGCTCACGCCGTAGGCGTCGCGCAGCACCTTCGAGACCGCCGCCCGCGACACGCCGGCCCGCACGGCGACATCCTCGATCGTCGCGCGGCGCGGGGGTGGAGCGTGGGTCATTCAGGCCTCGCGGGTGATCGTCACCTTGACGTGGAGGTTGCTCTTGAACGGGCCCGCGTACACGCCGCGCAGCGGCGGCACGTCGCCGTAGTCCCGGCCTCGGCCGACGAGCACGTGGCGGTCGCCGATCTCGATGTTGTTCGTGGGATCGAAGCCCTGCCACTCCCCCGCGAACCACTCGACCCAGGCGTGCGACTCGCCCGTCACGGCGACGCCGACCTCTGCCGACGGCCGCGGGTGCAGGTAGCCCGACACGTAGCGCGCCGGGATGCCGACGGCGCGCAGCGCGCCCAGCGTGATGTGCGCGATGTCCTGGCACACGCCCTTGCGGGCCTCCCACGCCTCGGCGGCGGTAGAGTGCACGCCCGTCACGCCGTGCATGTACTCGACGGCATCCCCCACCGCCACCGAGATGGCGTGCGCGGCGCGACCGGGGTGGACGTGCTGCGCGGCGATGGAGCGGGCGAGCTCGGCGACCTCGTCGTGCGGGCGGGTGCGGTTCGTGAGCGAGAGCTGCTCGACGGTCTCGATGGAGCGGTTCGCCTCGCGGGCCAGCCCGTCCCATGTGACGTCGATGTGCTCGAGCGGGCGCGGACGCACCTCGACGAGCGATCGCGCCGTGATCGACAGCGCCGAGTGCGGCGACAGCACGTCGAATGCCGCGACGCGCGTGCCGAAGTAGTCGACGTACTGGTTGACCGACGTCGACGGCTCGATGTCGAGCGACGAGTTGAGCACGAACTGGCTGTCGGTCGAGACCGGCAGCATGCGCGCCTCGTTGTACGACGCGGTGACGTCGCCGCCGTAGCTGAACCCGGTCTGGTGCTCGATGCGCAGGCGCTTCATGAGATCTCTCCGATCCAGCTCGGCTCGGCCTGCGTCGGGAAGAACCGCCCGCGGATCGCTTCGGACGCCTCGCGCGTGACCTGCTGCACGCGGTCCATGTGAGTGGGCAGCTCGCCGAGGATCTCGGAGATCGGCCGGTACTCCAGGTCGTTGCGGATCTGCCCGAGGGCGCGCAGCACGGTGTTGGAGTGCCCGACCCGGTCGGCGCGGGGGTCGATGGCGCTCATGCACTCCTCGGCGCGCTGGATCGAGTAGATGATCGAGCGCGGGAACAGGCGGTCGAGCAGCAGGAACTCCGCCGCGTTGCGCGCGCTCGGCATGCCCCGGTACGTGCGCAGGTACGCCTCGTAGGCGCCGCACGAGCGCAGGATCGTCGTCCACGACGGTCCCGACGCCTCGGTCAGCGACCGGGTCGCGAGCATCCGCGCGGTCATGTCGGTGCGCTCGATGCTGCGGCCGAGGGTGAAGAACTGCCAGGCCTCGTCACGGCTCATGGAGGAGTCGTGGATGCCGACGGCCAGCGCCGCCCGTTCACGGACCCACTGGAAGAACTCGTGCACGCGATCGTTCTGCAGGCGCCGCGGCATGCGCGCGTTCGTCGTGTTGAGGGTCTCCCACAGCTCGGTCGAGACGATCTCGCGGGCGCGTCGGGCGTTCTCGCGCGCCGCGGTGAGGGCATAGGCGATGCTCGACGGGTTCATCCGGTCGACGGCCAGCCGCGACAGCACGTCCTCGCGGCGGACGTGCTCGACGCCCTCGGGCGGGAGCGAGCCCATGACGCTCAGCAGCGACCGGCACGCGGTGTCCTCGTCGATCCACGGGTCTTCCAGCAGCAGCTGCAGGTGCACGTCGAGGATGCGGGCGGTGCCGTCGCTGCGCTCGATGTAACGGCCGATCCAGAAGAGCGATTCGGCGATGCGGCTCAGCACGGCGCACCTCCGCATCCCGGTCGCTGAGCTTGTCGAAGGGCCGTCCCGGAGGGCTCGGCGACCGACGCGGTCTGCTGCTGCTGCTGTTCGTGCTGCTCGTGGGTGCCGCGGCCCGGGTCCTGCGGCGAGTGCGTGGGCTCGGTCTGCGCGTCGTAGATGATCGGGATCGCCGCGGTCACGTTCGCGGCCTGGTCGGCGACGAGCTCGGGGACGCCGCGGCCGTGACCGTATTCGACCTGGCCGGGGGCGGAGCCGCCCACGATCCAGGTGTCCTTCGACCCGCCGCCCTGGCTGGAGTTCACGACGAGCTGCCCCTCGGGCAGCGCGACGCGGGTGAGGCCGCCGGGGAGCACCCAGACGTCCTCGCCGTCGTTCACGGCGAACGGTCGCAGGTCGGCGTGACGCGGCCGCATCCCGTCTTCGACGAGGGTGGGGATGGTCGACAGCATCACGACGGGCTGCGCGATCCAGCCACGGGGGTCGGCGAGCAGGTTCTTGCGGAGTTTCTCGAGCTCGGCGGGCGAGGCGTCCGGACCCACGACGAGACCCTTGCCGCCCGATCCGTCGACCGGCTTCACGACGAGCTCGTCGAGCCGGTCGAGCACCTCTTCGAGCGCGCCCGGGGCTTCCAGGCGCCACGTGTCGACGTTCTTGAGGATCGGCTCCTCTGCCAGGTAGTACCGGATGAGGTCGGGCACGTAGGTGTAGAGCAGCTTGTCGTCGGCGACGCCGTTGCCGACGGCGTTGGCGATGGTGACGTTGCCCAGGCGCGCGGCGAGCATGAGCCCCGGCGCTCCGAGCATCGAGTCGGCGCGGAACTGCAGCGGGTCGAGGAAGTCGTCGTCGACGCGGCGGTAGATGACGTCGACGCGCTTGGGTCCGCGCGTGGTGCGCATGAACACCTTGCCGCCCACGCACAGGAGGTCCCGGCCCTCGACGAGCTCGACGCCCATGAGGCGGGCCAGCAGCGTGTGCTCGAAGTACGCGGAGTTGTAGACGCCCGGCGTGAGCACGACGACGTTGGGGTCCTCGATGCCCGCCGGGGCGGACGCACGCAGCGCCGCGAGCAGCTTGTTGGGGTAGTCGCCGACCGGGCGCACGCGCATCGACACGAACAGCTCGGGGAGCGTCTGCGCCATCACCCGGCGGTTCGAGATGACGTAGCTGACGCCCGAGGGCACCCGCACGTTGTCTTCGAGCACACGCATCTCGCCGTGCTCGTCGCGGATGAGGTCGATGCCCGACACCTGGATCCGCACGCCGTTGGCGGGCTGGATGCCGGCGGCCTGGCGATAGAAGTACTGCGAGCTCGAGATCAGCCGGGCGGGCAGCACCTCGTCGCGCACGCAGTGCTGGTGACCGTACGCGTCGGCGAGGAACGCCTCGAGCGCGCGCACGCGCTGCTTGACGCCCGCCTCGATGCGCGACCACTCGTCGAACTCGATGACGCGCGGCACGGCGTCGAGCGGGAACGGCCGCTCCTCGCCGGCGAAGTCGAATGTGACGCCCTGCGCGAGGTACGAGCTGGCGAGCGAATCAGTGCGTCCGCGCAACTCCTCCTGTGTCATCTGCGCCAGCGCCTGATACAGCTCTCGATAGGCCTCGCGCGACTCGGCGAGGGCGCCGGGGTGAGCCGGGCTCCCGAACATCTCGTCGAACGCGGGCACCCCCGAGGGCGTCTTGCGCGGCGCGAGCGTCGAGCCGTAGCCGTCGAACAGATCACCCATGCCATGAGCCTAATGCGGCCCGGATTGCGGACGTGTTTCGCCGGACGCGACGGCGACGGACGGTGCGGATGCCGCATCCCGAACGTACGCTTCTGTCATGGCTCGTTCGTCCCGGCGGGACCGCGTCCCGGCGCCCCTGGCGTGGGTGGCAGGCGTCGCCGCCGTCGTGCTCGGAGCAGGGCTCGGCGAACTCACCGCGGCGGTGGTCTCGCCCGCGTCGAGCCCCGTCGCCGTCGTCGGCGGGGCGCTCATCGACGCGGCGCCGCCGTGGGCGAAGGACACCGCGATCGCCCTCTTCGGCACGGGCGACAAGGCCGCGCTGCTGACCGGCATCGGCGTCGCGATGATCGTGCTCGCCGCTCTCGCGGGCTGGCTCGAGGCCCGGCTGCCTCCCTGGGGTGCAGCGGTCGTCGCGTTCTTCGGCACTGTGGGGGCGGTCGTCGCGGCCACGCGTCCCGGCGCGGGCGCGCTGGCGTGGCTGCCGGCCGTCGTCGCCGGCGCCGTCGGTGCGGTGGCGCTGTGGCTGCTGGCCGGGATGCTGCGACCGCGGCCCGCCCGAACGACTCAGGATTCGCCGGCGCGGACGGCGGATGCCCCCGCCGCTAAGGAGGTCACCGAAGCGAAGAGCCGGGATGCGCGCACGCACGCGTCTCAGCCGAGCCGCCGGACCTTCTTCGCGTGGGCTGGAGCGGCGACCGTCGTGGGGATCGTGGCGGTCGCCGTGGGCGGCCTGCGCAGCGCGGCGTCGACGGGCGTGACGGCGGCGCGACGGGCGCTGCGGCTGCCGGCACCGGCGACGGCGGCACCACCCGTCCCCGCCGGCGCCGAACTCGACCTGCCGGGCCTCGCCGACGTCGTCACGCCGAACGCCGGCTTCTACCGGATCGACACGGCGCTCATCGTGCCCGAGGTGGACCCTGCGGACTGGCGGCTGCGGATCCACGGCATGGTCGCGCACGAGATCGAGCTGACGTGGGACGAGCTGCTCGCCCTGCCGCTGCAGGAGTCGTGGACGACGCTCACGTGCGTGTCGAACGAAGTGGGCGGCAACCTGATCGGCAACGCCCGGTGGCTGGGACACCCGGTGCGGGAGCTGCTCGCCCGCGCGCAGCCGACCGCGGACGCCGACATGGTGCTGTCGAAGTCGATCGACGGGTTCACGGCATCCACTCCTCTCGAAGCCCTCACCGACGGGCGCGACGCGATCCTCGCCGTCGGCATGAACGGCGAGCCGCTGCCGCTGGAGCACGGCTTCCCGGTGCGCATGGTGGTGCCGGGGCTGTACGGGTACGTGTCGGCGACGAAGTGGGTCGTCGACCTGGAGGTGACGCGGTTCGACCGGGCGCGGGCGTACTGGACCGATCGAGGCTGGTCCGAGCGCGGACCGATCAAGCTCGAGTCCCGCATCGACGTTCCGCGCCGCGAGCAGGGGCTCAAGGCCGGCGACGTGATGATCGCGGGCGTCGCGTGGCAGCAGCAGGTGGGGATCTCGGCCGTCGAGGTGCGCATCGACGAGGGCGAGTGGCAGCCCGCCACCCTCGCCGCCGCGATCTCGGACGACACCTGGGTGCAGTGGAGCCTGCCGTGGACCGCCGAGAAGGGCGACCACGTGATCCAGTGCCGGGCGACGAGCAAGACGGGCGAGGTGCAGACCGAGACCGAGGCGCCGCCGGCACCGGACGGCGCGACGGGGTGGCACTGGCGGACGGTCTCGGTGTTCTGAGGCTGTCGACACCGACCGCCCCACCGGTCTAATGTCCAGGTGTCCACAGGTTTCCGCCGACCGGACACACGTGACCGGCTCTCCCGATAGCATGCGGTGAGGACCGGCCGCTGGGGAGCGCCGGTACGTGGGAGGTATGGGTGCCTGATCCGTTGGAGCTTCTCGTCGCGCGCTTGCTCGAGCTCGCGACCGTCGACGAGGCCACCGGCATGCGCCGCCTGCCGCCAGAACGCGAGCTGTGCGACGCCCTCGGCATGAGCCGCGGCACCCTGCGCGAGCAGCTCGCCGTGCTCGAGCGCCTCGGCTTCCTCACGCGGACGCAGGGGCGCGGCACGTACCTGAGCAACCCGTCGTACGACTTCGTGCGCACGTTCTTCGCGATCGCCCGCGAGCTCGGGCACCTCACCGACGACGAGTTCTCGGAGTCCCGCGTGCTGCTCGAGGAGGCACTGGCCGAGGCCGCCGCCCGCCGCGCGACCCCCGACGAGGTCGCGGAACTGCGTGCCGTGGTCGACCGCATGGTCGCCTCGCAGGCCGCCGGCGACTCCGACGACGCCCACGAGGCGGACGTCGCGTTCCACCGCCGGCTGCAGACCGTCGTCGACAACTCCGTGCTGCAGTTCCTCCACGAGGGCCTCAGCCATGTGCTGCGGGACGACATCGCGGCACGCCGGCTCGCCGTCGCCGAGGCGCCGGCGGACCTGCGCTCCGACAGCATCCACTACGAGATCGTCGATGCGATCGCGGCCGGCGACCCGGCGGGCGCGCGTTCGGCGATGCGCCGCCACTTCGGCGGACGACCGCCGGGGGTCCGCTCGGCCTGAGCCCGATCTGCCGTCAGCGCTCTGGGTGATCCCGGTCTGTTGACGCATCGAACTCTATCGTGTTTCGATAGCTATGCATCGAATAACGATAGGAAGTGCATGCCGCACAGCGACTCCACAGCTGCGGGCGAGCCGGAATCCGCCGAGCAAGGGCCGACGCCCGAGACGGTGCAGATCGAGCCCGGCCTCGCCCCCAGAGTCAGGCGCATCGTCTTCATCGTGGTCGGCTCGGCGGCAGCAGCAGCGCTCGCACTACTCATTACGGCCGTGTGGCTCGGCGCGACCGGTCTGGGTGCCGTCGGGCTCCTCGTCGGCCGCTTCGACTCCTTGGCGCTGGCCGCCGTCGCGGCGGTGACGCTGCTGTCCGCCGGAGTCATCGCGCTGTTCGCCCTCCCCGCCGACGGGTGGTGGCTCGTGCTCATGATCCCGGTGCGGATCGTCGCCGCCCTGGCGGCTCTGCTCACCTTCTTGGTCGCATTGCTCGTCTGCTGGGACGACAGCGCGACGGCACTGCGCGTCAACGGGTGCGAGACCGGCTACATCGTGGTCGAGGAATCCTTCCTGTTCTCCGTACGAGGTGACGTGTACCGGCAGGACGGCGTCATTGTGCACCGAATGCAGCAAACCTCCGGCGACGACGCCTTCCGCCCGTTCGCCAATGGCGCTTACGTCACCGAGCGCGTCGGCGACAGCATCCACGTCTGGTACAGCATGCACTCCGATGCACGGTTCGTATCGACGGACGGCGAACCGGCTCTCACGCTCCCGGTACGCCCGGGGCACGGCTGCTGAGCCGGGCCCACGGGCTCAGGCGGCGAGCACCGTCCGCAGCTGCTCGACCGCCCAGTCCAGCTCGGTCGCGCGGATGACGAGCGGCGGCGCGATGCGGATCGTCTGCCCGTGCGTGTCCTTCGCGAGCACGCCGCGGGCGATGAGGCGCTCGGCGATCTCGCGCCCGGTGCCGACGGCGGGGTCGATGTCGACGCCGGCCCACAGCCCCGCCACGCGCACGGCGGTGACGCCGTGGCCGACGAGCTCATGCAGCTTCGCCTCGAGGTGCTCGCCCAGCAGCTTGGCGCGCCCCTGGAACTCGCCGGTCTGCAGCACCTCGACGACGCGCAGCCCCACCGCCGCGGCGAGCGGGTTGCCGCCGAACGTCGAGCCGTGCTCCCCCGGCCGGATCACGCCGAGCACGTCGCGGTCGGCGACGACGGCCGAGACCGGCAGGATGCCGCCGCCCAGCGCCTTGCCGAGCAGATACACGTCGGGCACGACGCCCTCGCGATCGCACGCGAAGGTCTCGCCGACGCGCCCGAGGCCGGACTGGATCTCGTCGGCGATGAACAGCACGCCGTGCGCCGTGCAGATGTCGCGCACCGCGCGCAGGTAGCCCTCGGGCGGGAGGATGACGCCCGCCTCGCCCTGGATCGGCTCGATGAGGACGGCGACCGTCTCGGGCGTGATCGCGGCCTCGATCGCCGCAGCGTCGCCGAACGGCACCGACACGAAGCCGGGTGTGAAGGGACCGAACCCGTCACGCGCGGACGGGTCGTCGCTGAAGCCGACGATCGTGGTCGTCCGGCCGTGGAAGTTGCCGTGGGCGACGACGATGGTCGCGGCATCCGCCGGCACGCCCTTGACGCGGTAGCCCCACGCGCGGGCGACCTTGATGCCCGTCTCGACGGCCTCTGCGCCGGTGTTCATCGGCAGCACGAGGTCCTTGCCGCACAGCGCGGCGAGCGCCGTGGCGAAGGGGCCGAGGCGGTCGTTGTGGTACGCACGGCTCGTCAGGGTGAGCCGCCCCAGCTGCTCCTGCGCGGCCGCGAGGATCGCAGGATGCCCGTGGCCGAAGTTCAGTGCCGAGTAGGCCGACAGCAGGTCGAGGTATCGCTTGCCCTCGACGTCGGTCACCCACGCACCCTCGCCCCGCGAGACCACGACGGGCAGCGGGTGGTAGTTGTGGGCGAGGTGCTCCTCCTCGCCGGCGATGATCCGGATCATCGCCGTGTCGGTGAGAGCGCGCTCGTTGAGGCCGAGCCGGTCCCCGCGGCCGGACCGGTCCCCGAGCTTGTCGAGGGGTGTCGAGGTCATGTCTCCTCCTCCGCTCAGCGCCGCAGTTCGAGCGTGCAGCACTTGATGCCGCCGCCGCCGAGCAGCAGCTCCGACAGGTCCACGAGCACCGGGTTGTACCCGCGCTCGCGCAGCTGCGCCTCGAAGCCCGTCGCGCGCGGCGAGATGATCACATTGCGGCCGTCGCTGGCCGAGTTCAGGCCGAACACGGCACCGTCGGCGTCGGCGACCTTGATGGCGTCGGGGTAGCGCTCGGCGAGGATCGCCTGACTGCGCTCGTCGAACGCGTGCTCGAGGTACGCGATGTTGGCCTTGTCGACGCCGCCGGGCCCCTGCACCGGGTCGAGCACCGAGATCGCGGTGTCGAGGTGGTAGAACCGCGGGTCCACGAGCGTGAGGCTCACGACCTCCTTGCCGAACACGTCGGCGAGCTCGCGGTGGCTGTCTCCGGTGGAGCGGAACCCGGTCCCCGCGAGGATCGTGTCGCCCACCAGCAGGAAGTCGCCCTCGCCCTCGTTGACCTCGACCGGCGCCGCGACCTCGAAGCCGTTGTCGCGGAACCAGTCCATGAACGCGGGACCTTCGGGCACGCGCTCCTGATAGCGGAACTTCGCGCCGTACGCGACGCCGCCGATCACGAATCCGCCGTTGGCGGTGTAGACCATGTCGGGAAGACCGGGGATCGGATCGATCAGCTGCACGTCGTGCCCGAGTGCGAGGTACGTGTCGTACAGCGCCTGCCACTGCCGCACCGCGAGGGCGGTGTCGGTCGGATTGGCCGGCTCCATCCAGGGGTTGATGGTGTAGCTCACCGTGAAGTGCTCGGGGCGGCACATCAGGTAGCTGCGGTGCTGCGGGATCCGGCCGGACGCTGCGTCGGTCGAAGCGGCGGTCTCGGCGGGTGCGGGCGCGATGTCGTTGGACATGTGTCTCCTTGCGAAGTACGGCGGACGCTGTCCAGAGGCCCGGCGGCTTCACCTCACTCGGTCCAGAGCTTGGCGAAGAGCAGTCCCGGGCACGCCGCCTCCATTGTCTCACGCCCGCTGTGCACGGACGGGGAACCAGGAGGGAATCCGGATGCCGCCACCTCAGTCCGCGAGCACCACGATCTTGCCCACGACATGGCCGTCGGCGACCTCGGCGAGCGCGTCGGCGGCTCCGGCGAACGGAGCGGTGCGCGCGATGACGGGGCGCAGGTCGCCTGCCGCGGCGAGCGCCACGAGGCCGGCGAGGACGTCGGGCCTCGCCGTCGCCGCGAGCGGCACGAGCGGTCGCTTCGAGCCGATCGAGATCAGTCCGGCTCGCACAAGTCGCCCGATCGGGCCGAGCACGCGGCCGCCTTCGCCCGAGACCAGCACGACACGGCCGCCCTCGCGCACGAGATGCCGCAGCACCCGCAGCGGAGCGGTACCGGCGATGTCGAGCACCGCGTCGAACGAGCCCGCGGCGAGCTCCGGCCCACCGGGCTGCACACGGCGGTAGTCGAGGATGCGGGCGGCACCCAGCGATTCGACGAGGGCGCGGTTGCGCTCGCCGCAAAGGGCCCACACCTCGGCGCCGCGGAGTGCGGCCAGCTGCACGGCGAAGGTGCCGACGCCGCCCGACGCGCCGATCACGAGCACCCGCGCAGGCTTGGCACCGGAGGCCTCGACCCCGGCCTTCTCCAGCGCCTGCCAGGCCGTGCCCGCCGCGACCGGCAGTGCTGCGGCGAGCACGGGATCGAGCGTGTCCGGTCGGGGCACCAGCCGCTGCGCGGGAGCGAGCGCGAACCGCGCGAGCCCCCCGCCGGGCAGCTCGCCGACGACCTCGTCGCCGACCTCGACCGTGGTCACGCCCTCGCCCACCGCGACCACGGTGGCGGCGGCATCCATCCCCCGCACCGGCTGCCGGGGGCGCCGGAGGCCGAACGCGAGACGCACGAGCAGCGGCTCGCCGCGCATGACCCGGGCGTCGCCGTTGTTGAGGCCGGTGGCGCGCAGGCGCACCAGCACCTGGCCCCGCGCCGGGGTCGGCACGGGGACGTGCTCGAGGACGAGGGCGTCGGCTTCGCCGTAGCGGCGCTGCCGCCACGCCGGCATGCTCTGGGTGGGCGTTTCGACGGACATGTCATTCCCCCGGGTAGTCGAAGAGGTCGTCGAGCCCGACGCCGAACGCGCGCGCGAGCTGGAAGGCGAGCTCGAGACTGGGCGAATAGCGTCCCTGCTCGATCGCGATGAGGGTCTGCCGCGTCACCCCGACGGTGCGGGCGAGGTCGGCCTGCGTCATGCCGGCGGCCTCACGGGTCGCACGGATGGAGTTGGTGACCTGCGTGGGCTTGACCATCAGACGAGCCCGCGCCGGTAGGCGATGACGCTCGCGATGCCGCCGACGATCGACGACACCGCGAACCCGAAGAACATCGTGTTGGCGATCCAGAACCAGTCCGCCTCGAACGCGCACAACACGATGACCCCGAGCCCCGCGATGACGATGAACGCCTGTCCGACGCGGGTCGACATGTGGGCGATGTCGCGGTCGCGCTGGTCGCTCTTGCCGACTCCGTCGGGGTCGCGCATGCCGGCGAGGATCCCCCACGCGATGCTGACGAGGATCGCGGCCACGATGCCGCCCCCGATGGTCCAGAGCATGAGCGGCACCCAGTCCACGTCGGTGACCGGGCCGCTGCCCGCCTGCTGCAGCACGAGCACGACGTAGACCGTCACGGCGATCACGCTGACGATGAGACCCGCCCACGCGTTGCGCTCTTCGTAGACCATGACTCCGCCCTCCTCATGTAAAGAATCTTTGACATCTGCACGGTACGCCGCGCCCCCTCGCGATGTCAAGGATTCTTTACATTGCCTTCCTTCCGCGCCTCGGTGAAAATGGTCGACGACGGGCCGATCGGGGGTGGGCGATGGCGGCGACGCTGCACGACGTCGCACGGCTTGCCGGTGTCTCCATCAAGACCGTGTCGAACGTCATCAACGACTACCCGTACATCCGGCCCGCCACGAAGGAGCGCGTCGAGGCGGCGATCGCCGAGCTCGGCTACACGCCCAACCTCACGGCCCGCAGCCTGCGCTCCGGACGCACCGGGGCGATCGCCCTGGCCGTACCCGACCTCGCGCTCGCCTACTTCGCCGAGCTGGCGGCATCCGTCATCGAAGCCGCCGAGGCCTCGGGCCTGGTCGTCACGATCGAGCAGACCGGCAGCGGCGGCCGGCAGCGCGAACTCGACCTGCTCACCAGTCCCCGCCGCAAGATGAGCGACGGTCTCATCTTCAGCCCATTGGAGATGAGCCAGGACGACGTGGCCCGCCTGGACGTCGGCTACCCGCTCGTGCTGCTCGGCGAGCGCATCTTCGCGGGACCCGCCGACCATGTCACGATGCGCAACGTCGAAGCGGCCCGCGCCGCGACCGAGTACCTGATCAGGGCCGGCCGCCGCCGCATCGCCATCGTCGGCGCGCACGAGGACGAGCTGATCGGCTCGGCCGCGTTGCGCCTGCAGGGCTACCGCGAGGCGCTCGAAGCCCAGGGCATCCCGTTCGATGCGCGCCTCATCGGCCCCTCGGTCCAGTGGCACCGTGCCGACGGCGCCCGGTCGATGCGCGAGATCCTCGAGCGGGGCACGGACTTCGACGCCGTCTTCGCGCTCAACGACACGCTGGCCTTCGGCGCCATGCGCGCGCTGCAGGAGGCAGGGCAGCGCGTTCCCGACGACGTGGCCGTCATGGGGTTCGACGACGTCGACGAGGCGCAGTACTCGATCCCCTCGCTCACGACCGTCGACCCCGGCCGCGCCTGGATCGCGCGCACCGCCGTGTCCACCCTCATCGAGCGCATCGAGGGCCTCGACACCGCCCCGCGTCTGCTGCTCGCCGACTTCGAGATCATGCAGCGCGAGTCGGCGCCCGCTGTCGCCCGCTGACCCCGTCCTTCTCGGGGTCGGGGCGGGAGGGGGATGCTTTCGCCGAGCGTCGTTCGGTTTATGATTCCTCAGCCCGTCATCGCGGACGGGCGCACACAGCAACCCGGAGTTCCACATGCGCAAGCGCTGGATCGCGCTCATCGTCGTCGCGTCCGTCCTCGTCGTCGCCCTCGTCGGCGTGTACTGGGCGGGCCGCAGCCTCTTCCACATGCCGACCGCGAAGGGGGTGGACTCCGTGGTCGGCGAGCTCGGCGGCACGCGCGTGCTCGGCGTCTTCGCACACCCCGACGACGAGCAGACGGTGAACGGCCTGTTCTGGCGGGCGAAGACGCAGGACGGCGCGTACACCGCCATGATCACGGCGACTCAGGGCGAGGCCGGGCACCAGGTGCCCGTCGTCGCACGCCAGGACGACCTCGGCGACATCCGCAAGGCCGAGGCGCTCAAGAACAGCTTCAACCTCGGCGTCGACGAGCACGAGGTGTGGGACTACCCCGACGGCGGCGTGCCCGAGGTGGACGAGCAGGAGCTCGTCGACCGGGTCGCCGACACGATGAAGCGCATCGAGCCGGACGTCGTCGTGGCGTTCTGGCCCGAGTCCGGCGCGACCGGCCACAAGGACCACATGCGCATGGGCGAAGTCGCCGAGAAGGCGATCGCCCAGCTCGAGGACGAGGGGGGCTCGTACACCGGCCCGAAGTACATCGTCTACACGATCAGCCCCACGAAGGCACTGGAGCTGTTCGGCGGCGAGGCCGGCGCGTTCGTCGTCGAGAACCAGCCCGACCCCGAGTACGCCATGTCGGCCGAGACCGGCAAGAAGATGGAGGGCTGGAAGATCCACGCCTCACAGGAGAACTTCCTCCAGGAGGCGTACCACCTGCCCGCGTGGCTCGTGTATCTCCTCTGGGACCAGGAGTTCTACCACGTCCGGGACCTTCAGTCCGATCCGCTGGACTGATCCGGGATGCCGGGCGCCCGGCATCCACTAGGTTGCCGCCATGGGCATCATCACGGCGGTTCTCCTGCCGCTCCTCGTCGCCACGATCGGGTTCGTCGCGCTGTTCTACGTCGTGCGCGGCGCGGTGCTGAGCGCGCTGCGCACGCACCACGCCGAAGTGCACCCGCAGCCTCAGCCGGCACCCCGCCACGTCGACGCCGACGGCCTCTGACGAGCAGGCTCCGCGTCAGATCACCGACTCGCTCCACGGGTCGGGGTTGCCGAAGCGGTGGGCCGTGATCGTGACGGACTGCTCGTGGAGGAAGGGCAGCAGCTCCAGCCGGCCGGCGGTCGTGACCTCGTTGTCGTAGACGGCGAGGTCGGGGTCGCCGCCGACGGCGCTCGCGATGAGCGCGTGCAGCGCGGCGACCGACTCTGTCTGGCCGATGAGGCGCACGCGGTCGGGGCGCGGGGCGAGAGCCTCGTCGGCGACGGCGTCGAGCAGGTCGTCGGGAGCGGTGATGCGCTGCAGCCACTGCTCGTCGGACTCGACGTAGACGGCGACGCCTTCTTCGGCGAGCACGCGGCGCACCGCCGCCGGCAGGCCGACGGGAGCGCTGAGCGTCAGCGCGGATCCGGCTCGCAGGCCCGCGACGACGACGCGCAGCACCGACTGCCACGAGGCGTCCGTCGTCGCGCGCAGCGCCACCGAGGCGATCGGCCGGTACCGGAACAGGTTGCGCTCCACGCCGAGCCCCGACACGTCGCGCACCTGGCCGAACTCGCGGTCCCACGCGATGGCGTCCGACAGCGCGCCGCGGCGCAGCCACTCGAAGGCCTCATAGTCCAGTGACGGCTGCGCGGCCTCGATGAGCGACGCGATACGCGTGTCGAGCCCCCGCAGGTGCAGGGTGGCGGATGCCGGTGAGCCCGAGGTCGCCCGCCAGCGGCCGAGGCCCACGAGGTAGTTGGGGCCACCGGCCTTGGCTCCCCCGCCCACCGACGAGCGCTTCCAGCCGCCGAAGGGCTGGCGCTGCACGATGGCGCCGGTGATGCCGCGGTTCACGTAGAGGTTGCCCGCCTCGACGTGGTCGAGCCACTGCGCGAGATCGTCGGGATTCTGGGTGTACAGACCGGCGGTGAGGCCGTAGGCGACGGCGTTCTGCAGCTCGATCGCGTGCGACAGCGACGACGCGTGCATGACGCCGAGCACGGGCCCGAAGAACTCCTCGTGGTGGAAGCGCGAGCCCGGCTGCACCCCGACCCGGATGCCGGGCGTCCACAGCCGGCCCCGATACTCGGGGGCACTGTCGACGCGGCGCGGCTCGACCAGCCACTGCTCCCCCTCGTCGAGGGTCGTGAGCGCCCACTCGAGCTTGCCGCGCGGCACCTCGACGACCGGGCCGACCTCGCTGAGCGGGTCGGACGGCGGGCCGACGCGCAGCGAGTTCGCGGCATCCACGAGCTGACGGGCGAAGCGGCGCGAGTGGCCGACCGGACCCACCAGGATCGCGAGGGAGGCGGCGGAGCACTTCTGCCCGGCGTGGCCGAAGGCGCTCTTGATCAGATCGGATGCCGCCAGGTCGAGGTCGGCCGTCGGCATGACGATCATGGCGTTCTTGCCGCTGGTCTCCGCGAGCAGCGGCAGGTCGGGCCGCCACGAGCGGAACAGGGCGGCGGTCTCCCACGACCCGGTGAGGATGACGCGGTCCACGGCGGGGTGCGACACGAGGGCCTGGCCGAGCCCTCCCTCGTCGATGTCGACGAGAGCGAGCACGTCGCGCGGCACGCCGGCCTCCCACAGCGCCTCAGCCACGACGGCGGCGCAGCGCCGCGCCTGCGGAGCGGGCTTGAACACGACGCCGGAGCCCGCGGCGAGCGCGGCCAGCACCCCGCCGGCGGGGATCGCGATCGGGAAGTTCCACGGCGGCGTGACGACGGTGAGCCTCGCCGGCTCGAACACCGCACCGCTGACGCGGTCGAGCTCCCGAGCCGTTGCCGCGTAGTAGTTCGCGAAGTCCACGGCTTCGCTGACCTCGACGTCGGCCTCGGCGAACACCTTGCCGGTCTCGGACGCGGCGACCTCGATGAGCTCGCCGCGGCGGGCCTCCAGCGCGCGGGCGGCGGCGGCCAGCACGACGGAGCGGTCGGCTGCCGGGAGCGAGCCCCAGGCGGCGGCCGCAGCCGTCACGCGGCCGATGATCGCCTGCAGCGCCGGTTCATCGCCGACGCGCGCGGCTGCGATGGTCGCGTCGCCGGCGCGGGAGGTCTCGATGCGCTGGAGGATGCCGCGCGCCCACGTGCGGTTGACGGGCAGAGCCGGGTCGCTGTCGGGGGTGTTGCGGAATCCCGGGGCACCGGCGGCGCGGGCGTCGGTCTGGCGCGGAGCGAACACCGCCGTCTCGACGAACGCCTCAGCGCCGAAGACCTGCTCGGGCACGGCGGGCTCCAGCGGCGCGGTGTCGGTCGTCGCCGCCGACCGCGCGATCCCCATCACGACCTGGGTGAGCCCGGCGTCGTCGCCCGAGGCGGCCGCGCGGCGCAGGCGCGCCCTGGTGCGCGGCGACTCCTCGCCGGCGTCGACGCCGGTGGGCGCCGACAGCGCCGCCGCTTCGGCGATGCGATCCTGCTCGCGCCGCGGCCCGGCGTCGAGAGCGGGGTCGTCGGCGCGCGCCAGCGAGGCGATGAAGCGGTCGCGCTCGCGGGCGAACATGGCGGGGTCGTCGGCGAGGTCGAACGCCGCAGAGAGGAAGTTGTCGCTCGACGCGTTCTCCTCCAGGCGGCGTACGAGATAGCTGATCGCGACGTCGAACTCGTCGGGGCGCACGACGGGCACGTAGAGCAGCACGTGGCCGACCTCGCGCGTGACGGCCTCGACCTGGCCCTGCGCCATGCCCAGCAGCATCTCGAACTCGACGTCCGGTCCGGTCGCTGAGCCTGTCGAGGCGTCATTCGACAGGCTCAGCGACCGGGACTGCGCGAGCAGCCACGCGTAGGCGATGTCGAAGAGGTTGTGGCCGGCGACGCCGATCCGCACGCCACGGGTGTGCGCGGGGTCGAGCGCGTAGCGCAGGCAGCGTACGTAGTTGGCGTCCGAGTCGACCTTCGCGTCGTACGTCGCGAGCGTCCACCCGTGCATGACGGCATCCACCCGCTCCATCGCGAGGTTCGCGCCCTTCACGAGGCGCACCTTGATGCGGGCGCCACCGGCATCGACGCGCGCGAGCGCCCACGAGGTCAGCCGCTCCAGGGCGGGGAGCGCATCGGGCAGGTACGCCTGCAGCACGATGCCCGCCTCGAGCATCCGCAGCCGCGGGTCTTCGAGCAGGCGCGTGAACACCGCGATCGTGAGGTCGAGGTCGCGGTACTCCTCCATGTCGAGGTTGATGAACGTCGGCGAACTCTGCGAGCCGGCCCGCCCCGAGCCTGTCGAAGGGTCCGCCGCGGCCGTCAGGTACAGCGGGAGCAGCCGCTCGACCACCTTGTCGACGACCTCGTCGAACGCCCACATCGAGATGTGGCTCGCGATCGCCGACACCTTGACCGATACATAGTCGACATCGGGCCGGCGGATGAGCTCGTGGATGCCGTCGAGCCGGCGCAGCGCCTCGTCCTCGCCGAGCACCGCCTCGCCGAGCAGGTTGAAGTTC
>Ga0160450_100576_pt1 | contig 20324 bp, 17 predicted proteins | sample HID1975K_E1MG_FD_108257 | JGI IMG/M metagenome (GOLD analysis project Ga0160450, IMG submission 108257) | Enriched soil microbial communities from UW Madison campus, WI, USA - HID1975K_E1 MG | ecosystem: Environmental > Terrestrial > Soil > Unclassified | place: USA: Madison, Wisconsin...
AATCTAAAATCTATCCCGAGGCTTCGGGACTAAAATCTAAAATTAATCTAAGAAAACTTAATCGTAATCACATCGCGATAATTCAGTCCTAACAAACTATTTGCAGAACCCACTTTAGAAGGATTACTTCTAAAAATGGCAATTTCCAAAAATCCAGCTTCATTAAAAATAGCCAGTTTTTCCCCTTCGTAGTTTTTAATCGGATATTTGTCTGAAGTTGCAATGGCGGAATAATTGGGAAGAATCGTTTTGATGTTTTTCGATTTCATGATGATTTCGTACGGGCGTCCGCGTGAAACTTCTAAGAATTGTTTTTTAGAAATATTAGTTACAATATTTCCAAAATGATCGATGTAAATTACGTAACCTTTTAAAGAATTTCCGTCGCTTGCTACAACAGCTTGCAATTCGGTTGCTTCTTTAATTGCTGTAATTTCTTTTCCGATAACATTTAGTAATCCGCCTTTTGCCAAATGCGAAGCCACTTGAATAAAAATATCCAAATCGGTAGCCTCAATCGGAAAACGATCATGAATATTAATAGCCACAATTTTCTGCGGGACAATCTTCTGCGTAAGCATACTCAAGATTCCGTTATCGGCACAAATAAAGTAATGATCGTTCCATTGCATGGCGATATGCTGATTCTCTTTATTGCGTTCAATATCGACACCAATTAGGTGAACTGTTCCTTTTGGAAAACTCAAATAAGAAGCTCCAATAATATAACTTGCTTCGGCAGTATTAAAGGGATCAATGTCATGAGAAATGTCAATTATTTGAACTTCTGGATTTTCAGAAAGTATTTTACCCTTCAGCGACCCCACAAAGTGATCTTTTAAGCCGTAGTCTGTAGTAAGGGTAATTATTGACATAATTTTGTTTATAACTATTGATAGTATTTAAATCTAATTTTCATTAAATTTGAGAAATGCAAAGCTAATAATAGTAAACACAAATTGAAAGAAAGAAAAGACAAATTGTGTTTTTAAAAGCATTTGTTTGTTACAATATTCAGAAACACTGATTTAGTTAAAGAAACAAAAAACTGAAAACTGCAACTGAATACTGTGACTTAAAAGAAGACCCGACAACCCTCTAAATATTAAAAAAGAATTATTTTAATTTAAAGCTACTTCATTTGAACGAAAGAATAATCGAGCTAGTAGATATTGCTCCAAAAGAATTTTGGGGCGCTCAGGACAGCCATTTAGAGATCATTAAAAAGTATTACCCAAAGCTTAAAATCGTAGCGCGAGGGACAACTTTAAAAGCATTTGGCGAAAAAGATGTTTTAGATGAATTCGAAAAAAGATTTCAAAGATTAATGCTTCATTTTACCCGTTATAATAATATTGATGACAATGTAATTGAACGTGTAATTATGAGTGATGGTCAAGAAGATAAAAGATCTTATGATCATGATAAAATCTTAGTTCATGGTGTTGGCGGTAAGATTATCAAAGCGATGACGCCAAATCAGCAATTGCTTGTTGATACCATCAAGAAAAACGATATGGTCTTTGCTATTGGTCCTGCTGGAACCGGAAAAACGTATACCGGTGTCGCTATGGCGGTTAAAATGTTAAAAGATAAAGAAGTAAAAAGGATTATTCTAACACGTCCAGCAGTAGAAGCCGGTGAAAATCTCGGGTTTCTTCCTGGGGATATGAAAGAAAAACTAGATCCTTATATGCAGCCGCTTTACGATGCGCTGCGTGATATGCTTCCGAACGAAAAACTCGAAGATTACATCTTAAAAGGAATTATTCAAATTGCGCCGCTTGCCTTTATGCGTGGGCGTACGCTTGACAATGCCTTTGTAATCCTAGATGAAGCACAAAACACAACCCATTCGCAAATGAAAATGTTTTTGACCCGTATGGGAAAAAACGCCAAATTTATGATTACGGGTGATCCTGGACAGGTCGATTTACCAAGAAGAACTATTTCTGGTCTTAAAGAAGCAATTTTGGTTCTAAAAGACATTGACGGAATCGGAATTATTTATCTGGATGATAAAGATATCGTTCGCCATAGATTGGTTAAAAAGGTAATCGATGCTTATAAACAAATTGAGAATCACGATTAAATTTAATTTTTATTAAAAATGTTTTTTAGCCACAGATTAAAGGATTTTTATAGATTTTTAAAATCATTTTAATCCTTTAATCTGTGGCAAAAAAATAAAAAGAATGTTGGTTTTTCAGTTTGGTTCTATAAAAACTGCGAAACGATTTTTTTAATATGAAACAACTAGACGATTTCTACCTAAACCAAGAAGAACCTGTAAAAGGAATATTTTTGGCATTAAAAGAAATCATTCTAAAACAAGATTCAGAAATCACGAATGCTTTAAAATACGGAATGCCATTTTTTTGTTACAAAGGAAAAATGTTCTGCTATTTATGGATTCATAAAAAACTCAAACTCCCTTATATCGGAATTGTTGAAGGAAAATATTTTGAGGAACCTTTTCTCATTCAAGAAAAACGTTCAAGAATGAAAATTATGATGTTTGATCTTGATGAAGATTTACCTTTAGAACAAATTGAATTTGTAATTCAAAAAGCCATAAATTTATACAAATCTGGAATTGTTAAGATTTAATTATCTAAAAAGCAATATTTAACCGAATAGTTAAATAAATAATAAACTTGCCTCAATTTTGACTTTCAAAGCTTGTAATCTTTGTCTAAACGAGCTTAAAACCTTAAATTTGCATATCATCGATATTTGATAAATATGACAAAGCTTAAAAATATAAAAGTTGTAGTAAGCGACCTTGACGGAACCTTGCTCAACCCACAACACAGAATTTCAGAATATACTAAATCTATTTTTCAAGAACTTCATAATCAGGGTTATCTAATTGTTGTAGCTACAGGACGTCATCATTTGGATGCAATGGCGATTATTGAAACGCTTGAAGTTCCAGTTTACTTAGTAAGCTCAAACGGAGCCAGAATCCATTCACCAAATAAAGAACAGCTTTTTGCTTTTAACTTAGATAGCGATGTGGTAAAGGCGGCTTTAAATGTTGAAATAGATCCAGCAATTACCGTAGTTTTATTCAAAGAAAATGTTTGGCAGACCAATAAATGGAATGAAAGATTAAATTCGTTTCAAGCAGAATTAAAATACCGCCCAGAATTGGTTGATTATAAAAATTTAGAAGATTTTGGAGCAATTAAGATTTTCTTTTCATGCGATGATCACGAAAAATTAGTAAAACTAAAAGATGCAATTCTAGCCAATTCTTCAGAACATTTGCATCATGCTTTCAGTTTGCCAACTTGTTTAGAATTTATGGATAAATCTATAGACAAAGCTGTTGCAATTGAACAAGTTTTAGAAAAAGAAGGCTACACTTTAGACCAAGCAGTTTCATTTGGAGATGGTTTTAACGATGTGCAAATGTTGTCAGCTTCTGGGAAAGGACTAATTATGGGAAATGCTCCTTCAATTTTAAAAGAAACTTTACCAGATTTAGAAGTTATTAAAACAAATGCAGAAGATGGAGTTGCAAGATATATCGCAACTAAAATTTTAGATAAAGAATTAGCCGCAAATTAAAATCAAATTAGATTTTTCACATAAATCAGAATCCTTGAAGGTCTTTCTTCAAGGATTTTTTGTTAAATGCATATTTATCTGAAGATTTTCGCAAGGAAATAGTTAAAACATTTTTTTAGAAGTTTTGAGAGTGTATTTTTGTTTTCTCAAATAAACATTCATGATGACAAAAAACATTTTTACCGCAGCCTTTTTATTTCTTTCGCTTTTAGGAAATTCCCAAGAATTGAAATTAGAAGAAATAATGAAAGGCGAATCTTTTATTGGAAATCAACCCACAAACGGACGCTGGTCTTTAGATGGTAAAAAGGTTTATTTTGAATGGAACCCGAAAGACGAATTAGGACCAAGTACTTTTTTCTGGCAAAAAGGAATGTCTAAACCTGAAATTGTATCTCCAAAAGAAGCTGCGTTTTCTCAACAGGATTTCAAAACAAAACCAGGATCAGATTTGGTTTATTATTTAGATAACGGAAGTTTGTTTTCGTATTCTCTTCAATCTAAAACAACAAAAAAACTAATTCAGCAATCTTCAAGATTATCCAATTTGGAATTTGGAGCTCAAGATGGAGTTTTGTTTTTTGTTCAAAATGATAATATTTTTAAATACGATACTAAGGCTGGTACGATTTTACAAATTACCAATTTTAATAAAGGCATTAAAAAAGAGATAAAACCAGATACTGAATCTTTTTTAGCGAAACAGCAAAATGAATTATTCCAATTTATAAGAGATAAAGAAGCAAAAAAACAATGGAATCTTAAAAAAAGCAAAGCGGTGAAATCTGATTTTGCAAAACAATATTTCTATGGAAACGACCGATTTGCAGGACTTCAGGTGAATCCGAATGGTAATTTTGCGACTTTTATTTTGGTCGAAGAGCCAGAGGTTAAAAGCGAAAAAATGGAAGTTTTTATAACAGCAGATGGTTATAATCAAAGTCCAGAAACAAAAGAAAAAGTTTCGACAAAGAATTTCGTGAAAACAAAATTCGGAATTTATTCAGTAGCAAAAGATTCTGTTTATTATGTAAATTTTTCGACTTTAAGTCATATTCAAGACGCGCCAAAATACTTTGAATTATACGATAATTTAAAAAACAAAACTAAAGAAGATAAATTGATTGTTCCTAAAGCGCCAATTTATAACGAAAGTGGATCACTGGCAATTGTAGATATTAGAAGTCAGGATAATAAAGACAGATGGTTGGTAAGTTTGAATTTGGAAAAAGGTACTTTCGAAGAAATTGAGCATCAGCATGATGATGCTTGGATTGCTGGGCCAGGAATTCCGTCTTATTCATTTTCTTCTGGAAATTTAGGTTTTTTAGCTGATAATGAAACTATTTATTTTCAATCTGAAGCGACTGGTTATTCGCATTTATACACTCTTAACTTAAAAAGTAAAAAGAAAACACAACTTACTAAAGGGAATTGGGAAGTAAGAGATCTGACTTTATCTAAAGACAAAAAAACGTTTTATTTAACAACAAATACAACTCATCCTGGAAATAGAGAGTTTTATAAACTTGCTGTTGCAGACGGAACTTTACAGCCAATTTTGACAAAAAATGGTGCTCACGAAGTGGTTTTGTCTCCAGATGAAAAATCGCTTTTGGTTCGTTATTCTTATAAAAATATTCCTTGGGATTATTATGTTGCCGACAATAAAAAGAATGCAGTTCTACAGCAAATTTCTTCTTCAGTTTCAGAAGATTTCAAAAAATACAAATGGAGAGAACCAGAAGTAATTACTTTTAAAGCTCAAGACGGAACACCTGTAAATGCAAGATTGTATACTCCAAAAGCAGAAAATGCTAATAAAGCAGCTGTAATTTTTGTTCACGGTGCAGGATATTTACAAAATGCGCATAATTTCTGGAGTAATTATTACAGAGAATACATGTTCCATAATTTGCTGACCGATTTAGGTTACACCGTTTTAGACATCGATTATAGAGGAAGTGACGGTTACGGACGTGATTTTAGAACTGGAATTTACCGTTTTATGGGAGGAAACGATTTATCTGATCATCTTGATGGAAAAAAATATTTAGTAGAAAAATACGGTATTGATGCTAATAGAGTAGGTATTTACGGTGGTTCTTATGGAGGTTTTATTACTTTAATGGGAATGTTAACCGCTCCAGGCGAATTTAAATCGGGTGCAGCTTTGCGTTCTGTAACAGATTGGGCGCATTACAATCACGGATACACAGGGAATATTTTGAACTTCCCAGAAACAGATCCAGAAGCTTACAAAAAAAGCTCACCAATTTATTTTGCTGATAATTTGAAAGGAAATCTTGTGATGCTGCACGGAATGGTTGATGACAATGTTGAATATAAAGATATTGTGCGTTTGTCACAACGTTTTATCGAATTACAGAAAAAGAATTGGAGTTTGGCATCGTTTCCTGTAGAATCTCACGGTTTCAAAGAAACTTATTCATGGATAGATGAATACAGCAGAATCTTGAATTTATTTAATGATACACTTTTAAAATAATAGTTTTCAGTCACAGTTTTCAGTCACAATATTAAAACTGAAAACTGTGATTGAAAACTGAATACTTTCTTGCTTGCTCTTTTAAATAGTTCTAAATTTGCATTCAGAAAAACAACACAACAAACAAATGAGCAATACAATCACAACTACAAATTTTAATTTCCCGAATCAGAAATCAGTTTACCGCGGAAAAGTTAGAGAAGTTTATAATATTAACGACGAACTTTTAGTAATGGTAGCAACCGATAGACTTTCGGCTTTTGATGTAGTTTTGCCAAAAGGAATTCCCTACAAAGGACAAATCTTAAATCAGATTGCAACTAAGTTTATGGAATTAACAGAAGATATTGTTCCGAACTGGTTAATTGCAACTCCTGATCCAAATGTTGCTGTTGGGCATTTATGTGAGCCTTTTAAAGTAGAAATGGTAATTCGCGGTTATTTATCTGGACACGCTGCAAGAGAATATGCTGCGGGAAGAAAACAAATTTGCGGCGTTGCTATGGCTGAAGGTTTAAAGGAAAATGACAAATTTCCAGAGCCAATTATTACGCCAACTACAAAAGCAGATAATGGTTCTCATGATGAAGACATTTCTCGCGAAGACATTTTGGCTAAAGGAATTGTTTCTGAAGAAGATTATTTAGTTTTAGAAAAATATACTCGCGCTTTATTTCAAAGAGGAACTGAAATTGCAGCTTCTCGCGGATTAATTTTAGTTGATACAAAATACGAATTCGGAAAAACAAAAGATGGAGTTATTGTTTTAATTGACGAAATTCATACACCAGATTCTTCTCGTTATTTTTACGCTGATGGATATGCCGAAAGACAAGAAAAAGGAGAAGAGCAAAAACAATTATCTAAAGAATTTGTTCGCCGTTGGTTAATCGAAAATGGTTTTCAAGGTCAAGAAGGACAGCAAATTCCAGATATGTCAGACGAATATATTGCTTCTGTTTCTGAAAGATATATCGAATTGTACGAGAATATTTTAGGAGAAAAATTTGTGAAAGCAGATATTGACAATATTGATCAACGTATTGAAAAAAACGTATTAGAATACCTTTCTTCAAAATAGTAATTTCGGGTTTAAACTAACTATTTAAACCATGAATGATAAAATTAAAAATGTCCTGTTATTTGTATGTCTTATAACAGGGCATTTTCTTTTTTCGCAAATAGATAAAAAAGCGACAAAAGAAACCAAAAATCTATACAAAAATTTAAAATTAATTTCAAAAAATCATATTCTTTTTGGGCATCAGCATGCTTTAGAATATGGTCACGGCTGGAGTAATGAGCCTAATCGTTCTGATGTAAAATCGGTTACAGGTTCGCATCCAGCAGTTGTGGGAATTGATTTTAGCGATTTTTCAGGAAAATCTAAAGATGAGATTGAAAAGTCTAAAGAAACTTTAAGAAAAAATGTAATTGAAACTTACGAAAGAGGCGGCATTACAACTGTTTCATGGCATTTTAATAATCCAGCTTCTGATGGCGGGTTTTATTGGAAAGACGGAATTTCTAAAGCTTCAATGTCTTTAATAAAACCAGGCGGTTCAAATCATGAGCAATACAAAGAAATTTTAAAAACAATTGCCGATTTTGCTCATTCTGTAAAAGCTAAAAATGGAAAGCTTTCTCCAATGATTTTCAGACCTTTTCATGAATTCGACGGCGATTGGTTTTGGTGGGGCAAATCACAAACTTCTCGTGAAGATTTTATTGCAGTCTGGCAGTTTACTGTTTCGTATTTAAAAGATACTTTGGGTGTACACAACTTTATTTATGCTTTTTCGCCAGATAATAGATTTAATTCTGAAGTGGAATATTTAGAACGTTATCCCGGCGATGATTTTGTTGATATGTTCGGAATGGACGATTACGGAGATTTCGGACGTGATGGTAAATATGATCTAGATGCAGGTTTAAAAAAACTGAAAATATTTTCTGATTTGGCAATTAAAAAGAAAAAATTAGCCGCATTTACAGAAACTGGCTTAGAATCTATTCCGAATGAGAATTGGTGGACAGAAGTTTTATTAAAAACTTTAAAATCAGAAAACTTACAATTGGCTTATGTTTTGGTTTGGCGAAATGACAAAACAAGTTCAACACATTATTATGCGCCATTTCTAGGTCAGATAAGCGAAAAAGACTTTATAAGATTTTATGACGATCCTTTTACATTGTTTGAAAAGGATTTAAAAAACATTTATGGCAGAAAGTTCCACTTGAACTAATATAAATTTGAATAAAAAGTAAAGCGCGATTCAATTATTTGGATCGCGTTTTTTGTTGATAGATAACGATTTTAAAAAAAAATATAAATTTTTTCATTTTTAGTGCAACGTTTTACCTGTTTTGTACGTCTATTAATAAATCATCATAATCATCAATCAATTAAAAACAATCAATCATGAAAAAAACAGTAATCGTTTTAGGAACGGCTTTGTTCCTATATGCAAATTCCGTAACAGCTTCAAATCAAAAACTTACAGTTAAAAATCTAACGGAGATTTCTACTTATTTATCATCTCCCTTGCATGTCGCAATATGTAAAGGCGATGTTGAAAGCGTGAGAAAAATTATCGAGTATGGCGCAGATGTAAATAAAATTATAAGAAATATGACGCCTTTAATGCTCGCAGCTCGTTATAATTATGTGGAAATTGTCAAAATTTTATTGGCAAAAGGAGCTCTGCCATCAATTGAAAATGAACATGGACTAAGGGCTTTAGATTATGCGAGATATGCGAAGTCAGAAGAGTCTGCAACTTTATTAAAAGGGCTAAAATAAAGTCCTTCTAGTTTTAAAAGAAAAAGCATCATTCTAAATAAATGATGCTTTTTTTATAGAATAAAATAAACGATTATTCCATCTTATCTTTAAGATTTTCTAGACCTTTTTGCAAATCGTTTCCGATCATTTGATCCATTTTAAGCATCGGAAGCATTATGTTTGTCGGATACGGAATAACGCCGCTGATTGCCCATTTTACTTTTGTTTGATTTCCTCCCAAAGGTTCTGTTGACATAAATCCTACCGCAGTATCTTCCATTGGTTTTTTAAATCGAAGAGCAAAATCAATACGTTTGTTTTCTGTTATTTTAGTGATTTCCTGTTCGCCAACGCCAACTTCTTTTACATCACTTTCCCAAGAAGAGATTGAACCGACAGCGCCATCAGTGCCTTTGTAATTTACTTTCATTTTAGGATCCATATTGGCCCAAACGCTAAATTCATTTTGGTTTTTTAATGATTTTACATAATTAAAAACGCTATCAACAGGTTTGTTAATCGTGATTTCTCTTTCTACAGCATATTCTTTAGGCATAAAATAAGCCGCTATTAGAATAATTGAAATAATTAAAATTAGAACGACAAGAATTCTTTTAATAATGATCATAACATTTTGGTTTTATGGTTACTACTTCAGTGATTTCTCTTTATATAAAAGCAATTGTTGCTATTTAATTTTCGCCTTTTTTTATTTGAATGTCTAGTAAAGTTAAATAATTATGGACTGTAATTTTAGTGGTAATAAAAAAAAAAGAGCATTATCCTGTAAATTTTTTCCTCTTAAGTGTAACATTTTGGATTTATCTGCGTCTATTTATGTAAATCTAATCAATTTGGTAACGGTGAGGTCTTAATTATTATGGTTTTATTAAGCAAATGTTAAGTATTAGTTAAAACATGGTACTTTGTATTGCATAATACAACTAAATGATTACCTTTGAATAGAAATTAAAAATCATCAATAAATCAATCATTTAACAACAATCAATCATTATGAAAAAATCAGTTATTATTTTAGGAGTAGCCTTATTATCATTAGGAAATGTAGCAATGGCTTCAAACGGAGTTTCATCTTTAGAAAATAAAGTTGAACGCACTAAGATCTATAGATCACCTTTAACAGTTGCAATTAGTAAAGGAGATCTTGAAACAGTAAAGAAATTTATTGAGTACGGAGTAGACGTAAACCAAATGTCTGAAGATCTTTCACCACTAATGATGGCTGCACGTTATAACAAGGTAGAAATTATTAAAGTTTTATTAGCGAATGGAGCACGTGCTAATGATAAAAATGAAAGAGGATTAACCGCATTAAAATATGCAGAATTATCAAACGCTAAAGATGCAATTGCAATTCTAAAGAGTTTGTAATAAACAGTTTAAGACTTTGAGTTAGTGAACAAAATGACCTTTCTGAGCAAAAGGTCATTTTTTTTTGCTTTATATTTTCTTTTTATCAATTAGTGAAAACAAAAAAGCACCATTACAAGAATGATGCTTTTCCTTTTTTAAACCCAACAATTGATTTAAAAAAATCTAAAAAAATAAATTATTATTCGATTGGTACATGTTTCTTACGATTGAATACCCAAAATAGAATTGGGAAAACCAATAATGTCAAAACTGTTGCTGTTATCAAACCTCCGATGATTACTATGGCAAGAGGTTTTTGTGATTCTGAACCAATTCCTGTAGAAATTGCCGCAGGCATTAATCCTATAGATGCCATTAAAGCGGTCATTACTACGGCTCTTGTTCGTGCTTTTACTCCCATAAAAATGGATTCTTCGAGCGTAAACTTCGCCTTTAAATTATGATGGAATTCAGATATAAGGATTACACCATTTTGAATACAAATTCCTAAAAGGGCAATAAACCCAACTCCAGCAGAAATTCCAAAGTTCATTCCTGTAATATGAAGTGCGATAATTCCACCAATAATAGCAAACGGAACATTAGCTAAAACAAGAAGAGAATCTTTAAAGTTTCCAAATAAAATAAATAAAAGAACAAAAATTCCAATTAAGCTGATTGGTACAACCTGAGCCAAACGTGCACTTGCACGAACTTGATTTTCAAATTCTCCAGTCCAGCCAGTTGTGTAACCAGCAGGAAGTTTTAGTTTATTTACTTTTGCTTGCGCTTCAGCAATTGTACTTCCTAAATCTCTGTCACGAACAGAAAATTTTACTCCGATAAATCGTTTTGTATTATCTCTGTAAATAAATGCAGGACCAGTAATTGTTTTAATATCGCAGATTTCTTTTAAAGGAATTTTTACACCGCTTATTGTTGGTACTTTAATTTCTTCTAAATCTTTTTCATCTTTTCTGTATTCTTTAGAAAAACGGACACGAACATCAAATTTCTTTTCATCTTCATATTTTTCAGTTGCTGTTTTTCCTCCAAAAGCCAACTCTAAAACCGCTTGTGCATCACTTAATGTTACGCCGTAAGCCGCCATTTTTTCACGATCTAAGATTACACTGATTTCTGGCTGACCAACATTGCGCAGAATTCCCGCATCTTTTATACCTGGTATATCTTTAATTTGAGATAAAACTTCATTTGCAAGCTGATCCAATTTATTCAAATCATCTCCGTAAATTTTCACCGCGTTCGAAGCTTTAAATCCAGCAACAGATTCTGCAACGTTATCAATTACGGGTTGCGAATAATTATACGTAATTCCTTGATGAACTTTCAGTTTATTATCCATTTCATTGATTAATTCATCCATCGAAATCTTACGTTTCCATTCTGCTTTTGGCAATAAATCAACCTGAAGCTGAATAAAACCAAAACCGTTTGGATCGGTTCCGTCATTACTACGACCAGTTTGAGACAACACTTTTTTCACTTCAGGAAAACTTTCAAGATCTTTTCTAATCATCTCTGCGGTCTTAACACTTTCTGGAAGCGAAGTACTCATTGGTAATTCTGCCGTTACCCACAAAGCTCCTTCATTTAATTGCGGTAAAAATTCTGTTCCTAAAAAACCAGCAGAAAAGAAAACCGCAGCCAATAATCCTGTAGAAGCAATTAAAGTTTGAATTTTATGTTTAAATGTCCACGAAAATCCTTTAGAAACAATTCGATCCCAGAAATTCACAAACGGATTATGTTTTTCTTTTACATTTTTATTTAATAAAATATGAGAAAGAACTGGAACCAAAGTCAACGTAAAAATTAATGCTCCAAGCAATGCAAAACCTAATGTAAAGGCTAGGGGAGAGAACATTTTTCCTTCTACTTTCTGAAATGAGAAAATAGGAAGTAAAGCTGTTATAATAATCAATTTTGAGAAAAAGATGGCTTTACCCATTTCTGTTCCTGTTTTTTTGATTAAGCTTCCTTTGGCAATTTTATTAAATTTCTCCATTCCCAATTGATGCGCTCGATGATCTAAGACGACAAATAATCCTTCGACCATTACGACGGCACCATCAATGATAATTCCGAAATCGACTGCACCTAAACTTAATAAGTTGGCGCTCATTCCCATCATTTTCAAACACAAAAATGCAAATAACAGAGAAAGCGGAATTACAATAGAAACCGTAAAAGTGGTTCTCCAATCGGCCATGAAAAGAAATACTACGACAGTAACCAGAATAATACCTTCAAATAAATTGTGCATTACGGTTTCGGTCGTGAAATTCATCAAATTATCACGATCGTAAAAAGTCTCAATTTTTATATCTTTCGGAAGAACATTATCGTTTAAGTCTTGAATTTTCGCTTTAATTAAAGCCAAAGTTTCTTGCGGATTTTCTCCTTTTCGCATTACAACGATTCCTTCAACGGCATCGTCATTGTTTCCTAAGCCTGTTTGTCCAACTCTTGGCATTGAGCTTTCGTAAACTTCTGCTAAGTTTTTAACCAAAATCGGGTTTCCTCCCGCATCGTCTACAATAATATTTCCAATATCTTCTTTAGATTTTAATAAACCTACACCACGAACAACAAAAGCCTGTCCGTTTTTCTCAATAACATCACCACCAACATTTAAGTTTCCAGCGTTTACAGCATTATAAACTTGTAAAGGCGTAATATTATATTTTGCTAATTTGATCGGATCAACTCCAACTTCATAAGTTTTAGTTTGTCCTCCAAAAACGTTTAAATCTGCAACACCAGGAAGAGAGCGTAATTGTTTGTCAATTACCCAGTTTTGGTAAGTCAATAATTCTCTACTATCTCTGCTGTTACTTTTTACAATGTATCTGAAAATTTCTCCAGTTGGACCATAAGGCGGCTGAACATCTGGTTCAACATCGTCTGGAAGCGAAACATTTTTAAGTAAATTGTTTACCTGAAAACGCGCAAAAGTATCATCAACACCATCATCAAAAATAATTTTGATTACTGATAAACCAAACATAGTAATGCTTCGAACACTTGTTTTCTTCTGAACAGAGTTCATCGAAATTTCAATTGGAGATGTTACAAAACGTTCTACTTCTTCGGCACTTTTTCCGTTCCACTGCGTGATAATAATAATTTGCGTATTGGTAACGTCTGGAAAGGCGTCAATAGGCATATTTTTGAAAGAAATAAATCCAGCAACAGCCAATAATCCAACCCAAAAGAAGGTAAATGCTTTGTTCTTTAAAGAAAAAGCAATGATATTTTTTATGAATTTGTTCATGTCTTAATTATTTAAAGCACCATAAATAAACAGCTGATTGTTTGTGATTACTTTTTCGTTTTCTTTTAAACCACTAGAAATGTAAGTTGTATCTCCAACCACTCGGTATACTTCAACTTGTCTGGTTTCTATATTGTTACGATCTTTAAAAACCACAACAAAGTTTTTGCTTTTATCAAATACAATTGCTTTACTTGGTACAGCTATCATATTTTGATTTTCATTAAAAGACAATTTAATATTGGCATTCATATCAGGTTTAAGCAGATAATCTGGATTATTTAATTTAATTCTTGCCTGCATTGCTTTTGTTTCAGGATCAATCACATTGTAAATTTTGTCTACTTTTCCATTAAATGTTTTGTCAGGATAACTTAAAGTTGTCACGGCAGCAGAAGTTCCAAGTTTTACTTTGTTAATATCAATTTCATTAATATTAGCCATCGCCCAAACTTCGCTGATTTCTGCAATGTCAAAAATATTTTCAGAACGATCATTACGCAAAAGCATATCTTGATTAATGCTTTTTTGAATAATAAAACCACTAATTGGCGCTGTTACTTCGTAGATTGAACCTGCTTTAATATTGTAGATTTTATACGTTTCTTGAATTTTACTCAATTGAGATTGCGCTTTATTGACTTCAGATTTTGCCTGAAGAACATCACTTTCAGAGTTTAATTTTCCGTCAAATAATTCTTGAGCTACTTTCAAATTGTTTTTTGCAACCAATAAATCGCTTTTTGCGTCGATTGATTGTTTTTCAAAATCAGCAACATCCGTACTTTTTATAGTTGCTAGAACTTGTCCTTTCTTAACATAATCACCAAGTTCAACGTTTACTTTCATAACATTTCCACCAACTAACGGATAAACGTCAATCATTTTATTGTTGTCAGCTGTAATTTTTCCGTAAAAACTTAACTCATTTTTTAAAGGCAACATTTCCGCATTTGCAGTAGTTGTCGTTTTCAGCATATCGTTACTTAAAACAAAAGAAGTATTTGTTTCAGGATTTTCAACTTCTTTTTTGCAGCTTGTCAGAGATAAACTTACAACTGCGATTCCTAAGAATAATATATGTTTCATTTCTATAATTTTTTTAAAATAAATCTTTGTTGATGGTACTGTTTAATTCTTCGCCAGCTATTACGACTTTTTTCTTCAATTCGTTTAGCTGAATTATCGCTTGATTGTAGCTTTCCATAAAATCGGTAAATTCTAAAAGACTAACATTTCGTTTTTGAAAATTGGTTAGCATTCCGTTGTAAACTGCCTCAAAATCAGAATTTACAGTGGGTTTAATTACAGAATAATTTTGTCTTGATTCATCCCATTTTGTCCACGCAGAAGTTATTTCTGTTTGCAATTGCAATTCAAAGTTTTGTTTTTCAACTTTAGATTGCTCTAGAATCGTTTGAGCATATTTGATGTTTCCTTTGTTTTTGTTCCAAAGTGGCAACGGAATTCCGACGCTCACATTTGCTTCACGATTAAAAGCTCCACTTCGCTGATCGTAATTTGCTCCAAATGTGATATCAGGAACAGAAAGAGACTTTTGCCATTTTACATTCAATTCATTGGCATCAATTTCTTTTTGTTTAGCTAAGTAATCCGGACGATTTGCTATTGCTTGCTCTTCAAAACCTTTAAGATCGAAATCAATAACTTTTAAATATTTATTAGAATCATCTTTGCTAACTTGAGGAATTACATTTTCAGTTTCATTCATTAGAAGTTTCAAATTAGCTTGCTCTTCAATATTATCGTTTATTACTTCTAAGCGCTCATTTTTAAAATTAAGATACAACGACTGTAAACGAACAACATCTTTTAGTGGAATATTTCCTTTTTGAGCTTGAATAGAATACGAATTAATCAAGTTTTCTATGTGAGCCAACTGCTTGTCTGTGTTTTCAAGATTTTTAGAATTGTAATAAACGGTGTAAAAACTTTTACGCAACTGAAATTTTAAAGTTCGAAGCAAATCATTAAACTGAAGTTCTGCTAATTTTTCGTTAGCTTGAGCAAGTTTTACTTCATTTCGTTTTTTTCCGCCAAGGTAAATAAGCTGTTCGATTGCAAAGACTTTTTGACCTTCTTTTCCTATATCAAAAAACTTATCTCGTTCTGGATTATAAGCATTTAATTCTGCCGAAATTGTCGGATTGTCCCAGATACGAGCTTGAATAGTTAGTGCTTTCGAGGCATCAATATTATATTGAGATGCTAATAAAAAAAGATTCTTCTTTAAAAATTGAGTTTCACAGTCCTGAAGAGTAACTGTTTTTTGAGCTATTGCAGCTTGATTTAGAAGTGCAAATAACAGCAGTGCGAATAACTTTTTCATTGTATCATTTTTAATTTGTACAAATATGCTATCAACGGGCTTTAAGAGACCTTAAATTCTACCTTAAAAATAGCTTAAAAAAGTTTACAAATTGAAAAATAACTGAAATAAATTCGTGTTAATATTTGGTATTGAGTAAGTTATGTTGGCTTTGTGTAAGGTTAATATCCTTTGAACAATTCTTAAGCCAAGCCCAAAACCTGAAGTTCCTTTAGCATTTTGCCCGCGCATAAAAGGCTGAAAAAGATTTTTCTGCTCCTCTTCGCTCAATGTATTTCCGGTATTCGAAACCGATACAATTAAATGATAATGATCTGTGCTTATTTTTACTTTAGCCTGTTTATTATCAGAGTAAACACAAGCATTTTTTAGAACATTCGTTAAAGCGATTTCTAAAAGATTTTTATTTCCTTGTACTTCTAAAGCGGTATCTAGATCATCGCTTTCTTCGATTTCAAAAAGAATGACAAAATCAGGGAAAGATTTATTTATTTTTTCGATTGAAGAAAATAAAATTTCATCAATACGTTGTGTTTCGTGAGTTTCAGTTCTTTTATTGTCAATTTTAGAAAGAATAAGAAGTGAATGAATTAATTCGCTTAAATGATTGACATCTTCTAATATGCCATTCAGGAAAGATTTGTTTTTTGGTTGAATATCAGGATCAGAAACTGCATTTTCAATTTGCGAAGTCATTCGCGAAAGCGGTGTTCTTAATTCGTGAGAAGCGTGAGCTGTAAATTCCTTTTGTTTTTGGTACGAAATTTCAATTCGATCCATCATAAAATTGAATTCATCCGCAATCAAATCAATTTCATTTTTACTGCTTTTAGATTCAATTCTGGTGTCTAGATTGTTTTCGTTTATATTTTTTATTTTTTGATGAAAATCATTCAACGGATTCATCAATTTTCTAACAGTAAAAGAAGTAATAACCCAACATAAACAAGTGAAGAAAATGTAAGATATAATTAAAGTGTAACGCAAAAAAAGCAATTTCTTTTTGCCATAATCATCCGTAGCCGATATCAAAGCATAAAAATCTTTGTCATTAGTATCGTAAAAAACGCCATAGACTTCGTAATCGCCTTGCTGTTTAAAAAACGTTTTGTTTTTCTTTAAGTATTTTAAATCGTCAACAGACCAATTAATTTTTGCATCGTCGATACTGCTGTAAATAAGTTTATAATTAGAATCAAAAACTAAAGTCTTCTCGTCGTATAATTTATTGATAGAGTTTTGATCGATTATTTTTAAAAGCTGATTATCAACTTGCTTTACATTTACCAACAATTTTATATTAGACAAAGCCTTAATTTCTAAACGGTCACGAAATTCTTCTTTTCTGTAATTAGAATATAAAACAAATATCACAGTAGATGCCAGTCCAAAAAGGATGGTAAACAGCAAACTGACTAAAAGTGATATTCGATTTTTTAATGTCATTCTTGATCGCTTAAATAATATCCGTAACCAACTTTGGTACGAATAAGTTTGGTTTCATGATCTTTATCTATTTTTTTTCTCAAAAAGTTTATGTAAACTTCAATCGTATTCTGATTGGTTTCTATATGGTAATCCCAAAGTTTTTCGGCAATAAACTGTTTCGATAATACTTTTCCTTTCGCATGTGCGAGAATAAGAATCAATTTAAATTCTTTTGGCGTAAGTTTGATTTCTTCGCCAGATCTAAAAACTTTCATTTCATCTTCAAAAATTTCCAAATCTTTAACCACTATTTTGTTCTCGATTTGCTGCGGCACTTCTTTTCTTCTCAAAAGAGATTGAACACGAGCATACAATTCATCAAAATGGAATGGTTTTACCAGATAATCATCTGCACCACTATCAAAAGAAGACAATTTATCTTCAATTTCGCTAAAAGCGGTTAGCATAATGATAGGTGTTTTTTTGTCGATTTCTCGAATGCCTTTGCAAACTTCAATTCCGTTTATTCCAGGAACATTTATATCAAGAATTATAATATCGTAATCATAAGGGAAATATTTTTTCAGTAAAAAAGTTCCATCATAATAAGGAGTACACTCGAATTCTTTAGACGAAAAGAATGTTGAGATTTCTTTAGATAAAGTAAAATCGTCTTCGAGTAGTAGTATTTTCATGTTAGTTTTTATTTGTAAATCTGGTCAAAATAAAATTCAGACCAGATTTACATTAAAGATACATCTTATTTGAAATAAGAAAAAGTCTCGTTGTTTTCAATTTTTAGCAAAGACTCATAAATAAGCTGAATTACATTTTCAACATCATCTCTATGAACCATTTCTACAGTCGTATGCAGGTAACTCAAAGGAAGAGAAATTAATGCCGATGGCACACCGCCATTGCTGTAAGCAAAAGCATCAGTATCTGTACCTGTAGCACGAGAAGTAGCGTGTCTTTGAAAAGGAATTTTATTGCCTTCTGCAGTATTTACTATTAAATCGCGTAATTTATTTTGAATAGCTGGAGAATAACCAATAACAGGACCTTTACCCATTTTTAAATCACCTTCCACTTTTTTGTCAATCATCGGTGTAGTAGTGTCGTGACAAACATCGGTAACAATAGCAACATTTGGTTTGATTCTGTGCGCAATCATTTCCGCTCCGCGAAGACCAATCTCTTCTTGAACAGAATTTACGATGTATAAACCAAAAGGAAGTTTTTTATTGTTTTCTTTTAATAAACGAGCAACTTCAGCAATCATAAAACCGCCCATTCTGTTATCAATTGCACGACAGACAAATTTATTCTCATTCAAAATCATAAATTCATCCGGATACGTAATCACACATCCGACATGAACGCCCAATGCTTCAACTTGCTCCTTATTCTCACAGCCCAAATCAATAAAGATGTTACTCAATTTCGGAATTTCTTCTTTATCGCGCAAACGAGTATGAATGGCTGGCCACCCAAAAACACCTTTAACAATTCCATTTTTAGTATGAATGTTAACTCTTTTCGAAGGCGCAATTTGATGATCAGACCCACCATTTCTAATTACATAGATTAACCCATCATCAGTAATATAATTTACATACCAAGAAATTTCATCCGCATGACCTTCAATAACAACTTTATAAGGAGCGTCAGGATTAATTACGCCAACAGCTGTTCCGTAAGTATCAGTGATGAAAGTATCAACATAAGGCTGCAAATAATTCATCCAAAGCTTTTGTCCCTCACTTTCGTAACCAGTAGGAGAGGCATTATTTAGGTAGCTTTCCAAGAAAGCAATAGAAGTATCTTTTAAAATAGATTTCGTGCTCATAAAATATTTTTTTGCTAAAATATAAATTTGGTATTAGAGTTGTATATAAATATATAATTTTACATTTAAATTATGATTCGATGAGATTAACCAGCTTTATTTTATTTATATTATTTGTTTCCTTTTCATGTCACGCCCAGATTACTCCAAAAGAGAATCAACAAATGGGATATATATTAACGGAAAAAGATTCTATTTTAAATGATACTATTCAATTGCCTGAAATAATTATTTCTAAAGAAAAAAAGTTAAGCGCTGAAGAAATGAAACAATTTCAAATTCTTCAAAATAGAGTTTATAAAGTTTATCCCTACGCAAAATTGGCTTCAGAAAGATTGACGGCGTTAAATAATGGAATGGCGCGTTTAAAAACAAGAAGCGAGAAAAAGAAGTATTTTAAAATTGTAGAAGACTACCTTAATAACGAATTCGAAGAAAGACTTAAAAAGCTTTCGCGAAAACAAGGACAAATATTGGTAAAACTAATTCACAGACAAACAGGAATCACAACCTACGAACTAATCAAAACATTAAAAAGCGGATTCAAAGCATTTGTTTCTAACACAACCGCAAATTTGTTTGATATAAGTTTAAAGACAGAATACAAACCTTACGATGTTAATGAAGACTATTTAATTGAAACAATCTTACTCCGAGCATTTGAGTCTGGCCGATTGGTAAATCAAAAACCAGCAACTCCTATTGATTATGATGATTTATCTCTTAAATGGCAACAAAGAGCAAAGGAATTGAATAAACCAAATTAAGTAATTCATAATTCTACTTATATATAGTATACAACCCGACAGATTTGAAAAACCTGTCGGGTTTGTTTTTATACATATATATAAGGACAGAATTAAGCCCCAACTTTCTGTAGAGTCGCACCGCAGTGCATCTTCTGCGCAATTCATATGTAAAGGAGAAGCAGATTCACGGACGCTATAATATAGGAAGAGCTGTCAGTTTTAATTATTATAAGGAGCTTTTTCCCGCTATGCGCTTCAATCTTTTTGTGGCGAACCCCGCCCCAAAAAGGATTTCCTCCCGAAGCTTCGGGACTATCGGGGCTAAGGATCGCGTCTTTGGAAGATCCTTTTTGTGAAAAATGGATTTTTCTCCAATTAAAGAAAGGGCAGAAAACGCCCGCAAAAC
>Ga0160450_100577_pt1 | contig 20259 bp, 17 predicted proteins | sample HID1975K_E1MG_FD_108257 | JGI IMG/M metagenome (GOLD analysis project Ga0160450, IMG submission 108257) | Enriched soil microbial communities from UW Madison campus, WI, USA - HID1975K_E1 MG | ecosystem: Environmental > Terrestrial > Soil > Unclassified | place: USA: Madison, Wisconsin...
ACGCTCGTGCCCTCTTCGTACTGGGCGACGACCGTCGAGCCGAGGCGGAGCACGGGGCGCGCGGGGCCGACCCAGCCGCTCGCGTGCGACGCGGGGCCGGAGCTGCGTCGCGGCACGAGGACGGGACGGTAGAACAGGGGGTGGTCGGCGCTCTCGCCGTCCAGTGCGGGACGCATGCGGTTCCAGGCCTGCCGCCCGATCTCGATCCGCGGGACCGACATGGTCGTGAGCGGCGGGGCGGCGAAGCGGGACTGCGGGATGTCGTCGATCCCGACGATGGACAGCTGGTCGGGCACCTCGACGCCGACCTCGCGCAGGCGCGACATCAGGCCGAGCGCCACGAGGTCGTTGAACGCGATGGCCGCCGTGGCCCCGGTCTCGAGCACGGCGTCCGCGGCGTCGTAGCCGGCCTCCATGCTCGAACCGGCCGGGATGGTGAGGAACTCCAGGTCGGGGTGCTCGCGGGCGAGCTCGCCGAGTCCCTGGGCGCGCAGCTCGTTCGCGTAGCTGAGCGGTGGACCCGCGACGTAGGCGATGCGCCGGTGCCCGAAGCCGCGCAGGTGCACGCCGAGCTCCTTCACGGCCGTCGCGTAGTCGACCGACAGCTGCGCGGCCGGACTGTCGTCGACGCGGCGGTTCACCACGACGACCGGTGTCGTGCGCTGGATGAGCTCGCGCAGCTCGGCGTCGGGCATGCGGGGCGAGACGAGCACCAGCGCGTCGCACTTGCTGCGCGCTTCGCTCGCGATCTCGGCCTCGACCCCGACCGCCTCGGCGCTGTCGGCGACGAGCACGCGGTATCCGTCGCGGGCGGCCGCGACGGTCAGCCCCTTGAGCACGCCCTGGAACAGTGGGTTCTCGAGGTCGGGCACGAGCAGGGCGATCGTGTGACTGCTCCCCCGCACGAGGCTGCGCGCCGCCTCGCTGGGCGAGTAGTTCAGCGCGGCGACGGCCCGGTTGACCTTCGCGACGATCGCGGGATCGACGGTGGCGACGCCGTTGAGGACGCGCGACACCGACGCCTGTGACACACCGGCGTGCTGTGCGACCTGCGCCATCGTGATGGGGCGCGACGTGACCTCGGTCAACGCGGTTCCTCTCTTTCGTCAATCATGGGCGTGCGCGAGCACGGTGGGGCGCATTCGCCGGGGTTCACGGCGCCGCGGTTCGCGGTCCGGGATGCCGGCGGCCGCGTGTGCGGATTCCCTATGCGCGGGGTGCCGCGCGGGACCGGACTCCTCATCACGTCGGTCCGGCCCCGTGCGGGTCTGGAGGGCGATGGGCCGCGCCCCGGGGGACGGCGCGGCCCTTCGCCGGTTAGATGGCGGCGTCGTCGAGAGCCCGCTGCAGCTCCTTGATGAAGCTCTTCGCGGCGTCGGCGGGCGTGAGCTCGCCGAACAGCACCCGCTGGGTGTGCTGATCGATGATCGTCTCGATCGCGCCACCGCCCGGCGGGGTCGCCGGCGGGGCGTCGCCGACGCGCGGTGCGATCTTGTCGAGGAACTCCACGACCTCCTGGTCCACCTCGCCGAGCTTGGGCGTGATGTACTCGCGGATCTTCTCGTTGGCCGGGACGCCGCGCTCGGCGAGCAGCAGATCGGCGGCCTCCTCGCTGTTCGACAGGAAGTCGAGGAACAGCGCCACCTCGGCGGGGTGCTCGGTCTTGGCCGACGCCGACCAGAACATCGACGGCTTGTAGTACGCAGCCGCGCCCTCGCCCTCGTCGTCGGTGGGCACCATCAGCGGCACGAGGTTCTGTCCGCTCGCCGAGCGCAGCGCCGCGACCTGGTTCGACCACCACGGTCCGAACGCGGACTGGTTGGTCGCCGTGAACGACTCGGCCAGGCCGGCCGACTCGCGCTCGATGGTCGCCGAGGGGTCGGGCGTGCCGCCCGCCTCGGTCACGTCGAGCAGGTTCTGCCACCACGCGGCGAGGGTCTTCTCGGTCGCTGCGACCTCCGGGGATCCGTCCTCGGCGTACAGCGACTCGCCATGCTGGCGCAGCCAGTTGTTGAGGCCGCCGTCCTCGAAGCCCCAGGACTGCGAGCCGACGACGGCGCCGGCGCTGGCTGCCGACACCTCCTCGGCGACTTCGTTGAGGTCGTCCCATGACCAGGTCTCGTCGTCGGGCAGGTCGATGCCGAGGCTGTCGAGCACGTCCGTGTTGGCCATGTAGGTGTACGTGTTGATGCCGACGGGGATGCCGTACTGCGTGCCGTCCAACGCGCCGGTGCCGAGCACCGAGTCGGGGAAGTCGCCGGTCGGCAGCAGGTCGCCGAGGCCGCCGAGGTCCAGCAGCACGCCGTTGGCCGCATACGTCGACAGCTGCTTCTCGTCCATCTGGATGATGTCCGGGGCGTCGCCGGCGGCCACAGTGGTCGCGAGCTTGTCCCAGTAGCCTGCCCAGTCCGTGTACTGCGGCTCGATCGTGATGTTGTCGTGTTCCGCCTCGAAGGCGTCGATCAGCTGCTGGGTGATCTCGTGCCGGACGTCGTTGCCCCACCACGTGAAGGTGAGGGTGACGGGTTCGTCCGACAGCGTCGGGCCGGTCGCGGGCTCGTCAGTGGGGGTCCCGCTTGCGCACGCGGTCAGCGCGAGCGTCGTCGCTGCGCCGAACGCGGCGAACTGCGCCCAGCGGGCTGCGGTTCGGTTGCGTCGCATGTCTTGCATCCTTTCGACCGGAGTCGGTGTGTGGGGGTGGTGCGGTGTGATGAGGACGGACCGAGCGGCCCGCGAACTGCGTGTGCGGCATCCAGTGCCTCTGGATGTCACTTGATCCCGGTCGTCGCGATCCCCTTGATGAGGAACTTCTGGCCGAACAGGAAGATCAGGAAGATGGGCACGAGCGAGACGACGCTCATCGCGAACATCTGGGCGTAGTTGGTGACGCTCTGCGCGTCCTCGAACGAACGCAGCGCGAGCGGCACGGTGTACAGCTCGGGCTTGGTGAGGAACACCAGCTGCGAGAAGAAGTCGTTCCACGTCCAGATGAACGTGAAGATCGCGGTGGTGGCGAGCGCCGGCGTCATCAACGGCAGGATGATCTGCAGGAAGATGCGCGGGTGGCCGGCCCCGTCGATGCGCGCGGCCTCGTCGAGCTCCTTCGGGATGCCGCGGATGAACTGCACCATCAGGAAGACGAAGAACGCGTCCACGGCCAGCAGCTTCGGCACGATCAGCGGCAGGAACGTGTTCACCCAGCCCAGCTGCGAGAACAGGATGTACTGCGGCACGATGATGACGTGGATCGGGAGCATGATGCTCAGGAGCATGATGCCGAACCACAGGCGCTTGGCCGTGAACTCCAGTCGCGCGAACGCGTAGGCGGCCATCGAGCACGACACGAGGTTGCCGACGATGCAGCCGACCACGATCACGGCCGAGTTCCACAGATATACGTTGAACGGGTACTGCAGGGCGTTCCAGCCGTCGGTGTAGTTCGAGATCTCGAAGCTGTCGAAGATGATCCCGGGCTCACGGAAGATCTCGTCGTTCGGCCGCAGGGAGCTGACGACCATCCAGATCACCGGATAGAGCATGAGTGCGGCGAGCGCGATCAGCAGCGTGTGCCGGACGATGCTCGTCAGCGGCTTGCGGAACGGGCTCGGCTGCCGGCGAGCGGGCGGACGGCCGGTGACGATCGTCTCGGTGGGCAGGGCCACGACGGGCTCGGGGTCAATTTTCGTCATCGTAGAACACCCAGAACTTTGAGGACCAGAACGCCGCCACGGTCAGCAGCGCGGTGATGATGAGCAGGAGCCAGGCCATCGCCGAGGCGTAGCCCATGTTGAAGTTCGCGAAACCCTGCTGGTACAGGTACAGCGTGTAGAAGAGCGTCGAGTCGACAGGCCCGCCGGTGCCGCCCGAGACGATGTAGGCCTGCGTGAACGACTGGAACGTGCCGATGAGCTGCAGGACCGCGTTGAAGAAGATGATCGGGGTGAGCAGCGGGATCGTGATGCGGAACAGCTGCTGCCGGCGGTTGGCGCCGTCGACGGCGGCCGCCTCGTAGTACATCGACGGGATCTGGCGCAGACCTGCGAGGAAGATGATCATGGGCGAGCCGAAGGTCCACACGTGCAGGATCATCAGCGTGCCCAGCGCCGTGTCGGGACTGGAGATCCACCCCTGGCCCTCGATGCCGAACCACGCGAGCACCTGGTTGATGAGACCGTCGACGCCGAAGATCTGGCGCCACAGCATCGCGATGGCCACGCTCGCCCCGAGGAGCGAGGGGAGGTAGAACGCCAGGCCCCGGAGGCCGCGATCGAGGATGATCGCGAGGAACAGCGCCACCGCGAGCTGGAGCGGCACCGACACGAACACGTACGTGAAGGTCACCTGCAGCGCAGTGTGCAACCGCTCGTCCTCCCACATCCGCACGTAGTTGTCGAAGCCGTTGAACTTGGGCGGGCTCAGCAGGTTGTAGCGCGTGAACGAGAGCCCGAGCGAGGCGATCATCGGGCCGATGGTCACGAGCGCGAGGCCTACGAACCAGGGCGCGAGGAACAGGTAGGCGGCCTTGTTCTGCTTCTTGCCGACCGCCGTGGCGCCCTTCAGGCGCCCGAGTTCGCCGAGCGCGCTCATGCGGCGGCCCCGTGCGGCCTCGTGCTGGGACGGTGCGTCGTCGTCACCGTGTCCTCCGGATTCATCGTCGTCGAAGAGTCGAGAATGCGCTTTCTGGAATGCGCTTTCTCATTCTTGCCAGATCGGATGCCGGAGCGCAAGGGTTTGCGGAAAATCAGGCCTGCTGGCCGACTCGAAGCCCGAGAAAGGGCTTACGCAGGTCGATACTCGGGAACGACGACTCGGCCGCTCCCGCGCATGACGAAGGCCCCGGGCGCGAGCGCCCGGGGCCTTCGTGGAAAGAACGAGATTACTTGAGGGTAACCGTCGCGCCGGCCTCTTCGAGGGCGGCCTTGGCCTTGTCGGCCGTCTCCTTGTTCGCGCCCTCGAGGACGGGGCTCGGAGCGCCGTCGACGAGCGCCTTGGCCTCGCCGAGGCCCAGCGAGGTGAGCTCGCGGACCGTCTTGATGACCTGGATCTTCTTGTCGCCGGCAGCCTCGAGGATGACGTCGAACGAGTCCTTCTCCTCCTCGACCTCGGCCGCGGCACCCGCGCCACCGGCGCCGGCAACGGCGACGGGAGCAGCAGCGGTGACGTCGAACTTCTCCTCGAACGCCTTCACGAACTCGCTGAGCTCGACAAGGGTCAGGCCAGCGAACTGCTCGAGCAGCTCCTCAGTGGTGAGCTTCGCCATGATGTATCTCCTAGATAAATGGGGTTTGTGTGGGGAAGACGTACGGGTCGCTCACGCGGCCTCGGCGGTCTCCAGCTTTTCGCGAAGCGCGTCGATGGTGGCAGCAGCCTTGCCCATCGTCGCCTTCATCATGCCCGCGGCCTTCGCCAGCAGAACCTCACGGCTCTCCAGCGAGGCGTACTTGTTGACCTCGTCGGCGTTGAGGGCGTTGCCCTCGAAAACGCCACCCTTGATCACGAGAAGCGGGTTGGCCTTGGCGAAGTCACGCAGAGCCTTCGCGGTGGCGACGAAGTCGCCGTGCACGAACGCGATGGCCGAGGGGCCCTTGAGGTCCTCGTCCAGCGCCGTGATCCCCGCGTTGTTCGCGGCGATCTTGGTCAGCGTGTTCTTCACCACGGCGTATTCCGCGTCCTGACGGATGTTGTTGCGCAGCTGCTTGAGCTGGGCAACCGTCAGACCGCGGTACTCGGTAAGCAGGACGGCGTTCGAGTTCTCGAAGTTCTTCGTGAGCTCGGCGACCGATGCATCCTTCTGCGCCATGGTCACTCCTTGTGTGGATGAGACGCTCCGCGATGGCGGGGCGTCAGCCGGAGGCTCCCGCTCATCTGCTCTCGGCAGGCAAAAGAAAAAGCTCCGGCGCAAGCGCACGGAGCTTCAAAGAATCATCGTGACACCTGCGCGGGCCCCTGCTGTTGCAGTGCTTCGATCTCGTACGCTTGCACGCACGACGATGACCGGCGGTCTTCGGCTCCCTCAAGGGTACGGGATGCCGCGTCCTGCGCCAAATCGGCGGCGACGGCCGCCCACCCGTCGAGCGGCACGCGCGTCGTGCCGCGGATGTCGTGCCGGCGGCGTAGCCTCGAAAGGTGACTCCGATGCCCGCCGCCGTGCCCGCGTTCGCGGCGCAGGCCCCCGAGCTCGCGGCCCGCATCGTCGCGGACTCGCGCGACCGGGTCGCGTGGGTGCGGGCGCGTTCGCGGGGCATCACGGCGACGGACGTCGCCACCCTGACCTCCGACAGGGCGATCGCACGCGCCGCCGATGCGAAGCTGCTGGGATCGGGCTTCTCGGGCAACGCCTACACGGCGCACGGTCGCGCGCGCGAGCCCGAGATCGCGGGCTGGGTCGCCGCGACCCACGGCATCCAGCCCTCGTCGGCGCTCTTCCACGCGGTCGTCGAGAAGCGGCATCTCGCCACGCCCGACGGCATCGCCGTCGACGCCGCCGGCCGCGTGACACTCGCCGAGATCAAGACGACGAACAAGGCCTGGCGCAGCATCCCCCGCTCCTATCTGCGGCAGGTGTGGTGGCAGCAGCACGTGCTGGGCGCCGAGCGGACACTCGTGGCGTGGGAGCAGCACGACGACTTCGTGCCCGTCGGCGACGAGCCGCGGTGCGCGTGGGTCGACCGCGATGAGGTCGAGATCGCGAAGCTCGTGCGTCTGGCAACCGCTCTCATCGACGAGCTGTACGAGCGCACGATGCGCGCGCGGCAGCGTTCCGAGCGGATGCCGCAGCCGCCCGCTCCCCCGCGCGAGCCGTTCCGAGCACTGGCGCTGGCGGACTGACCGGTCCGGCCCTGGGCCGGCCCGCGGTCAGCGCGCCTGCCCGGATGCCTCGATGCGCGCCTCCTCGGCGACCGCGGCTTCGGACCCGAGGTCGTCGTCGGCGTCCTCCACACCCTCCGGATCGGCACCGAGCATCGCCTCGGCCTCCGCGCCGGCGACGGACGGGTCCCACCCGGGCTTGGGCACGGAGTCGATGAGCAGGCGCGTGTACTCGTGCCGCGGCGCGGCGAGCAGTGCGGCGGTGTCGCCGCGCTCGACGATCTCGCCGCGCCGCATCACCACCGTCTGCTCGCACACCCGGCGCACGACGGCGAGATCGTGGCTGATGAACAGGACCGTGAGCCCGCGCTCGCGCCGGATGCCGTCGACGAGATCGAGCACCTGCGCCTGCACCGAGACGTCCAGTGCGCTGGTGGCCTCGTCCATCACGAGCACATCGGGTTCGATCGCGAGCGCACGGGCGATCGCGACGCGCTGACGCTGCCCGCCCGACAATGTGCGCGGGCGCGCCGCCGCGTGCTTCTCGCCGAGGCCGACCTGCTCCAGCAGCGACAGCACGCGCGTGCGCGCCTCGCCCGAGCTCAGCCGGGTGTGCAGGCGCAGCGCATCCTCGATGGCGCGGCCTGCGGTGATGCGCGGATCGAGCGACAGATAAGGGTCCTGGAACACCATCTGCACGCTGCGCGCGTGCGCGATGCGCTCCCCGCGTCCGCGCGGCACGGCCGTGCGCTCGCGGCCGTCGATGCGGATGTCGCCCGCGTCGGCGCCCTCGAGCCCCACGATCATGCGCGCGAGCGTCGACTTGCCCGACCCCGACTCGCCCACGACGCCGAGCGCCCCGCCGCGCGGCACCTCGACCGAGGCATCGATGACGGCTCGTACCGGCTCCTTGCCGCGACGCACGTACGTCTTCGACACTCCCGCGGCCTGCAGCATCGGCGCGGCCGGGCCGCCGGCATCCACGTTCTGTCCCCGGGACGGGACGACCGCCGCCGCCGCACCCGGCGCGGCACCCGCGAGCGTAGGCGTCGCCGCGACGAGGCGGCGCGTGTAGTCGGCCTGCGGGTCGCGCAGCACGTCGTGGGCACGGCCCTGCTCGACGACCCGTCCGCCGCTCATGACGTAGACGCGGTCGCACAGCGAGGCCGCGAGGTTGAGGTCGTGCGTGATGAACAGCATGCCCATGCCGCGCGAGGCGCGCTGCTCGGTCAGCACGCCGATGATCTCGGCCTGCGTCGTCACGTCGAGCGCGGTCGTGGGCTCGTCGCACACCAGCAGCTGCGGCGACGTCGTGAGTGCTCCGGCGATCATGACGCGCTGCAGCATGCCACCCGAGAACTCGTGCGGGAACTGCCCCAGGTGATCCTCGGGCCGGGGCAGCCGCACCGCCCCGAGCAGCTCGATCGCACGGGCGCGCGCGGCATCGGCGCTCCAGCCCTCGGCGAGGCGCAGCGCCTCCGTGAGGTGGTCGCCGATGGTGCGCATCGGGTTGATGCCGGCGCGCGGATCCTGGAAGATCATGCCCGCGCCTCGTCGCCGCAGCCGACGAAGCTGGGCACCGCGAGCGCCGAGCACGTCGGTGCCGTCGAGGACGACGGCACCCGTCGTCGCGGCCCGCTCGGGCACGAGGCCCAGGACCGTGCGCGCGGTGAGCGACTTGCCCGAGCCGGACTCTCCCACGAGGCCGACGGTCTCACCGGCGGCGATCGACAGCGAGACGCCGTGCAGCAGCCGTGTGCCGTCCGCGAGGTCGAGCGTGAGGTCGCGGATGTCGAGCAGGGCAGGAGCAGTGGATGCCGTCGCCCCGGCCTCCGCCGGGCCGTGCCGGTCGATCGTGGCCGGGGTCATGTCGGGTTCTCCCCTCCGATGCGGTCGGAGAGCTCTTCTCCGATGATGTTGACGGCGACGACGACCACGACGACCGCGACGGCCGGCACGATCGCGGGCAGGAAGTGCCCGCCGATGAGCCCGGCCTGGGCTTCGTTGATCATGGCGCCCCAGTCGGCGGTCGGCGGCTGGACGCCGAGACCGAGGAACGACAGGCCGGCGAGCTCGGCGAGCACATAGCCGAAGTTGAGGGTCGACTGCGCGCCGATGATGGGCGTGACGTTGGGCAGCACGCGGCGCAGCGCGATCCACGCGCCGCCGAAGCCCTGCACGCGGTAGGCGGCGACATACGGCCGGTTGCGCTCAGCGGCCACGAGCGAGCGCGTGAGCCGCGCCACGAACGGCGCGTACGAGATGCTCATGGCGATGACGGGCGCCACCAGCCCCTTGCCGAACAGCGCGACGGCCATGATGGCGATGAGCAGCGACGGGAACGCGAACAGCACGTCGAAGACACGTCCGAGCGCGGCGTCGATCCACCCGCCGCGCCAGCCGGCGATGAGGCCCAGCAGGATGCCGAGCGCGGTCGAGGCGACCACCACGAGGAGCGGCCCGAGCAGCGCCGTGCGGGCTCCGAAGATGAGGCGGCTCAGGGTGTCGCGTCCCAGCCCGTCGGTGCCGAGCCAGTGCGCGGCGCTCGGACCGGCGTTGACGGCGGCGAAGTCGACGGCGTCGGGGTCGTAGGGGGCGAGAAACGGCGCGAAGATCGCGGCCAGCGTCATCGCCGCGACGACGCCGAGCGCGATCGCGAAGCTGACGGTGGTGCGCGGCAGCCGCGGCGCGCGCAGCACCTTGACGGCGAGGGTGGGGGTGGCGGTCATCGGGCACCTGCTCCGGCGGCGGATCGCGGGTCGATCCACGGTTCGAGGACGTCGATGACGGCGTTCACGACGACGAACGCGGTCACCACGAGGAGGACGATCGCCTGCACGACCGGGAAGTCGAGGCGGTCGACCGACTGGACCAGGAGCGAGCCGATGCCCGACAGGCCGAAGGCGGCCTCGACGATCGAGCTCGCGACCAGCAGACCCGCGACGAGCATGCCGCTCACCGTGAGGATCGGCCCGACCGCGTTGCGGAAGACGTGCCGGCGGATCACCGTGCCGCGCGTGATGCCCCGGCTGATCGCGACCTCGACGTGCTCGCGGTCGAGCTGGTCGATCATCGACGAGCGGGTCACTTTGCCGACGAGCACCACGAACACGATCGCGAGCGCCGTGGAGGGCAGCACCAGGTGGTACACGGTGTCCCAGAACCCCTCACCCGACCCGAACGACGGAAACCAGCCCAGCTGCACCGCGAAGATCGCGATCAGCACGATGGACCCGACGAACGATGGGATCGCACCGAGCACCGTGAGGCCGATGAGGATCGCCTTGTCGCCGAAGCGGCCGCGGTTGAGCGCCGCGACGGCGCCCGCGATCAGGCCGACGACGGCGATCATCGTGCCGGCCATGACGACGAGGCCGAGCGTGACCGGCAGCCGGTCGCCGAGCACGGCCGTGACGTCCTGGCGGTACTGCAGCGAACGGCCGAGGTCACCGTGCAGCAGCCCGCCCACCCAGTGGAGGTACTGCTGCCACGTCGGCAGATCGAGTCCGTACTGCGCGGTGATCTGCGCGACGGCTTCAGGGCTGGGCTTGCGCCCGCGCAGCAGGAACGCGACGGGGTCGCCGGGCACGAGGAAGCGCGAGAAGAAGACGAGCAGGGATGCCAGGAACAGCGTCAGCAGCAGGCCGCCGAGCTTGCCGGCGATCCGGCGGAGGGCGATCAACGCACACTCCCCCTTTCGGTAGTGGGGCCCGGGACGCGCCCGGGGCGCGGGGCCGGACCCGAAGGCCCGGCCCCGCAGTGGTCACCGTGCGCCAATGGTGGCCGCCCACGGGTAGTAGAGCATCGCCACGGAGGGCGCGACGCCGGTCACCCGGTCGCTCAGGAACACGGTCATCGGCCCCTCGAACAGCGGCAGCCACGGCAGTTGCTCGTTCGCGATGCGCTGGGCCTTCGCCGTCAGCTCGCTGCGGGCGGCGGGGTCGTCGACGCCGACCGCCTCGTTGATGAGCGCGTCGAAGTCGGGGTCGCTCCAGTTGCCGTAGTTGCTGAACTCGCCGGTGCGCAGCACGCTGTACATCTCTAGCGGGTCGGGGCTCGACAGGTACCACGACGTGTAGAAGAGGTCCGTCCCCTCGCGGGCGCTCGGGTCCGAGAACAGCGCGGTGTAGGCGCTCGGGCTGACGGTCTCGATCTTCGCCTTGAGGCCGATCGACTGCGCGGCGGCGGCCGCACCCTGCGAGATCACCGCGAAGTCGTTGCCGATGGGCGCGGTCGTGATGACGATCTCCTCGCCGGCGACGCCGGCCTCGTCGATGAGCTTCTTGGCGGCGTCGAGGTCGTGGTCGTACTCCTGGAGCCCGTCGAACGCCTCGGTCAGGGCGGCGTCGCTCGCGCCCACCCACACCGACTTCGTGGTGAGGGCGTTCGTGACGTCGCCGTAGCCCTTGGCCGCGGCATCCAGGATCCCCTGGCGGTCCATCGCCATCATGAGCGCCTGACGCACGCGCACATCGCCGAGCGGGCCCTCGAGGTTGTTGACGATGAGGCTGCCGACGGCGGTGTTGAGGCCGAAGTAGACATCGCCCTTTCCGGAGTCCTGCAACTGCGCGATCGCGTCCGTCGGGATCATCCAGCCGCCGTCGACCTCGCCGGACTTCAGCGCGTTGACGCGGGCGTTCGAGTCCGTCATGAACAGGATCTTCACCTCGCCCGCCTTGGCGCGCAGCGTGTCGTCCCAGTAGCCGTCGTAGCGCTTCAGCGTGACGGACTCGCCCGACTTCCACTCGGTGAGCTCGAACGGACCGGTGCAGTTGACGAGTCCCGTCGAGTTGCCGTAGTCGGCGCCCTTGTCGGCGAGCGTCGCCGCCGACTCGACCACGCCCGCCGAGCCGCCCATGGCCAGGTTGAACTGCGAGTCCGCCTGCGTCATCGTGACGGTGACCTGGCGGTCGCCGGTCTTCTCGATCGATGCGACGTTCTGGTACACCGAGTACCACGACGACCCGACCTCGGGGTCGAGGTGCCGGCTCATCGACGCGACGACGTCGTCCGCCGTGAGCGGGGTGCCGTCGTGGAAGGTGACGCCGTCGCGGATCGTGTAGACCCATGTCTCGGGCGTCGGGTGGTCGTAGGCCTCGGCGAGCCCCGGCGACAGCGTGTAGTCGGGGTTCAGCCGCAGCAGCGACTCGCACACATTCGACAGCACCTGGTTGTCGGCATAGTCGAACGCGTACGCGTAGTCGAGCGAATAGGGCTCGGAGTAGCTCACCCATGTGAACGCGTCGATGTCGCCCGAGGGCGCGGCGGTCTGGGCGGTGTACTCCCACTGCGGTGCGGCGGTCTCGCCGTCGCCTTCCGCGGCGGGGGCGCTGCACGCCGCGAGGGCGAGAGCGCCGACGACGGCGATGCCTGCGGCGGCGCTCAGGCGGCGCGCGGTGCGTCGGGTGGTGGACATGATTCCTCGGCTCTGAAGATGTGATCGGGTTCGGGACGTCAGAGGACGGTGGATGCCGGGCCCCCGGCATCCACCGTCTCCGCGGTGCGGGTGTACACGCGTTCGCCGTCGATCCATGTCGAGGCGACGCGGCACGTGTACAGCTGGTCGACCGGCACGTCGAACGGGTTGGGTTCGACGACGACGAGGTTCGCGAGGTAGCCCTCGCGCACCAGGCCGGTGTCGTGGTCGCGGTGGTTCACGAACGCGGTGCCGGAGGTGTAGGCGGCGAGCGCTGTCGCCAGATCGAGGCGCTGACCGGGGCCGCCCAGGGGTTCGGCGTCTTCGAGCGGGGCGACGCGGTTGACGGCGATGTGCACGCCTGCCATCGGGTCGGCGCTCGACACGGGCCAGTCGCTGCCGCCCGCCAGGCGCACGCCGGCGCGCTGCAGGTCGCCGAACGGATACTGCCGGTCGCCGGCGGACTCGGCGAGGAAGGGCAGGGTCAGCTCGTCCATCTGGTCCTCGTGGCACGCCCACAGGGGCTGCATGTTGGCGACCGCGCCGACGTCGGCGAAGCGGCGGACATCGGCTTCGGCGATCACCTGGATGTGGGCCAGGTGATGGCGGCCGTCGGTGTCGCCGTTGACCTCGCGCGCCTCGTGCAGCGCGTCGAGGGCCTCGCGCACCGCGCGGTCTCCCAGCGCGTGGAAGTGCAGCTGGAACCCGGCGGCGTCCGCCGCGACGGCGTAATCGCGCAGCTTCTCGGGAGCGATGAACGAGAGCCCGTGGTTGTGGGTGTCGTGGCCGTGCGCGTCGCGGTAGGACTCCAGCATCGCCGCGGTCTGGTTCTCGGCGACGCCGTCGACCATGAACTTGATGGAGCCGAGCGAGAAGCGCTCCTGCCGGCCGAGCGCCGCGATCTCGTCGCGCAGCCGGATCATGCCGTCCAGCTGCTCGCCGCCTTCGGCGCGCTCCCACCACTGCGCACCCACGACATGGGCCTTGAGCGTGCCCTCGGCGAGCGCACGGCGGTACGCCGCGAGTCCGCCGCCCATGCCCGGGAAGCGCCCGACGAGCGCGTCCTGCCACCCCGTGATGCCGAGGGCGAGAAGCTCCTCCTGCGCACGCAGCAGGCCGGCGTAGGTCAGCTCGTCCGAGATGACGGGACGGACCTCGGCGAACAGGTCGGCGGCGCCCTCGTGGAATGTGCCGGCGGGGAACCCGTCGGCCTCGCGCTCGATGCGGCCGTCGATGGGATCGGGGGTCGCGGCATCCACTCCCGCGATCCGCATCGCCGCGGTGTTCGCCCACGCGGAGTGGTGATCGCGGCTCGCCAGCAGCACGGGCCGGTCGGGGACGATCTCATCGAGCAGGCCGCGCAGCGGAGCGCCGCCCGGGAAGTGGTCCATCGACCAGCCGCCGCCCACGATCCACTCGACGTCCGGGGTGTCGGCGGCGTAGCGGGCGATCCGGGCGAGCGCGTCGGCGGCGTCCTCCGACTCGGTCAGGTTGCACTGCAGCAGCTCCACGCCGCCGGACGCGGGGTGGATGTGCGCGTCCTGGAACCCGGGCGCCAGCAGCGCTCCGTCCAGCTCGACGACGACGGTGCCGGGACCGATGAGAGCGGATGCCTCGTCCTCGGCGCACACGGCCACGATGCGGCCGTCGCGCACGGCGACGACGCGGCCGGTGAGGGCGTGCTCGCTGCCGGCGGGCACGGCGTCGGACGTGAACAGCGCGCCGCCGGTGAAGACGGTGTCGGCGAATGCGCCCTCGGCTCGGGTGGTGGCGTCGGTGCCCACGGGACCTCTCCTTCGTCGTCGAACGGGTCGACTGACGATAGAACGACGTCATCCGCGTTGTCAACACTGTTGACATGAGTGTTGATACGACCGTTATGCTCGATCCGCAGCGGCGCTCGCGCAGCCGCATGGCACGATGGAACGTCGATGGAGGCGGACAGCATGGCGGCACGCAACGGGGCGGCATCCGAGAAGCCGGGCGGCAAGCGCCTCGACCGCGAGACGATCGTCGCCGCGGGCCTGGAACTCGCCTCGTCACCCGGGGTGACCTCGCTGTCGATCCGCGACCTGGGCGCCAAGCTGGGCACCGATCCGACGGCGATCTACCGCCACTTCCGCAGCAAGGACGACCTCATGGCCGCCCTGCTCGACGAGCTGACGCTGCGTGGACTGGCGGACGTCACCGCCGCACCCGAGCAGTGGCGCGAGCGGCTGCGACAGCTCGCCTCCGCCACCCTCGCACTGTTCGCGCGGTATCCCGCCGTCGGCCAGGAGGCGATCGTGCTCACAACGCACGGGCCCGGTGAGCTCGCCGCGATCGAGTTCATGCTCGACGCGTTCTCCCGCGCGGGCCTGACCGGCGACGACCTCGTCCAGCACTACGCGCTGATGGCCTCGCACATGCTGTCGTCGGCGGCCGGCGTGGCCCGGGCGCGCGCCGCGCACGCCGTCGCGGCATCCGACGAGCCCAGCCCCTGGTTCGAGGGCCCGCTCCTGGTCGACCCGCGTACGCACCCGCACATCGCCGCGATGTCGGCGCAGCTGCTCGACCTCGAGGATCGCGAGCTCTTCGCCCTCGGCGTCGAGGCGGTCATCCGCTCCGCCGAGCGCGCCGCCACCCCCTGACTCCCCTCCCCTCCCTCGCTCCTCACCTGCCCTGGCGTGGAGAGTGCGTGCTCTCGGCGAGCGACCACGCCGAGACCTTCATCCGGTCTGATAGTTGACGCATGTCAACCAGGCGCGTATCGTTGACGTTTATCAACTGTTGACGTTCGTCAACCACTCTTCGCGCCAGTGTCGCCGCGGCCCCTTCCCTCTTCTTCACGAAGGACCATCTATGGCCACGTCCACCTCGGCGACCGCAACCGTCGCCCCCGCCGACGAGAAGCGGCGGCACCGTCAGGTGCTGCAGGCTCTCACCGGTCTGCTGCTCGGCATGTTCGTGTCGATGCTCGCATCGACCGTCGTGTCGACCTCGCTCCCCGTCATCGTCCACGACCTCGGCGGCGACCAGGCCGCCTTCACGTGGGTCGTCACCGCCACCCTGCTGACCACGGCGATCTCGACGCCGATCTGGGGCAAGCTCGCCGACCTCTTCAACCGCAAGCTGCTCATCCAGATCGCCATCGTGATCTTCGTGCTCGCGACCGCGGCCGCCGGCTTCTCGCAGGACCCGGGAACGCTCATCGCGTTCCGCGCGGTGCAGGGCATCGGCGCGGGTGGCCTGGCCGCTCTCAGCCAGGTCATCATGGCCGACATCATCAGCCCCCGCGAGCGCGGCCGGTACATGGGCCTGTTCGGCGCCGTCATGGCCGTCGCGACCGTCGGCGGCCCGCTCCTGGGCGGATTCATCACCGACACGATCGACTGGCGCTGGAACTTCTTCATCGCCCTGCCGTTCGCCGTCGCCGCGCTCATCATGATGCAGCGCACGCTGCACCTGCCGCCGCGCCCCAAGAAGAAGGCACGCATCGACTACTTCGGCATCGTGCTGCTGTCGACGGCCGTCTCGCTGCTGCTCATCTGGGTGACCAACGCCGGCAAGGACTACGACTGGTGGAGCACCGAGACGATCCTGATGGTCGGCGGCGCCCTCGTCGCGGCGATCCTGTTCGTCGTCGTCGAGCTGCGCTCGAAGGAGCCGCTCGTCCCGCTCACGATGTTCCGCAACCGCACCTTCACGCTCGCGGTCATCGCGTCGATCTCCATCGGCATCGCGATGTTCGGCACGTCGGTGTTCCTCAGCCAGTACATGCAGCTCGCGCGCGGCGCCACGCCCACCGAGGCGGGGCTCATGACGATCCCGATGATCGCCGGCCTCCTGCTGGCCTCGATCGTCATCGGCGGTCTCGTGACCCGGACCGGGCACTGGAAGCCGTACCTCATCGTGGGCGGCGTGCTGCTGATCGCGGGCTCGTACCTGCTGTCGACGATCCACTACGACACGAACTTCGTGCTCGTCTCGGTCTACATGTTCCTGCTGGGCGCGGGCGTCGGCATGACGATGCAGAACCTCGTGCTGATCGTGCAGAACACCTCCAAGCCGAGCGAGATCGGCGTCGCGAGCTCGGGAGTCACGTTCTTCCGCAGCCTCGGCGGCACCATCGGCGTCTCGGTGATGGGCGCGGCCCTCGCGACCTCGGCGACGAACCTGTTCACCGAGCGCAAGGACGACATCGTCGCGGCGATCATGACGCTCGGCGCGAAGGGCGCCGCCATCGGCGAGCAGCTCCAGTCGGGCACCATCCCCCAGGTGTCGTCGCTGCCCGAGGCGATCCGCGTGATCGTCGAGGACATCTACGCGCAGGCCATCGCCCACTCGTTCCTGATCGCCGTGCCGCTGGCCGTCATCAGCCTCATCGCCATCATCTTCCTGCCCAACAAGCCGCTCACCCGCATGACGACGAGCGAGCGCGTGCAGGCGAGCGAAGCCGATCTGGCGACGGTCTCGACGGCCGAGGCGATGGAGACGCTCGCGCCGGCCGACACGGACGACGTGGACGTGGATGCCGCACCCGGCGCCGAGACGGCGGACGAGGCATCCCCGTCCCGGCGATAATGTTCACGATGACCTCCGACGACACTCGAGCGGCGCGCACCGAGGCGGTGCGCGCCCTCGAGGCGGAGTTCGGGGAGCTGATCAACCGGTTCCGCCGCGTCATCACCGAGAACGCGAACCGCGTGAGCCCCGGTATGCTCCCGGGCGCCTACAAGGTCTTCACGACCATCGTGCGGCGCGAGGGCATCACCCTCTCGGCGCTCGCGGAGTCGCTCATGGCCGACAAGGGCCAGATCAGCCGCACGGTGCGCGAGCTGGAGGGCCTGGGGCTCGTCCAGCGCACGCCCGACCCGGACGACGGCCGGTCGAGCCTGCTGTCGCCCACGCCGTTCGGGCTCGAACGCCTCGAAGAGGCCCGCGCCCCGCAGGAGAGCCTGCTGGTCGACGCACTCGAGGAGTGGGCGCTGGACGACATCCTCAACCTGACGCGCCTGCTGCACGCGCTCACCGCCGACGAGCGGCCGTAGCGTCAGGCGCGGAGCGCGACGAAGTCGTACTCCTGGAACGCGGCGACCTCCGGCACCCAGCGCTCCGCGACGAACCCCACATGCGTGGGATGCGCGTCGTACGCGTCGTAGGCGGCCTGGTCGGCGAACACCATCGCGAACTGGAACACCAGGTCGCTCTTGGCGCTCACCTGGCGGCTGATCCGGAAGTCCTCGACGCCCGGGATCGAGGTGAGCGACTGCCAGGCGTCGTCGAGGAACGCGGCCTCCGCCGGCGAGCCCGAAGCGTGGACGAGGCGGAACACGACGGTGTGGGTGATCGGCATCCCTCCAGTGTTCCCCATCCGTCCGGCCCGGGCGTCGCGCAGCGGTAGCGCCCGCGTAACACGGGCGAGACGAACGCAGGGTTGACTGGGGTCACCGGGTTACGTCCGTGCCGACGGCGGCACGCCCGCGGAGGGAGTTCGCGATGAGGATCAGGTCGCTGCGATCGACGTCGGCACCGCCGCTGGAGCCCGTCGCGGCCCCGCCCGCCGAGATGCGGGCGATGGTCGTCGGCGAGCCGGGCGGACCGGAGGCGCTGGGTGCGGCATCCCTCGCCGTCCCTTCGCCCGTGCTCAGCGAGGTGCTCGTGCGCGTCGTCGCGGCGGGCATCAACCCGATCGACGCGAAGACGCGCGCCGGCGCCGGCGTGTCGGGTGCCGTGGGGACGTACCCCGCGACGCTCGGGTACGACTTCAGCGGGGTCGTGGTGAAGAGCCCGTTCGAGGCGCATCCGCTCCCTCCGGGCACACCGGTGTTCGGCATGGCGTCGTTCCCACGCACCGGCGGCACCTATGCCGAGTACGTCGTCGCGCCGACGCTGTCGGTGGCGCGCAAGCCCGCGGCCCTGTCGCACGTCGAGGCGGCCGGGGTCCCGCTCGCGGCGCTCACGGCGTGGGGGCTCGTGGTCGAGACGGCGCACGCGCATGAGGGCCAGCGCATTCTGATCCACGCCGCGAGCGGCGGCGTCGGCCACTTCGCGGTGCAGTTCGCGGCCTACTTCGGCGCGCACGTCACCGCTACCGCGTCGGCGCGCAACGCCGCGTGGGTGCGCGAGCTCGGCGCTGCGGTCGTCATCGACCACACCACGACACGCTTCGAGGATGTGGTGGCCGAGGTCGATGTCGTCATCGACCTCGTCGGAAACGTGCACGCCGACACGGGCACCCGCTCGCTGAGGGTGCTGCGCCCGGGCGGCCTGTACATCCTGGTGCCGACGGGATCCTGGCCGGGCTACGTCGAGGCGGCGGCCGAAGCAGGTGTCCGCGCCACGTCGTACAAGGTCGTGCCCGACGGCGGCGCGCTGGCCACCATCGCCCGGCTGCTCGACTCGGGCGCGGTGCAGGTCTACATCGACCGCGTGTTCGACCTCGACGACGCGGCCGCCGCGCACCGCGAGCTGGAGCTCGGACACACGCGCGGCAAGATCGTGCTGCAGGTCGCCGCCGGCTGACACGGGGTCAGGGCTCAGGCGACCGGCGTCAGCACGCGGCGCCCGTCGGCGACGATCTCGTCGGCGATGGCGTCCAGCAGCGGGGAGCGCAGGTTCCACTGCTGCCAGTGCAGCACGGTGTCGACGGGCTCTCCGCCCAGCAGCACGAGCTCGCCGCGGTCGAGGGCCTCCTGGGACTGCAGGCGCGGCAGCATCGCCCAGCCGAGGCCGAGCCGTGCCGCCGTCGCGAAGTCGTTCGAGGCCGGCACGTAGTGCCGTGGCGGCCGTGCGGGATCGACGCCCTGGGCGGCGAGCCAGACGTTCTGCAGGTCGTCGCGCCGGTCGAAGTCGACGAGCGGCGCAGCGGCGAGGTCCGCCGCCCGGTCGCCGCCCAGCCAGCGCGCGACGTACGCGGGCGTCGCGACCGCCTCGTATCTCATGGCGCCGAGCACCGACACGCGGCAGCCGCTCACAGCGGTCGCGCGCGTCGTGACGGCGCCCATGACCGTCCCCGACTCCAGCAGCGCGGCCGTGAAGTCCTGGTCGTCGCGGTGCAGGTCGAAGACGACGGGATGCCGGCGGCCGAGCCGCGCGAGCGGCTGCAGGAACCATGTACCCAGCGAGTCGGCGTTCACCGCGAGCGGCACGCGCGTGAGGGCACCCTCCTCCGCGCCGTCGCCGAGTGCGGCAAGGGCGTCGTGCTCGAGCAGTGCGGCCTGCCGTGCGAGCCGGATGATCGCGGCTCCCGCCACGGTGGCACGCACGGGCTTGGCGCGGACGAGCACCAGCCGGCCGAGCTGCTCCTCGAGCGTCTTGATGCGCTGGCTCACCGCCGACGGGGTGACGTGCAGCCGGCGGGCAGCCGCGTCGAGGGTGCCCTCGTCGACGACGGCGGCGAGGGTCTCGGCCAGCTCGAACGAGATCCGCGACATAAGCACTGCTAATGGTACTGAAGAATCATGAGCTGGACTGTGGATGCCGCCGGCCCTACCGTCGAGGAGTGCTCACGCCCCTCGTCGCCGGCCTCGGACTCGGCTTCTCGCTGATCGTCGCCATCGGCGCCCAGAACCTCTTCGTGCTGCGTCAGGGGCTGCGGCGCGAGCACGTGCTGGCGGTCGCGGCGATCTGCGCCGTCTCGGACGCGATCCTCATCGCGCTCGGCGTCTCGGGCATCGGACTCGTGCTCCAGGCGGTGCCGTGGCTCATCGGGGTCGTCCGCTGGGCGGGCGCGCTGTTCCTCGTCGCTTACGGACTGCTCGCCGCGCGCCGCGCCTGGCGACCGTCCGGCGAAGCGCTGGGCGGTCCCGCGGGGCCCGGGGCGGCGGCATCCGGCTCCCCGTCGGCGGGCGTCGCGACGCGGACGCGGCTCGCGCCGGTGCTGCTCACCTGCCTCGCCCTGACGTGGCTGAACCCGCACGTGTACCTCGACACGGTGTTCCTGCTCGGGACGGTCGCCAACACGCACGGTGACGACCGGTGGCTCTTCGCCGCGGGGGCGATGGCGGCGAGCGTGGTGTGGTTCTTCGGACTGGCGTTCGGCGCGCGCCTGCTCG
>Ga0160450_100582_pt1 | contig 20066 bp, 17 predicted proteins | sample HID1975K_E1MG_FD_108257 | JGI IMG/M metagenome (GOLD analysis project Ga0160450, IMG submission 108257) | Enriched soil microbial communities from UW Madison campus, WI, USA - HID1975K_E1 MG | ecosystem: Environmental > Terrestrial > Soil > Unclassified | place: USA: Madison, Wisconsin...
CCGGCCATCGGCTCGTCGAGCATCACGAGGGTCGGGTCGCTCATGAGCGCCCGCGCCATCTCGAGCAGCTTGCGCTGGCCGCCCGACAGCGAGGCGGCGTAGTCGTCGGCCTTCGCGTCGAGCTTGAAGCGCGCGAGCAGCTCCATCGCCTTGTCTTCGATCTCGTCGTCCTGCTTGCGCCAGATCGCCGGGATGATGCTCGCCCAGAGGCTCTCGCCCTTCTGGCCGGTCGCGCCGAGCTTCATGTTCTCGAGCACCGTGAGCAGCGACAGCGCCTTGGTCAGCTGGAACGTGCGCACCTGGCCCATGCGGGCGACCTTGAACGACGGGATGCCCGACAGCGACGTGCCGTCGAAGCTCCAGGTTCCCGAGTTGGGCTTGTCGAAGCCGCACAGCAGGTTGAACAGCGTCGTCTTGCCGGCGCCGTTGGGACCGATGAGCGCGGTGATCGCGTGCCGGGGGATCTCCAGGTGCTCGACATCGACGGCGGTCAGACCGCCGAAATGCCGCGTGACGTTGTCGATGACGAGCACCGGATCGTTCTTGGGGACGCCGGGTACCGGGTCGCCCTTCGCGAGGCCGGCGGTCTTCGGACGACGGATGCTGCCGGTCGGCGTGGGGACGGAGCCCGTCGCCGGTGCGGCCGGCTGTTCGGGGACGTCGGGCTGGTCGGCGGGCGGGGTGCTGGGCGGGTTACTTGACAAAGGTCAGCTCCCTCTTGTTTCCGAAGATGCCCTGCGGGCGGAAGATGACGATCAGCATGAGGGCGACGCCGACGAGGATGAACCGCAGCGTCGCGGCCTGCTGCGCCGTCATGGGCAGGATGTCGGCCTGGGCGAGCACGGGCAGCACGTTGTCGAGGAAGCCCATGATGACCCAGAAGATCACCGAGCCGACGACGGGGCCGAACACGGTCGCGGCGCCGCCGAGCAGCAGGATCGTCCAGATGAAGAACGTGAGGCTCGTCGTGTAGGTGGCCGGGACCACCGCCGACGGGAGGGCGAACACGACACCGCCGAGGGCGCCGAACACACCACCGATCATGAGCGCCTGCATCTTGTACGAGAAGACGTTCTTGCCGAGCGAGCGCACGGCGTCCTCGTCCTCGCGGATGCCCTTGAGCACGCGGCCCCACGGGCTGCGCATGATCGCCCACACGAGGTAGACGGCGATGCCCAGGAGGATGATGCCGAAGACGCGCACCCACAGCTGGTCGGAGGTCCACTGCCACGGCCCGAAGCCGTAGACGATCTGCTCGCCGTCTGCCCCGGTCTTGGGGAAGGGGTTCGCCGCGCGGAACCCGGCATGGTAGCCGCCGAGCCCGTCCGCAGAGTTGGTGAACGCGTCGAACAGCTGCGTCGTCAGCAGCAGTCGCACGATCTCGGCGGCCGCGATCGTGACGATGGCGAGGTAGTCCGCGCGCAGTCGCAGGGTCGGTATGCCGAGGATGAGCGCGAACACGACGGCGGCGGCGCAGCCGACGAGGATGCCGACCCACCAGGGCCAGCCGAAGCTCAGGATCGAGATGGCGTACCCGTACGCGCCGAGGGCCATGAAGCCCGCCATGCCGAAGTTGAGCAGGCCGCCGAAGCCGAACTGCACGGCGAGGCCGGTCGCGGCGAGCGCGTACGCGATGGTCTCCGGGCTGAAGACCCAGTAAGCGGTGTTGTTGAAGATCTGTCCCCAGTCCATGACTAACCGAGCCTCTCTTTCCGGCCCAAGATGCCCTGGGGTCTCACGAGCAGGATCACGATCAGTGCGGCGAGGGCGCCGACGTACTTCATGTCCGGCGGGATCCAGAGGGTCGAGATCTCGACCAGGATGCCGACGATCAGCGAGCCGATCAGTGCGCCGAACGCGGTTCCCAAGCCGCCGAGGGTGACCGCCGCGAAGATGAGCAGCAGCACCTGCACGCCCATGTCCCACTTCACACCCGGGCGGAAGTACGCCCACAGCACGCCGGCGATCGCGGCGAGCGACGCCGCCAGGATCCAGACGATGCGGATCACCCGGTCGACGTTGATGCCGGATGCCGCGGCCAGGCCGGGGTTGTCGCTGATGGCGCGGGTGGCCTTGCCGACGCGGGTCCGCAGCAGCCAGTACGCGACCGCGACGAGGAGGACGATGCTGGTGGCCATCGACACGACGTCGATCCACGAGAGCGCGATCGGTCCGAACTTGATGTCGCGCGGGGCGCCGGCGCCGGGAAGCTGGTACGTGCCGCCGCCGATGAAGTACTGGAAGACGTAGCGTCCGGCCAGCGACAGGCCGATGCTGACGATCATGAGCTGCACGAGTCCGAGGCCTCGGCGCCGCAGCGGTCTCCACAGGCCGGCATCGAGCGACCAGCCCAGTGCCGCGCCGAAGACGATGACGATCGGGATGGTCAGCCACATCGGGATGTGGAGCCAGACGCCGAAGACGAGCGCGATCACGGCGCCGAAGGTCAGCATCTCGCCGTGGGCGAAGTTGCTGAGGCCGGTGGTGCCGAAGATCAGCGAGACGCCGACCGAGGCGAGCGCCAGCAGCAGACCGAAGTTGAGGCCGTTCATCAGGCGCTCGACCAGCTGATCGATGAAGGACGTGGTGACGCGTTCGCCCTCGCCGAGGAACAGGTTGACGATCTTCGACCCGGTGAGGCCGAACGTCACGTCGAAGGACGCCGTCGTCCCCTGCTTCGGCTGGATGCCCTCGGGCAGCTGCGTGGGATCGACGATGACCCCGTCGGGCAGCGTGTCCTCGTCGACCGTGAGCACGTAGTCGTCCTTGTCGGGCACGTACAGACGCCACTTGCCCTCGGCGTCGGTCACGGTCTCGGCCTTGAATCCGCCGCCCTCGATGGTCATGGTGACGCCGGCCACCGGCTGGTCGTCATAGGTGATGATGCCGCCGAAGTAGAAGTCGGTCTTCTCCTGGTCGCCACCCGGGGTGTCGGGTGCTTCGGCGGCGAATGCGCCGCCTGGAGAGGACAGGAACACCATGCCTGCAGCAAGCAGCAGTCCGAAGAGCACGACGATCCAATGGCGACTTCTGGTCGCGGACGCATTCGTGGGACCCACAGAACCTCCAGTTCGCCACCACGCGGACACCGAAGCTCGGGTCGCATCGGCCGTGATGGCGACGCTACGACTGTAATGTGTCGTCGCTGTTTCGCCTACGGTCACCTGTGGATACGTGATCCGATCGAAATCGGACCGGACAACGGCCTCGCGCGCGCCCCCGCGCGTGCCGTTTCTGCGGGAACAAAACGGCCCTCCCTGGCGCTTAGAATCGAGTACGGAGCGTCACAAGCGCGCCGGCCGTCGCCGTCCAACCCCCAACTGAACGCGCCGCGCGCGAGGAGACCCCATGGAGCACAACGACCCCTTCGGCTTCGTCGGACTGACCTACGACGATGTGCTGCTGCTGCCCGGTCACACCGACGTGATCCCGAGCGAGGCGGACACGTCGTCGCGACTCAGCCGGCGCATCACGGTCGCCACGCCGCTGCTGTCGGCCGCCATGGACACGGTCACCGAGGCCCGGCTCGCGATCGCGATCGCACGCGAGGGCGGCATCGGCATCATCCATCGCAACCTCTCCATCGAGGATCAGGCCTCGATGGTCGACCGCGTGAAGCGCAGCGAGTCGGGCATGATCACCGACCCGATCACGACGACGCCCGACGCGACGATCGAAGAGGTCGACTCGCTGTGCGCGCAGTACCGCATCTCGGGTCTGCCGGTGGTGGACGCCGACAACCACCTCGTGGGCATCGTGACCAATCGCGACATGCGGTTCGTGTCGGGCTTCGAGCGCCAGACCACGAAGGTCCGCGACGTCATGACGACGGAGAACCTCGTGACCGGCCGCGTCGGCATCAGCGCCGGCGAGGTCATCGCGCTGTTCGCCCGGCACCGTGTCGAGAAGCTTCCCCTCATCGACGAGGACGGGACGCTCTCCGGCCTCATCACGATCAAGGACTTCGACAAGAGCGAGAAGTACCCCCTCGCCACCAAGGACGAGCAGGGCCGGCTGCGCGTCGGCGCCGCCATCGGCTTCTTCGGCGACGCGTGGCAGCGCGCCGAGGCGCTGCGCGACGCGGGCGTGGACGTCATCGTGGTCGACACCGCGAACGGCCAGTCGGCCGGCGTCATCGATATGGTCCGCCGCCTCAAGGGCGACGAGTCGTTCGCCCACATCGACGTCATCGGCGGCAACGTCGCGACGCGCGAGGGTGCCCAGGCGCTCATCGACGCAGGCGTCGACGCCGTGAAGGTCGGCGTCGGCCCGGGCTCGATCTGCACGACACGCGTCGTCGCGGGCGTCGGCGTGCCGCAGGTGACGGCGATCTACGAGGCGTCGCTCGCGGCGCGCGAGGCGGGCGTGCCGGTCATCGCCGACGGCGGCCTGCAGTACTCGGGCGACATCGCCAAGGCCCTCGTCGCGGGTGCCGACACCGTCATGCTCGGCTCGCTCCTCGCCGGCACCGACGAGTCGCCGGGCGAGATCGTCTTCCAGGGCGGCAAGCAGTTCAAGCAGTACCGCGGCATGGGTTCGCTCGGCGCGCTGCAGACGCGCGGCAAGAAGACGTCCTACTCCAAGGACCGCTACTTCCAGGCGGACGTCCCCTCGGACGACAAGCTGATCCCCGAGGGCATCGAGGGCCAGGTCGCGTACCGCGGCCCCGTCTCCGCGGTCGCCTACCAGCTCGTCGGGGGCCTGCGTCAGTCGATGTTCTACGTCGGCGCCCGCACCGTCGAAGAGCTCAAGGCCAAGGGCAAGTTCGTGCGCATCACGGCCGCCGGCCTCAAGGAGTCGCACCCCCACGACGTGCAGATCGTCGTCGAGGCCCCGAACTACAAGAAGTAACCCCTTCGAGAAGAGCGGATGCCGTCACGCCTGCCGGGTGTGACGGCATCCGCTCTTCGCACGCGGTGTCAGGGGAGCCGGAACGGCGCAGCTGCCCGCGCCGAGGCGTCTGCGGCGAGGTCGGCGAGCACCGAACCCACCGCCGGGGTGAACTTGAAGCCGTGGCCCGAGAAGCCGGCGCCGACGACGACGCGGCCGCGGCGGTCGAGCACGAAGTCCTCCGTGTCGGTCGAGGTGTACGTGCAGCTGACGGGCACGGCGGTGTCGGGGTCGAGTCCCGGGAACCACTCGGCGACGTAGTCGCGCAGCTGTGCGGCCTGCTCGGGCACGGGGCGGAAGCTGCGGGCGTCGGGGTCGACGACGGGGCCGACCATGTGGAATCCCACCTTGACGCCCTCGCCGGGCGTGGGCATGCCGTAGACGTTGCCGATGGGTCCGCGCCGCGGGTCCACGAAATGGTTGAACGACGGCCACGCGACGCCTGCCGAACGGGGGGTGAAGTGCGCCGGGCTCTCCTCCGTGACGGTGAGGCGGGGGAGTGGGAACGAATCGGGGAGGATGCCGGCCGTCCATGCGCCGGCGGTCACCACGACCGTGCCGGCGACGAGGTCGTGGCGCTCGCCGCGCGCCTCGACCGTGAGTCTCACGCCGTCGGGCCTCTCGTCGATCGAGGTGACCGCGTGCTCGAACCGGACGTCGGCGCCATGCGACCGCGCGCCCTGCTCGAGCGCCTGCAGCGCCGCAGCGGCGCGCACGACCCCGGCGTCGGGGGTGAACAGCACGTCGCCGTCGAACCGCATGCCGCTCCAGCGTCGCGCTGCGTCGGACGCGGTGAGCACCTCGGCGCGCTCGCCGCGCTCGCTGAGGGCTGCGTGTACGCCGTCGATGCGACGCGGATCGCCGTGCGTCACGAGGCCGTGCAGGCGCAGCAGGGGTTCACCGGCGGCGCGCGACAACTCGTCCCACTCGCGGCGGGCGAGGCCGAGCAGATCGAGGTAGTGCGCCTCGTCGTACGCGTTGTTGAAGTTGCGGGTCTCGCCGTGCGAGGCGCCTCGGGAGTGGCCGCGCGCAAAGCGGTCCAGGGCGATGACGCGGTGTCCGCGCCGCGCGAGCTGCCACGTCGTGGCCAGCCCCATCGCGCCTGCGCCGACGACGACGAACGGAACCTGCTCGGTCATGTCTCTCCCGCGGTCGGACTCCGCCCGGGTGGCGCAGCCGCGGCATCCCGCCGTTCCATCCTCGCAAAACGGTGCGACGCGGCCCACGCGGTGACCGTGTGTGACGCGTAGTCGCTACCCTGGCGCCATGATCCGTCAGCGGAGGCATCCCCGGGCGACGCAGCGCACGTCACGTCTCGAGGCGTTCACCGACGGCGTCTTCGCGATCGCGGCGACTCTCCTCGTCCTCAATCTCACGGAGCACTCGCTCGGCGCGGTGAAGTCGGAGGCGCAGATGTGGGCCGCGCTCGGCGGCATGTACGAGCTCTTCGTGAACTTCGTGCTGAGCTTCGGACTGCTGTGCCTCATGTGGATGGTCCACGTGCAGCAGTTCGAGCACGTCGCCCGCGTGGATGCGACGACCGCCTGGCTCAACAATGCGCGCCTGCTGTTCATCGTGCTCGTGCCGTTCGCGACGAACCTCACCACCGAGTACTCCGACTGGCTCGCCGGACGACTGGCGATGCCGGTGACCTTCTTCCTCGCGATCCTGTGCAGCTGGCTGCAGTGGGGGTGGGCTGTCCGCCATCGTGATCTGCTGATGCCCGACATGACGGAGGAGGATGCCGTCGCCTTCGGCCGCAGTTCGCTCAGTGCCCTGCTGATCGCCGCCGTCGTGGTGGTGCTCGCGCCGTGGATCGGATCGCTCGCGTTCCTGCTGTTCTTCCTCGACGGCGTGCTCACGAGGCTGCTCCGGGGGAGGAACGGCTGACGCCGGGCCGCGGCTGCGGTCCCGGCGTCAGGCCGATGGGGGAGCTGCGGAGTCAGACCCCCGCCGGCACCGCTTCGGCCGATGCGGCCTCGGAGGTCTCGGTGGCCGGGGCGGCGGCATCCACCGCGGTCGACTTGCCGGAGGGCAGCCACAGTGCCACGATCGTCGCCGCGAAGAGCACGGCGGCGCCCGTGAACACGGCCGGGCGGGCGGCGTCGACGTACATGTCGGGCAGGAGCTCGCCGCCTGCTCCGACGAAGATCGCGGTCATGACGGCCGTGCCGAGGGCGACGCCGAGCTCGCGCACGGTGGAGTTGACGCCCGACGCCTTGGCGTGGTCGATGAGCCCGAGGGTCGCCAGCAGCGCGGTGGCCGACGGCGCGAACACCAGCGCCATGCCGACGCCGGCCATCACGAACGGGGCGATGAGCGTCGGGTAGTCGAGGTCGGTCGACATGACCACGGCGATCCACGTGAGCGCCACGCCCTGGAGGGCGAGTCCGAGCACGAGCAGGATGCGGGTGCCCACGCGAGGCGCCAGGATGCCGGCGATCGGGGCGATGAACATGGGCGCGAGCGTCCACGGCGTGGTCTGCACGGCGGCTTCGAGCGGCGAGGATCCCTGCACCACCTGCAGGTACTGGATCAGGATGAACACGGCGCCGAACGTGCCGAAGCTGAACGCGAAGCCGACGATGTTGGTGATCGAGAACGAGCGGTCGCGGAACAGGCGCAGCGGCACCAGCGGCGCCTTCGCGCGCAGCTGCCAGACGAGGAACGCGGCCACGAGGACGGCGCCCAGCGCGATCTCGGCGATGACGCCGACCGAATCCCAGCCGTCGTCGTTGCCGCGCACGATCGCGTGGACGAGCGCCAGCACACCGGCGGCGGCCAGGACCGCGCCGGGGACGTCGATGCGCGAGCGGGCCCCGAAGTCGTTGTTCAGCACGATGAGGGCGAGCGGGATGGCGATCAGCGCGACGGGCACGTTGATCCAGAAGATGGCCTGCCAGTTCCAGCCCTCCATGATCGCGCCGCCTACCAGGGGGCCGACGGCGACGCCGAGCCCTGACACGCCGCCCCAGATGCCGATGGCGAGCGGGCGGCGCTCCTTCGGGACCGCGCCGCTGAGAAGCGCCAGCGACAGCGGCATGACGCCGGCGCCGCCGACTCCCTGCACGGCGCGGGCGGCGATGAGCTGCCCGGGATCGGTGCTGAGAGCGGCGAGGATCGAGCCCGCGCCGAAGACGGCGATGCCGATCGCGAAGACGGTGCGACGGCCGAAGCGGTCGCCGAGCGCCGAGGCGATGAGGATCGAGCCCGCGAAGGCGAGCGTGTAGGCGTTGACGAACCACTGGAGCTCTTCGACGCTCGCCCCCATCTCGCTGTGGAGCACGGGGAGCGCGTTGGTCATGACGAGGTTGTCGAGCGTGGCCATGAACATCGGAAGGGATGCCGCGGCCACGACGAGGGCGAACGGGCGCGTCCGTCGTGCGACGGCGGCTGGTGATGCAGCGGACATGGGAGGCTCCGGTTGTAATTGGATGATTACCTGCTAGAGAGCAATGTAGTAATCGACTGATTACAAAGTCAAGTCATTCGCTGATAACCTTCGGATATGACTTCAGCGGCAATGGGCGACAGCGGCGTCGTCGCGCTCGACGACGTGATCGAACCGGGCAAGCGCCTCTCGTCGGAGGAGCGGCGCCGGCAGATCCTCGTGGCGGCGCTCGCGGTGTTCGGCGCTCGCGGGTACGAGGGCGCGACGACCGACGAGGTCGCCCGCGCAGCCGGCGTGAGTCAGCCCTATGTCGTCCGGCTGTTCGGGTCGAAAGAGAACCTGTTCCTCGCGGCGATCGAGGACGCGCTGGCCCGTATGCTCGCCGGCTTCCGGGCAGCGCTGGCCGACGAGGCCCCGCACGACCCCGACGTCGCGCCCGAGAAAGCGGCCGCCAAGCGCATCGGGCAGGCCTATGTCGACCTCATCGAGGTGCGCGGCCTGCACCAGACGCTCGCGCACGCGTACCTCCTGGGAAGCCACCCCGCGATCGGCGCGGCCGCGCGCAAGGGCTTCGCGACCGTATGGCGGTTCTTCCGCGACGAGATGGGGCTCGACGCCGACGAGGCGCGGGCGTTCATGGCGGAGGGCATGCTCATCAGCACGATGATCGGCCTGCGGATCGTCGACGACTACGGCTCGGACCCGCAGATCACCGAGCTCTTCCGCTCGTGCTTCCCGAGCGAGCTCCCGCACGTGCTCGAGGTGCTCCCGCGCGGCGTCGACCGCTTCTAGCCGCGCCGAGCGTCGAGCTCGCCGAGAGCATGCGCTCTCGCCGGGCGCACACGTCGTCGGCGCGGAGGTCGTACTCCCTCGGCGAGAGGGCACGTCGTCGACCGGGATGCCGCGCCCTGGCCGGCGTCCGGGGCCCGGCGTATCGTCGGGGGCATGTGCCGGAACATCCACACGCTCCACAACTTCGAGCCCGCCGCGACGTCGGACGAGGTCCACGCCGCCGCGCTCCAGTACGTGCGCAAGATCGCGGGCACCACGAAGCCCTCGAAGGCGAACCAGGAGGCGTTCGACCACGCCGTCCACGAGATCGCCCACCTCACGCAGCACCTGCTCGACGACCTCGTCGCCGTCACTCCGCCGAAGAACCGCGAGGTCGAGGCGGCGAAGGCGCGCGAGCGGGCGATCCGGTCGGGCCGGTACGCAGCGCCGGCCGCCTGACACACGTGCCCCACGAAGACCTCCGGACCGGATAGTCTGGTCGGCTCCCCTTCCGGCGACGAACGCCGCATCGGAGCAGAGGGGAACCCCGTGGGTTACATCGACATCGCCGCCGTCTCGTACGCGCTGCCCGACGGCAGACCGCTGCTCGACGATGTCTCGTTCCGTGTGGGCGAGGGGTCGACGACGGCCCTCATCGGACAGAACGGCGCCGGCAAGACGACGCTGCTGCGGATCATCCGCGACGAGACGCCCCCGCTGTCGGGCGTGGTGTCGATCGACGGCGGCCTGGGCGTCATGGATCAGTTCGTCGGCCACGGACAGCCCGGTCAGACGGTGCACGACCTGCTCATCTCGGTGGCACCCGATCGTGTGCGCCGAACGGCGCGCGAGCTGGAGGACGCCGAGGCGGCGATCATCGAGCAGGACGACCTCGCCACGCAGATGCGCTACGCCGGCGCGCTCGCCGACTATGCCGAGGCGGGCGGCTACGAGTACGAGACCGTCTGGGACACCTGCACGACCGCGGCTCTCGGCATCCCGTTCGCCCGCGCCCGGTATCGCGAGCTCACGACGCTGTCGGGCGGCGAGCAGAAGCGGCTCGCGCTGGAGGCGCTGCTGCGCGGCCCTGACCAGGTGCTGCTGCTGGACGAGCCCGACAACTACCTCGATGTGCCCGGCAAGCGATGGCTCGAGGAGCGCCTGCGCGAGACGTCCAAGACGGTGCTGCTGGTCTCGCACGACCGCGAACTGCTGGCGCGCGCGGCCGACCGCATCGTGACGCTCGAGGCGGGCGGTGCGGGCAGCACGGCGTGGGTGCACGGCGGCGGCTTCGGCACGTATCACCGGGCGCGAGAGGACCGCATGGCGCGCCTCGACGAGCTGCGCCGACGCTGGGACGAGCAGCACGTGAAGCTCAAGGCGCTGGTCGCGACGCTCAAGGTCAAGGCAGCGAACAACAGCGACATGGCGTCGCGCTATCGCGCCGCGCAGACGCGGCTGAGCAAGTTCGAGCAGGCGGGTCCGCCGCAGGAGCGTCCCCAGGAGCAGGACCTCGACGTGCGACTGCGCGGTGCGCGCACCGGCAGGCGTGCCGTGGTCGCCGAGCAGCTCGAGCTCACCGGGCTCATGAAGCCGTTCGACGTGGAGGTGTGGTTCGGCGACCGCGTCGCGGTGCTGGGCTCGAACGGATCGGGCAAGTCGCACTTCCTGCGGCTGCTGGCCCGCGGGGGCACCGATCCCGACGGACGCCTCGGGCACATCACCGCGACCGGCTCCGGGCTCGATCCGGTCGCGCACGAGGGTCGTGCGATCCTCGGCGCCCGCGTGGTGCCGGGCTGGTTCGCGCAGACGCACCGGCATCCCGAGTTCGACGGGCGCACGCTGCTGGACATCCTGCACCGCGGTGAGGACGCCCGCGCCGGGCTCCCGCGCGACGCCGCGTCCGGCGCGCTCGACCGGTACGGGCTCGTCGCGCAGGCAGAGCAGACGTTCGACACGCTCTCGGGCGGGCAGCAGGCGCGGTTCCAGATCCTGCTGCTGGAGCTCTCGGGCGCGACCCTGCTGCTGCTCGACGAGCCCACAGACAACCTCGACCTCGTCTCGGCCGAGGCGCTGCAGGACGCGCTGGCCCGCTTCGAGGGCACGGTCCTCGCCGTCACGCACGACCGGTGGCTCGCGAAGTCGTTCGACCGCTTCCTGGTGTTCGGCTCGGACGGCCGCGTCTTCGAGTCCGACGCCCCGGTGTGGGACGAGACGCGCGTCGCCCGCGCCCGCTGACAAGACGAGGGGATGCCGCAGGCCGGGGCCGGCGGCATCCCCTCGCCTTCCGGGATCGGGCGGCGCCGAGGGCGACGGGTAGGCTGGACGTGTGAGCATGGACATCGAACTCGGCAGGGCCAAGCGCGCGCGTCGCGCTTACTCGTTCGACGACATCGCGGTGGTGCCGTCGCGGCGCACGCGCAACCCCGAGGACGTCTCGACCACGTGGACGATCGACGCCTTCAGCTTCGACATCCCGGTGCTGGGCGCCCCGATGGACTCGGTCGTGAGCCCGCGGACGGCGATCATGCTGGGGCAGCTCGGCGGCCTCGGCGTCCTCGACCTCGAGGGCCTCTGGACCCGCTACGACGACCCCGAGCCGCTGCTCGCCGAGATCGCCGGCCTCGAGAAGGCCGCCGCGACCCGCCGCATGCAGGAGCTCTACGCCGAGCCCATCAAGCCTGAACTCGTGCGTGACCGTCTCGCCGAGATCCGTGCAGCCGGCGTGACCGTCGCCGGCTCGCTCACCCCGCAGCGCACGCAGGAGCTCTACGAGACCGTCGTCGCGGCCGGCGTCGACCTGTTCGTGATCCGTGGCACCACGGTGTCGGCCGAGCACGTGTCGAGCGTCGACCAGCCCCTCAACCTCAAGAAGTTCATCTACGACCTCGACGTCCCGGTGATCGTCGGCGGCGCGTCGACGTACACCGCCGCCCTGCACCTGATGCGCACCGGCGCGGCCGGTGTGCTCGTCGGATTCGGCGGGGGAGCGGCGTCGACGACCCGCGCCACGCTGGGCCTGCACGCCCCGATGGCCACAGCCGTCGCGGACGTCGCCGGCGCCCGCCGCGACTACCTCGACGAGTCGGGCGGACGCTACGTGCACGTCATCGCCGACGGCGGCGTGGGCACGTCGGGCGACATCGTCAAGGCGATCGCGATGGGCGCCGACGCCGTCATGCTGGGCGTCGCGCTCGCGCGGGCGACGGACGCCCCGGGCCACGGCTACCACTGGGGTCCCGAGGCGCACCACGCCAAGCTGCCTCGCGGCGAGCGCGTGAAGGTCGACCAGGTGGCGTCGCTCGAAGAGATCCTCTACGGCCCTGCGCCCGTCGCCGACGGCACCGCGAACATCATCGGGGCGCTGCGCAAGTCGATGGCCACGACCGGGTACTCCGACCTCAAGGAGTTCCAGCGCGTCGAGGTCGTCGTCGCCCCGTACGCCGCGGGATGAGTTCACCCGCGCCCGAATCCCCTCCGGCACCGGAGGTCTTCCCGCCGACCCTGCGCGAGGTCATGCTGCGGCCGCGCTGGATCGGCATGCTGCTGCTGTGCCTCGTGGTCGCCGGCGTGTTCGCGTGGCTCGGGCAGTGGCAGCTCGCGCGCGCCGTCCAGGTGAATCCCACCCCTCCGGGCGCGACCGAAGAGGTGCGTCCCCTCGGCGACGTCGCACAGCCGGGCGAGTACCTCAACGACCCGCTGGTCGGCCAGCGCGTCGAGGCGACGGGCACGTGGGTGCCCGGCGACTTCCTGATCGTGCAGTCCCGCTACAACGACGGCGTGAAGGGCTACTGGGTGACCGGTCAGCTCCGTCTCGACGACGGTGAGACCGATGTCGCAGGGCCGGTGTCGGTGGCCGTCGCGCTGGGCTGGGCCGAGACGGAGGATGCCGCGCACGCGGCCGTCGAGCGGCTCGAGGCCGAGGCATCCGACGCCGAGCCGATCGACGTGAGCGGACGCCTGATCGCCGACGAAGGCCCGGTGCTGCCGCCGCACGGTGCCGACCCGCAGACGATGACGCGCATGTCGCCGGCCGCGCTGCTCGGGCGCTGGCACGACGTCGAGGAGCTCAGCGTCTACCGGCCGTACATCGCGTCGACCGATGCGCTCGGCGGGCTGGACGCCATCTCTTCGCCGGCCCCCGAGGAGGGGTCGACCGTCAACTGGCTGAACATCTTCTACGCGGTCGAGTGGGCGGTGTTCGCGGGCTTCGCGTTCTACCTCTGGTACCGCCTTGCGAAGGACGCGTGGGAGAAGGAGGTCGAGGACCTCACCGACGACGACGCCGACGGCGAGCCTGGTGGCGAGGAGCCCGGCGGGGGCGCGGCGGCGCGCGGGTAGACTGGGGGTCATGCCCCGCGCCCCGAAGCTCGCTTCCTTTCCGGCGATCCGCGGAGCCCTGAAGTTCTACCAGATCTGCTCGATCATCACGGGCACCATGCTGCTGCTGCTGGTCGCCGAGATGATCGTCAAGTACGTCGTCGGCTATGAGCTGTTCCTCGGCGGATCAGGCGGCTTCCTGTGGTTCGCGCCCGTCGTCGAGACCGCCTCCGGCCTGGAATCCACCGGCGACGGGTTCAACCTGTCGCTCGGCATCCTGGTCGCGCACGGCTGGTTCTACGTCGTCTACCTCATCTCGTGCTTCCGCGTGTGGAGCCTCATGCGCTGGAACCTCGGGCGCCTCGCGATGCTCGCCGCGGGCGGCATCGTGCCGCTGCTGTCGTTCTTCATGGAGGCTCGCGTCGCCCGCGACGTGAAGTCGTACCTCGCGCAGCGCGAGGCCGATGAACTCCACTCGCGGTCCGAGCATTCGTCCCTCACTCACGCCATCCCTACGGAGAACAAGCGTTGACCGAACAATCTGAGACCGACCAGCGTCCGGTACTCGTCGTCGATTTCGGCGCCCAGTACGCGCAGCTGATCGCCCGCCGCGTCCGCGAGGCCGGCGTGTACAGCGAGATCGTGCCGCACACCGCGACGGCGGCCGACATCGCGGCGAAGAACCCCGTCGGCATCATCCTCTCGGGTGGCCCGTCGTCGGTGTACGAGGAGGGCGCACCCGCGCTCGACTCCGCGGTGTTCGACCTCGGCGTGCCGACGCTCGGCATCTGCTACGGCTTCCAGGTCATGGCGCAGGCGCTCGGCGGCGAGGTCGCGAACACCGGTCTGCGTGAGTACGGCGCGACGGATGCTGCGGTCACGGGTGACGGCGGCGTGCTGCTGGGCGGCCAGCCGGTCGAGCAGAACGTGTGGATGAGCCACGGCGACCAGGTCGCGAAGGCTCCCGAGGGCTTCGAGGTGCTCGCCTCGACCGGCGCGACCCCCGTGGCCGCGTTCGCGAGCGACGAGCGCCGGCTGTACGGCGTGCAGTGGCATCCCGAGGTCAAGCACTCGGACTACGGCCAGAACGTCATCGAGAACTTCCTGCACAAGGCGGCGGGCCTGCCCGCCGACTGGAACAGCGGCAACGTCATCGCCGAGCAGGTCGAGAAGATCCGCGCCCAGGTGGGGACCGGCCGCGTGCTGTCGGCCCTGTCGGGCGGCGTCGACTCGGCCGTCTCGACGGCGCTCGTGCACAAGGCCGTCGGCGACCAGCTCGTCGCGGTGTTCGTCGACCACGGCCTCCTCCGCAAGGGCGAGCGCGAGCAGGTCGAGCAGGACTACGTCGCCTCGACGGGCGTGCGCCTGGTCACGGTCGACGCCCGTGAGACGTTCCTGAACGCCCTCGCCGGTGTCAGCGACCCCGAGCAGAAGCGCAAGATCATCGGCCGCGAGTTCATCCGCGCCTTCGAGAAGGTCCAGGCCGACCTCGTCGCCGAGGCCGCAGCCGAGGGCGAGCCGATCAGCTTCCTCGTGCAGGGCACGCTGTACCCCGACGTCGTCGAGTCCGGCGGCGGCACCGGCACCGCGAACATCAAGTCGCACCACAACGTCGGCGGCCTGCCGGAGGACCTGCAGTTCGAGCTCGTCGAGCCGCTGCGCACCCTGTTCAAGGACGAGGTGCGGGCGATCGGACGCGAGCTGGGCCTGCCCGAGGTCATCGTGGCCCGTCAGCCGTTTCCGGGCCCCGGCCTCGGCATCCGGATCGTGGGTGAGGTCACCGCTGACCGTCTCGAGATTCTGCGCGATGCCGACGCCATCGCCCGCGAGGAGCTGACGAAGGCGGGCCTGGACGGCGAGATCTGGCAGTGCCCGGTCGTGCTGCTGGCCGACGTGCGCTCGGTGGGCGTGCAGGGCGACGGCCGCACCTACGGTCACCCGATCGTGCTGCGCCCCGTGTCGTCCGAGGACGCCATGACGGCCGACTGGACACGCCTGCCGTACGACGTGCTGTCGAAGATCTCGAACCGCATCACCAACGAGGTGCGCGACATCAACCGCGTCGTCCTCGATGTGACCTCGAAGCCCCCGGGGACCATCGAGTGGGAGTGATCTGACATGGATGCCGCAAGCCCTGGCTTGCGGCATCCATTCGTTTCGGCACGTGGCGCAGGGGAGGATGGACGGGTGAGCCCTGACGTGCAGTTGCCCGACGCCGACTACGTGCTGCTCGGCAGCCGCATCGCCCTCGGGCTCGACGGCGGGTTCGCGGTGGCCGTGCCGGCGAGGCTGCGGCTGCTGGAGGCCGCGGGCGCCCGCGAGCCGCTGATGCTGAGCGTCGACGGCCAGCCACCGGAGGATCATGCGGCGCAGCGGCAGGCGTTCGTCGACGGCGGGCACGTGCCCGAGGCGTCGCGCCTGCGCAACCTGTTCGACGAGCTGCTGGCCGGTGGCGACCGGCTTGCGCGCGCGGGCGAGCCCGGCGGACCGACGCCCGGTGTCGCCTACCGGACGGTCCGGGATGCCGCCGACCGGCCGATCGCGGAGCTCCCCGTGTTCGAGAACGACCCCGAGTGGCACCTGCGCGACGCGAACGTCGTCGTGCACACGCCGGACGGCGACCGTGTGCTGCGCGGGTTCCGCGGGCTCTACATCGCGTGGCTGGAGGCGATCGCCGACGAGCGCCGCGCGGCCGCGGGAGACCCGGAGCGCCTCTTCGTCGTCGTGTGCGAGTCACGGCAGATCGGCGAGGCGCTGGTCGGGTGGGATGACCCGCGCGTGCGGCTCGTGCACACGATCCACAACTCCCACCTGCCGGCGCCGCACGACGACCCGGCCGCCCCGGTGACGGGTCTGTGGGAGCGCTGGCTGCGCGCGCTCGACGCGTACGACGCCGTCGTGTGGCCCACGGCCGCGCAGCGCGACGAGATCGCCGAGCGCTTCGGCGACCCGGGCACGTTCCACGTCGTGCCGAACACGATCGAGCTGGGGTCGGAGCCGGCGGACGCGACGGAGCGCGATCCGCATCGCGTCGTCATGCTCAACCGGCTCGCGCCGCAGAAGCGCGTCGACCTCGCGGTGCGGGCGTGGCCGGCGGTCGTCTCCGCCGTGCCCGACGCCCACCTCGACGTGTACGGCGACGGGCCGCTGCGCGACGAGCTGCAGGCGCTCGTCGACGAGCTCGGCATGACGGCATCCGTCACCCTTCACGGGGCGACGTCGGAGCGCGATGCCGCCTTCGACCGGTCGTCCGTCTTCCTCACGTCGACCGCGTTCGAGGGGCAGGGGCTGTCGATCGCCGAGGCGCTCTCCCGCGGGCTGCCGGTGGTGTCGACGGACGCGCGCTACGGCCCGCGCGAGGCGGTCGGCGACGCCGGCGTGCTCGTGCCGCCGGGCGACGTCGAGGGGCTCGCCACCGCGCTGATCGGCCTGTTGCAGGACGACGAGCGGCGCGCCGAGCTCGCGGCACACGCCCGTACGGCCGCCGCGGCCTTCACGCCCGAGGCGGTGCGGCCGGCGCTCGTGGCCGCGATCCGCGCCGCGGTCGCGCGTCCCTCGCGCCGAGTGCGCTGAGCGGAGGCGCGCGTCGGGCTAGGATGACGCCACCGCCTCGACGCGTCGACGACGACGTCGAGTCCGGGCCACGTGCGACCGACCAGGAAAGGCCGATCACCGGATGGAACCTGACCCGCCCGTCCCCGTCGGGGATCCGGACGATGCGCCCGCAGGCTCGCCGGGAAGCGCGGATGCCATGCCCGTGGCTCCGGCGGAAGACGGGTTCGCGAGCACGCCGCCGGGTCCGGCCGCGACAGGGGCCCCGGTTGCGGCCCCGGCTCCGGTCGCGATTGCGGTGCCGGCCTCCGCTCCGGTCCCGACGCTGGTCCCGGCTCCCGGGCCTGCGCGTCCGCGGCGCTCCCGAGGCGCGGTCGTCGCCATCTGGATCCTCGGCGTGGCGCTCGTGCTGGCGCTCGCGGCCTGCGCGTGGGGTGCCGTGCAGTTCGTCCTCGCGCAGGACCGCATCTCGCAGCAGCAGGACCGGATCCGCGAGCAGCAGGACGAGATCGAGCAGCAGAAGGAGCTGATCGAGAAGAAGGAGACGTTCGGCGCGGCCATGACCGGGCTGATGGACACCGCCGCACGGTTCGACGGCGTGCTCACGGCGTCGCTCGTTCCGTGGGGCGCCTACGAGTCCCTCGCCCAGCGCGGCTGGACGCACCGGTGGGACGCGACCGCGATGAACCGCGACATCGAGCAGGTCGACGCGGCGCACGCCGAACTCGAGTCGGTGCTGGGTGCGGCCGACGCCGAGGCGACGTCGAACGCGACCGGCACCGCGTACGAGTCCGTCATCGACCGGCTCGGCCGCGGGTTCGTGCGGTCGATCGTGGACGAGCAGTACTGCGGCACCGGCGACGACGGCATCCTGGGGTGCGTCGCCGAGGACGATCCGTACCTCGTCCACTTCGACGCCGCGGGAAACGGACAGCCGTTCATGACCGACGAGCTGCGGATCGGTGTCGCCTATCACGAGTTCGCCCACGTCCTGCAGTTCACGAACCCCGAGGCCACGGCGGCGGCGCTGCCGGCCTTCGGCGGCGACGACGAGTTCATGGCGGACTGCTTCGCGCTGACGTTCCTCGACGGGTGGAAGCTCAACCACCGAGTCTGGGTCAGCTCGTACGAGTACTGGGATGTCAGCGTCGGCTACGGCCGCACGTGCGACGCCGCCCAGCAGCAGGCGGTCCGCGACTGGTACGCGCAGCTGGGGGTCCGGCTCCAGCAGGTGTCGAGCTAGCGGCCGTCCCGGTCGATCCGCCGTGGGCAGAGCCGCCGGGAGCGGAACGGGATGCCGCCGCCCGCCGCCGCGCGCAGGCTGGAGCCATGGCAGAAGAAGGCAAGATCCCCCAGTTCGGGGCCGAGGCGCGGCGCGAGCTGTTCCAGCAGCGCGTGCTCGTGCTCGACGGCCCGCTCGACGACGACAACGGCACGCTGCTCGCGACGCAGCTGCTCGCTCTGGCGGCCCAGGACGAGACCGCCGACATCGCGCTGTGGATCCATTCGCCCGGCGGCTCCGTGCCGTCGATGCTCGCGATCCGCGACGTGATGCGCCTCATCCCCAACGATGTCTCGACGTTGGCGCTCGGTCTCGCGTGCAGCGCGGGGCAGTTTCTGCTGTCGGCGGGAACACCGGGCAAGCGGCGCGCGCTGCCGCACGCGCGCATCCTGATGCACCAGGGCTCGGCGGGCATCGGCGGCTCGGCCGTCGACGTCGAGGTGCAGGCCGACGATCTGCGCTTCACGCGCGACACGGTGCTCGGCATCGTGTCGCACGACACCGGGCAGCCGATCGACCGCATCTTCGAGGACTCGCTCCACGATCGGTGGTACACCGCCGAGCAGGCGCGCGCGTACGGGTTCATCGACGCCATCGTCGACGATTTCGCCCAGGTCGTGCCGCGGCGCCGGCGACCGGCGGGACTCGGCGTCGGGGCGGAGGTCGCGGCATGAGCGGGTACACGATCCCCAACGTGGTGGCGCAGCATCCCCGCGGTGACCGCATCATGGACGTCTACTCGCACCTGCTCGCCGAGCGTGTCGTGTACCTCGGCACGGGCATCGACGCGGGCGTCGCGAACGCGCTGATCGCGCAGCTGCTGCACCTGGACGCCGACAGCCCCGAACGCGACATCCAGCTCTACATCAACTGCGAGGGCGGCGACCCGTCGGCCATGCTCGCCGTGTACGACACGATGCAGCACGTGCGCCCCGATGTCGCGACGACCGTCGTGGGGCAGGCGATCGGCGTCGGCGCGATCATGCTGGCCGCCGGGGCCGCCGGCAAGCGCTCGGTGCTGCCGCACGCGCGCGTCGTCCTGCACCAGCCTGCCGGGCAGGGGAGGGGCGCGATCCCCGACCTCATCCTTCAGGCCGACGAGCTCGTGCGGGTGCGCGGCGAGGTCGAGGAGATCCTCGCACGCCACACCGGCAAGGACGCCGCTCAGCTGCGCGCCGACACCGATCGCGACCGCGTCTTCACCGCAGCGGACGCGGTCGCCTACGGCCTCGCCGACCACGTCCTCGAGCGGGCGCCCTCGTTCGCCGGCTGAGTCGCGCGGCCCGGGGGTGCGCGTCGTCCGCTCGAGCCTCGACGCCGAGGAGTTCGCAGGCCGACGGACGGCCCGGGTCGCGCTTCGTCTCGCTCGTTCCTCGCTCGCTCAGCGTCCGGGACCGGGCCGACCCCCGGTCGCTGAGCGAGCGCCAGCGAGACGAAGCGTGGTGCAGGAGCCGGGGTGGCCGGGATCGCCGGGGTTGCGCTTCGTCTCGCTCGTTCCTCGCTCGCTCAGCGTCCGGGATCGGGCCGACCCCCGGTCGCTGAGCGAGCGCCAGCGAGACGAAGCGTGGTGCAGGAGCCCGGGTGGTCGGGATCGCTCGGGTTGCGCTTCGTCTGGCTCGTTCTTCGCTCGCTCAGCGTCCGGGGTCGGGCCCGCCCCGGTCGCTGGACGTCCGGGATCGGGCCGACCCCCGGTCGCTGAGCGAGCGCCAGCGAGACGAAGCGTGGTGCAGGAGTCGGGGTGGTCGCGATCGCTCGGGTTGCGCTTCGTCTCGCTCGTTCCTCGCTCGCTCAGCGTCCGGGATCGGGCCGACCCCCGGTCGCTGAGCGAGCGCCAGCGAGACGAAGCGTGGTGCAGGAGCC
>Ga0160450_100583_pt1 | contig 20007 bp, 11 predicted proteins | sample HID1975K_E1MG_FD_108257 | JGI IMG/M metagenome (GOLD analysis project Ga0160450, IMG submission 108257) | Enriched soil microbial communities from UW Madison campus, WI, USA - HID1975K_E1 MG | ecosystem: Environmental > Terrestrial > Soil > Unclassified | place: USA: Madison, Wisconsin...
AACCATCATGTTTGAGTGACGCCTCCACCGTTGACGGGTGATAGAGCGACGCAGCTTGAAGGAAGCTCGGCTCCTGCGGGCCGCTGTACACGTTGATCCCGTACCGCTTCTGATCCTGGATCTCGAAGAGCTTCAGCTCATTGATGAACTGCCAATGCCGCCTGAGCCGCCGGTATGTGGCTGCGCGGAACGGGCCGGCGTTCTCGTCGGTGAAGTGCGACTCCAGGTGGATGAGGCCGACCGAACCTGCTGGTTTGGCGTGTGCCCACGTTTGCGACATGAAGCAGCGGTAAAGGTCCGGCTGGAGGCCTGCAAGGTAGGGGTAGAGCTGGGCGTTGCCAACGAAGGCCGCCGTCGCCGCGACATCCGCCGTGCCGTCCACCACAAGGTCGGCGACACCCTCGACCGCGAGTGCATCCTCACGATGCTGCTTGTCCTCGTCGGCGGTCGACTTCGCCTTCAGTTGCCACCAGGGGTCGCCTTCGGCGAGGAGCGCCTCGACATCGGAGCGGGGACGCACCCAGGGCGGGTTCCCGACCTGAAGATCGAAGCCGCCCTGCGCGAACACGGGCGCGAAGTCGAGTTCCCAGTGGAAGAAGCCATATTGGGCAGCGATCTGCTCGGCGGCGCGCAGCCATGGGGTCGAAGTGAGGATGTCATCGACCGGCTCTGCGCCGGCGAAGCCGAGATCGATCTCCTCCGCTGTGTTGAGGTCCCCCCAGCCGGTCGGCAGCGCGAGGGTCTCGCCGCCTCGCGCCCGGCCGCGGCCCTCGACGTGCACTCCGAGGATGGCCTGCAGGCCCGTGATCCATTCGTCAAGCGACGGGGGCTGCGCGCCCGACGTGAGTGAGGCGGTGAGCGGCCAGAACCACATCGTGCACCAGGCATCCATCACCCGACGCAGTCGCTGGTAGGCGCCGTTCGGATCGGAGAGCTTGCTCTCGATCTCCTCGCGGCCGATCGAGTGCGGCAGGTCGTCGGCTGCTACCTTGGGCTGTCCCCACAGTGGGAGCGGGCGGCGCGCCTCGGCCTCGGCGATCTCGAGGCGCCGCCGCGCGAGCGCCCAGAGGGTTTCGACGCGCAGGGCTAGGTTGGCGAGCGCGTCGAGCTGCTTCTTCGACGGCTTGCCGCGCAGCGAACGTCGCCACGCGTTGAGCGCTTTCTGCGCGTCGGCCGCGAGTGTCTTCGCTTCTTTCGCGTCGGCTGTCGCGCCCCACCCTTCTGCGGGAAGCAGGAAGTGATGGATGCCGCCGTTAGTGGGCTCGCCGAGCGGGCGGTCGCTGGGCACGTCCTTGAGCCAGCCCTTCGAGTTGACCTGGTCGCGCGAGAACGTAGCTCGTCGGGCGCCGACGAGCGAATTGCCACGGCGCAGATGCAGGCCGAACCAGGGGGCGAGCAGGCCTTCGCTCATCGTGTCGAGCCAGAGCGAGATCTCGGCCAGTTCGACGGCGGTCGCGTTGAGGTCTACGCCGTAGACCTGGTGCAACGCGATCGATGCCTTTACCTTCTGAAGCTCGCGGGGCCGCTCGTCGGGATCGACGCGCACGCCCAGCTCGGTCTCTTTGCGGTCGAGGTACTGGTCGGCAAGTTGACGCACGGCCTCGATGGCGAACGCACCCGATCCCAGCGCAGGTTCGCACACCGTGAGGGTCAAGATGTCGTCCGCGCTCGTATCGGGCGTGAGCAGCTCTTCGAGGGCTTGCGACACGGTGAACCGGGTGAGCACTTCGGGCGTATAGTACGACGCCGATTGTTGCCGGTCGCGCCCCGAGAGGCGGTAGACGAAGCTGCCCGCACGGTGGACAACCGACTTCACCTCGCCGGTGATCGGGTCTTCTGTCTTCACGAAGTGCTTCTCATCGAGGTGGCTCGATCGCGTAACGGGCACGACCCACGAGCCCTTCTCAGCGTTGCCGTCGGGCGCGACTTCGTGCAGGTCCTCAATGGCGAAGAAGCCCGTGTAGGACATCAGTCCCTCGTACACCGCGCCGAGCTGGTTGATGCCGAGGTCGGCGTAGGAGATGAAGCCGCGGTCTTTGCCCTTCCGTGCCTTCGAAAGCAGCAACCGGTCGAGCACACGCTGGAGAGCGCCATCCGATAGCTGCGAATCGGCGATAAGCGCGACCGACTCGGGCTTGAAGAGGTCGGCTCGCAGGGAGTTGAAGGTGAGCCCTTCGGGAAGGTCGGGCGCGTCGTGCACTGGTGACCCGCTGTCGATCAGCCGGAACAACACCGCGAGCGAGTCGTACAGATGGGTGCGGTCGACGGCGTCGCCGACCAGCTCGACAAGTACGAGCTCGCGCAGGCGATCGAGGCTGTAGCCCTCCTCGAACTCGGCCGTGCCGACCGGTAGAACCTTCAACTCGGGGCTCGCCTCCGCATAAAGGAGGAACAGGATGCGGTAGATGAACCGCAGCGATTGCTTGGCAAGCTCTTGGGCGCTCGACGGCGGGATTGGGTCGAGACCGTTCGCCGCGCGTCGTTGCACGACGTCGTTTGCGATCGTCTCGATCGAGAGCCGCACGCCCTCGCGAAGATCCTGCGAGACGCCGACGGTGTGCTTCACCGATTCATCGCGCACCTTCTGCCACCAAACGGTCCCCTCGGCGTCAGCGATGACAGACTCGGCGGTGAGGATCGCGGTGAGCCGGTCGACCTCGCCGCCCTTCTTGGTCTCGCTGCGCTCGGCAACGAGCTGTACATCGACCGCAAGGTAGCGACCCTCGGGCCACCGCTCGCGGTCCACCAGCAGCGCCCAACGGCCGGCAAATACAACGACGAACTCCGGTGCATCGTCAGCGACGAGGATCGTTGATAGCAGGCGTGCGAGGCTCGTCACCGCCCTGCCGTCTTCGGACTCGTACGGTGTGAGCAGGGTATCGCCGTCTTTGGCGAGCAGGTCTTCAATCGTCTCGGTGCTCTTCGCCTCAACGACCGTGACCGAGGGCGTCCCGACGCCCGCAACGCTCAGCCAGGTCACCGGGCCGACGCTGCGCGGGTGGTAGAGCGGGTCGGTGTAGCCGAGTGCGGCGAGTAGCGGGACCGTGACTTCGGTGTGCTGATGGCTACCGTCGGCTTCTTCGAGGTTCGCGAGCGCCCTCGAGAGCTCGCCCGTGATCGCAGCGAAGCGCGAGCGGGACGACTCTTCTAGCGCATCCCATTCCTTTCGGCGCTCCAGCACCCGCGCATGGAACGACTGCTTGCCCTCGGTGGTGAAGTAGTGCTCGCTGATCCAGCTCTCGCCGACGATGAACGCGTCGCTTGTCATCTCAGCCCTCCTTCGGGATGACGACGAGCAGGGGACGCACGAGCGTTTGGCTGGGGAGCATCGACTGGGCGATCGCCTGCTCAGCGGCGACGCGATCGGTGCGCTCGCGCAGCGCGGTGACTTGCACGAGTGCGTGCGCCTCCTGTTCCCACGCTTCGACACGCGAGGACCACATCTGCACGCGGTCTTCGATGTCGGCTCGCGCGAGGATCGAGAAGTTCTCCATGTTCCGTGTCGCGCTCTCGACCGCAAGCGGGATCAGATACTGCCACTCGTCTGGTTTGAGATCCCCCGTGTTCGTGAGCGACTTCGTGAGGCCAAGCTCATCGAAGACGTCGCGGGCGGTTGCGTGCACGGAGAGAGTGAGCGTCTTCGGATTGATCGCCTCGACGGTCATGTACGACGCTCCGACAACCTGGCCGCGGCGGTTCGTAAGCGTGCCCACGAGCAGCACGGTGGGAACCGCGACATCGCCGGGGATCGCGAACACCTCATTGCGAGCGAGCTTCGCCAGCGCGCGGTCGCTCACCCAGTCGAGCACCGGGTGCAGCGGGCCGAGGTAGTGCGCCGGGGGCCAGAGCGACAACCCATTGGTGTCGTCGCGGGCGTGTTTCAGTGCGGAGTCCGCTGTCTGCGAGGTCGTCGCAAGTATGAGCGACTCGGCGACGTTCTGCGCCTGGAGGTAGGACTGCGGCAGAACCGCGAGCCGCTGGGCGAGATCGCGCGGCGGCGTGACGGTGAGCACGCCGTGCTCTGGGCGCACCTCGAGGCCGAACCCGCCATACGCGAGGCCCGCCTCGGGGGTTTCGGTCAGCTCGTGCAGCGCCTCGACGAGAAAGTCATCGGCGCTGCCGAACAGCGCGAGGTTGGGAACTTCGTCGGTCGTCGGCTCGGGGGTCGCCTCGGCCTCTGCGGCGAGGGCGAGGAACACCGCGAACGGGTCATCCGAGTTCGCGACGCCAGCGACTTCGGAGACGACCTCGTCGAAGTCGGTGCCTGATGCGAGCGCCTCCATGATGGCCCGCTCCTCGGCATCCGCGTCGTACTTGCCCATCAGGCTGGCGGCGTCGCCGAGGGCGGTGTGGGCCTCGCTCTCACGCTGGAGCAGGCGTGTGATAACGCGCACGTCGCCGCGGAACTTGTCGTTGTCCGGGTTCAGCAGCAGGGTGGTGATGCGTGGGGGGTTCTTCTGCCCGTAGCGGTCGATGCGGCCGTTGCGCTGCTCGACGCGGATGAGGCTCCACGGGATGTCATAGTGGATCAACTCGTGGCACTGCGCGTGCAGGTTCACGCCCTCCGAGGCGATGTCACCGGTGACCAGCACACGGATCGGGCTAGACGCGAGCTTGAAGCTCTCGACGACCTCCTGCTGCTCGACATCGCTGAGGCCGCCGTGCAGCACGGCCACCTGCTCGGGCTTGAGCTTGAGGTCTTCGCGGAGCTGTGCTTTGAGCCAGTCGAGTGTCGCGACGCGTTCGGAGAAGATGACCGCCCGTTCGGCCGATGCTCGGCCGATGCCAATACCGCGTAGCGTCTCGACGAGCTTGCCGTACTTCGCCGACGATTCAGGGGCGACGTGTTGGGCCAGATCGAGGAGGCGCTGGAGCGCGGCGCGTTCGACAGCCGCCTTCTCGCCGGCCTTGAGGCGCTTCATCCGTTCGGTCACGGTGTCGCCGAACGCGGGTAGCGACGAAAGAAATGCCTTCGCGAGCGTCCACGGGAACAGCGACGAGTTCTGCCCGGAGTACGGGCTTTGGCCGCCCTCGGGGTGGAGCCACACGCTCGCGAGTTCGTCGGCGATCACGTTCTCGGCGGGCGACGCGGGAATCAGGACGTTGTTCGGCGGCAGGCGCTCCGCCCAGTCGCTGCCGACCTCGATTTTGACTTCGGGGCTGTAGCGGTGCCGGCGAATCACGAGCTTCTTTAGCAAGTCCGGGTTGATATCGCCCTTCGGGGAGACGGCCGTCGGCTCAAGTAGGCGGATCAGCTCGGCGAACGACTCCTTCCTTCCGTTGTGCGGGGTCGCGCTCGCGAGGATCAGCGCCTCGGTCTGCGGGGCGAGGGTGCGCGCGAGCCGATTGTTCAGTGTCGCGCCGGTGATGTTGTGCGACTCGTCGATGACCACCGCATCCCACTTGAAGTCACGCAGGTGCTGGATGTAGCGGTCTTGCTTCAGGGTGTCGATCGAGATGATCGCCCGCTTGAACTTGCTGAACGGGTTGCGGGTTGCCGGCAACTCCTGCCGCACCCGCTGGATGCCGACCGAATCGAGCCGCACGAAGGGCAGGGCAAATCGAGTCCACATCTCGAATTGCATCTGCTCCAGCACGTGCTTCGGCGTGACGATAAGGATGCGCTCGCCGCGACCTCGACGCACCAGCTCGGAGAGAATCAAGCCGATCTCGATCGTCTTGCCCAGACCGACGGCGTCGGCGATGAGCAGCCGGGGGCGCAGTAGGTCACGGTGAAACGCCTGGTGCACAGCCGCGCGCTGGTAGCCGAGCGTGTCGGCGAGCATGTGCGCCGACACGCTCAGCTCAGGCCCGCCGAGCGGGAGCGGAGTCTTACGGATCGTCGCCTCGAGCCACAGTTTGGTACGTCGGTAGCCGGGTGAGTCATCGGCCTTGATGCGCGCTTCGGCCGGGTCAAGCGGCTGAATGTCGTCGAAGTCGCTGTAGAAGCTCGCCGTCGCGCCGCGCACGAGGTCGCTGAGCCCCTGCACCCGCACGAGCAGCCCCGACTTCGTCTCCTCGGTCGCGAGCACCAGCCACTCGGCATCTCGGACAATTACGATCGACCCTGGCGCAATTGTGCGTTGCGTCGTTACCCCAAATGACACTGGTCGGACTCCCGGTTCGGCGTTGTCGTCGCCTTCTCCACCCTAGCGAGCCACGATTGGAACGATCCTGGCGTTGATGCCCGACGCGCCGCAGAATGCGCGACGCGCTCAGACACGGACCGCGTGAGATCTAGTCCGAAGGGGCTCCACTCCGAGGAACGAGGCAGAGGACCTGGTCATCATGGGTCCAACGCCGGCTCGTCAGCACCGTCGCGGGGCCGCGTGTCGTTCGTCGCCGATACGATCAAGTCCATGAGCAACGCCAAGGCAGTCGACGGCACTGGATCAAGGTTCAACCAGGTGCTCGACGCGGCTGCGAAGCTCCCGGGTGTGCGTATTGACCGTGCTGCCTACCTGCGTTCTGCGCTCAAGCGGCACTGCACACCCGAACAGATCGAGCGAGCGGTAGCTGATAGTCCCGCTGCGGCAGGTATCTCGCGGGATGTCATTACCGAAGTCGCCAACACCTCGATCGCCTATGAAACCAGTAAGGCGACCGGACTCTCGACGGTGGCGGGCCTTCCGGGTGGGCTGGCCATGATCGGGACCGTGCCCGCCGACATGGCGCAATACATCGGTCACATGCTTCGAATCGCTCAGAAGCTGGCGTACGTCTACAGCTGGCCCGACCTCTTCGTTGGCGACGGCGAGGAGATTGACGAGGCAACCGAAGGTATCCTGACGCTGTTCGTTGGCGTGATGGTCGGCGTGCAGGTCGCGCAAAGCGGCGTATCAAGAGTCGCGGGGATGATCGCCGCTCAGGTCGTGAAGAAGCTGCCGCAGCAGGCGCTAACAAAGGGCGCGATCTATCCTCTCGTCAAGAAGGTCTCGGGATTCCTCGGTGTCGCGATGACCAAGAAGCTCTTCGCCAGCGGTGTCGCGAAGGCTGTACCCATCATCGGTGCAGTCGTCTCTGGAACGCTCACCCTGGCCACGTTCTACCCGATGTCCAAGAAGCTCCAGAAGCATCTTGCCAGTCTCGAGTTGACGAAGCCGCGCCATCGAGCGGTCGCCAAGTCAGAAGGAGCCGCAGGCGAACCCTTGGACCTACACGTCGGGGGAGACACCCAAGCGCTCACGGAACATGCGGAGACATCCGACTGATCCCTCCTGCAACCGCTCCGTCGAACGCGCATTTCGCCGTGTGGAGTGCTCCGCGAGCATGACTTCTTCGACCCGACCACAGATCAGTTGACGAATCCCGCCTTCCGTAGGGCTGGAGTTGCCGAGGGGGCGCATGCCGAAGGTGACGTTGGCAAACGCAGTCGACTCAAGAGTTCGAACGGGCTGTGCGCTGGCGCAGGTAACTGGCGGTCAAGAGGCGAAGTTCGCATCTGATCGTGAACCCGCGACATGAACCATCGATACAAAGCCAACGATGCAGGCAGGCACCGTGGGTGAGCGGCGCCGTTTAGAACCACTCCGCGACAGCTACCTGCAGACCGCAAAAATACCTGGATAACGCCAGAAAGGCATCCTACTCTGGCGCCATGCGAGGAGGCCTGGAGCGGTGGAAGCGGGGCGTCGACTCCCGCGGGGTTCGGCAGGCGATCGCGTACGCGCTCGAGGGTACATGCGATGCCCACCTCCAGCACGTGATAGGTGTGGAAGCGCTCGAGGCGTACAGCGCGGCATCCGAATCGGCCGTCACCAGATTCGTCGCCGAGGACGGTGTCATCACGTCGGACGAGCTCACGGCCGGCGGCCTCCGCGTGTGGCTCACCGGGCACGATCCGATCACGGGGGAGGAGCGCGGCCATCAGCGGCTGAGCCCCGACGCCGACCTGCTGCTCGACGGGACGCTCAACCATCCGAAGTCGTACAGCATCGCCGCACTGCTGCATCCCGAACTCGCTGCCGAGTTCGAAGCGCTCCAAGACCGGCTGCGAGAGCGCATCCTGCTCACCTGGCAGACCGAGCTCAACGCGCGGCGCGGTCACGGCGGACTCATCCGCGAGGCGATCACCCGCACAGAGGTCGTCGAGCTGCAGCACCGTCGCTCGCGCGCACTCGACCCGCACATCCACCGGCACCTCTGGCTGAACATCAAGGTGCTCGGCGCGGACGGCAAGTGGTCGAACCTCGACTCCCGCGTCGCTATGAAGCTGCACACCGTCGTCAACGCCGAGGGTGAGCTCGCCACTCGCACCGACCCCGCGTGGATCGCCGTGCTCGCGCGCCACGGGTACACACTCGACGACGCGGGGGAGATCGCCGAACTTGCGGGTGCCGTGCGTCCGCTCTCGCGCCGGTCTGCACAGATCGAGGCCAACCGCGCGCGACTTGTCGCGGAATGGTCGAAAGCGAACGGGGGAGCCGCGCCGAGCGTCGAGCTGCTGCAGCAGATCGACCGACGCGCATGGGCGGTGGCGCGTCCGAACAAGCCGGCCGATCTCGACGAGATGTCGTGGGAGGCGACGGTCCGTGAGGAGATCGCAGCGATCGATCCGAGCCTGCTCTCGCCACGCGCAGCCGTCGCCATAGCTGCGACGGCTCTACACGCCATCGATCTCGACCTGCTCGCCGCGCAGGCGGTCGTCGACGCCGACGAGCGGTCCACCTCGAGCGGTGGGCGGTTCAGCATGTTCGATCTTCGCGCGGGCGCGATCCGTGCACTCTCGCGCACCGGGGTCGTCGCCGAGCGGGACCGGCTCGACGGTGTGATCGCCGACGTCGTTGGTCGCGCGACGCGCGCCGTGTGGCGGCTCGTCGCGGGCCAGCCGCCAGCGCACGTGAAGGCCCTCATGGCGACCGAGACGGTGCGCGCCAAGGTGCGTCTCGCGGGCGAACTGGACGCGCTCGCCCGGCAGGGGCGCTCGTTGCTGCCGAACGAACTGCACCGCTTCGCGTCTCGCGAGGACCTCTCGACACTGGATGGCTCGCAGACCGTCGCGGCGTGCGCCATCGCTGGCACGGACGGGCTCGTGACGGTGATCGGCCCCGCCGGCGCGGGAAAGACGACGATGCTGCGTGCGGCGTTCGCGGCGCTCACGCAGCAACGGCGGCGGATGCTCGTCGTCGCCCCCACGCGGAAGGCGGCATCGGTGGCATCCCGCGAGGTGGGGGCCGCGGCGTCTAGCCTTCGCGCTCTGCTCGCTGACCACGGTTACCGGTGGAGCCGCGACCCGTCCGGCGCGACGGTCTGGACTCGGCTGCATCCGGGAGACGTCGAGCTCGACACCGGCGCTGTCTACGACGGTCCGACGCAGTACGCGTTGCGACCTCGCGATCGGATCGTCGTGGACGAAGCCGGCATGGTCGATCTGCAGACGGCGAACGTCCTCATCGAGCTCGCGATCGAGCAGGGCGTCGGGCTGGCGTTCGTGGGAGACACGAATCAGGCGCTGCCGGTCGGGCACGCCGGCGCGATGGGCTCCGCGATCCGGCACGCAAACGCGGCGGTCGAGCTCGACACGGTGCATCGGTTCCGCGATCCCGACTACGCGGCGCTCACGCTACGGCTGCGGAACGCGGGCGAGCGCGAGGATGCAATGACGGTTGCGCGCGAGCTCGCCGAACGTGGTCACGTGGACCGGGTCGATCACCTCGAGGCGGCACGTGAGCGGATGATCGAGGCGTACTTCGAGTGGCATGCGCGCGGCAAGCGAGTGACGCTCGTGTCCGGCACGAACGCCGAGGCGGATGCCATCAACGAGGCCATCCAGCAGCGGCGAGTCGATCACGGTGAGCTGGATCCGGCCGTTGTCGCGTGGGGGATGGGGGAGCAGCGCATCCTCGTCGGTGACACCGTCCAGACCCGCCGCAACGACCGGACCGCTGGCGTCGAAAATCGCGCGCAGTGGATCGTGTGCGGGATCCGCGGCGAGTTCGTCGACCTTGTGTCGGTGGGCGACAGCGGGGAGCTGGCGCGAGTGTCTGCCGAGTACGCGCGCGAGCACCTGCAGCTCGCGTACGCGTCGACCGTGCACGGTGTGCAGGGCAACACAGCCGATGCGTCGGTGGTCGGACCTGATGTGGATGCCGCAGGCCTCTACGTGGGCCTCACCCGCGGGCGCGTCCACACAAGGCGATCGTCGTCGCGCGAACGGATGCCGCGGCTCACGAGTGCCTCGCTGAGTCGATGCAGCGCGGCACGCCGGAGTTGACGATGCAGGATGCCGCGCGCGCGGCGGGGGCGGAGCTGCGGCGAGCTGCGCGGGAGCGGGCGGCGGCGATGGCCACTGGGCCCGCTGTGGCGCCGAGCACGGGGCGCGGGACGGGGATGTAGAAGCGTTCTCGCATCTGTTGCCTCGCAACAGTATTACCAACACTTCTGGCCGTATCTGTTGGTATCATCGTTCGGTGATCACATCTGCCGACGGTCTCGTCCCCATTGATGCAGTGGGCTACGAGACCTTCGATTGGAGGCCGCGCGCACCCGAGATTCACTCGCGAGCCGAGGTCGAACGACAGACCGGACCATATGACGCCGCGGTCACGCCGCCCATAGCCACCTGGTCGCCGGTCATCTCGAGCGAGGACTCGGCAGACGTCGAGGACGCGACACGCCAGCTGGTGGAGTTCGACCAGCACGCGCAGCGCAAGCTGGGTATTGGCAACCCTGCGCTGGGGCCGATGACCGCGATTTTGCTGCGCACCGAGTCTGCCTCGAGCTCGCAGATCGAGCAGCTGACGACGTCGGCCAAGCAGCTCGCCCTCGCCGAGATCGACGAGGGCGACAAGGCGAACGCGCTCACGGTCGTTGGTAACGTCCGCGCCATGGAGGCCGCTCTGCAGCTGGCCGATGACATCAGCGAGGACTCGATCCTCGCGATGCACAAGGCGCTGATGCTCCACCAGGCAGGCTTTCCTCCCGAAGACGCGGGACGATTCCGCGCCGAGCAGGTCTGGATCGGACCGGGAGAAGCCGGCCCCCGCCTTGCCGACTTCGTCGCTCCGCACCATGAGCGGGTGCCGGGTGCGATCGGCGATCTCGTGCACTTCGTGAAGCGCCAGGACGTAGTCGTGCTCGTGCAGGTCGCTGTTGCGCACGCCCAGTTCGAGACAATTCACCCGTTCGCGGATGGCAATGGCCGGACCGGTCGCGCGCTCGCGCAGTCGATCCTGCGAAACAAGGGTCTCGTTGGTTCGACGGCTGTGCCGATCTCTGCCGGCCTCCTCGTCGACGTGCGCCGCTACTTCGACGCCCTCACCTCGTTCCGTGACGGTGACGCCGGTCCGATCATCCGCGACTTCGCCAACGCGAGCAGGATCGCGGCGACGACGGGCACACACCTCGTCGACGATCTCGTCGAGCGGCTCGAGGAATCCCGCGCGAAGATGGTGGGCATTCGTGCGGACGCCGCTGCGTGGAGGATCCTGCCCAACCTGGTGGGCCAGCCCGCGGTGAATGTCAGGTACCTCAAGAACACGCTTGGCCTCGGTGAGATGGCCGCGCTTCGCGCGCTCGATTCGCTCACCGAGCGCAAGGTGCTCACCGAGACCACGGGGCGGAGCCGCGGGCGTGTCTGGCAGCATCGAGGCATCATCGACGCCCTGGACTCCTATGCATCGGTGATTCGGCGGATGTCGGCGCGTTGATCCGTAGGTACTGTTGCCTCTCTCGTCCTCCCAGCACCCGACGCCGTGGCCGCCGCGCAGAGTGTCGGGCCGGCGTTCGTGGGTGACACACATCAGGCGTTGCCGGTCGGACATGCGGCGCGATGGGTTCTGCGATCCGGATCCGGGGCGCGAACGCTGCGGTCGAGCTCGACATGCGGCATCGGTGCGCGAGCCCGACTACGCGGCGCTCAAGCTAGTGGTGGGAGCACCGAGCGCCGGGGCGTGGGATGCGGATGCAGAAGCGCCCGTCTGGCGGGTGCTTAGCGAGAAAGCGTTCGGGCGGGCTATACGAGCGCTGTGAGCAGGGTTGCCTCGCTCGCAGAGTCTCGTCGCTTGCTGCTGCGCAGGGACCAGTTTCCGGGCGGCGACTGGTCGAGTCGGAGTGGACGCACCTCCCTGCCGATACGGTCGACAGGTGGGGAGCAAACGACAGCACAACTGGCGAAGGGGCATCGTGATTGCGGCCGGGTGCGTCGTAGTGCTCGCCGCCGGTATCGCTGCCGGGGCTGCGCTCACCGGGGATGTGCGCGTCTGGCAACTAGTCGCCCTCGCAGCCACTCTGGCGGGTGTGATTTCCCTGCTTTTCGCGGACCTCACGTCCCATTGGAGGCGCGACCCTGAGGTGGAGGCGGCATTACCTCCCCAGGGAGCGCGGGCACGGCACCGTGAGGAGCGGCGCGACTTGAACCGAGATGGAAACTTGCGGTCGATTGGTCACTCAATGCTGTTGTTCGGAGCGGCGGCGCTGCTGGGGCTTTTCCTTCGTAGTTAGGGGTCGCATTCGCCGTGACATGCTAGCCGCCTCGCTCAGCGACCGGCCAGCGGCCGGGGCTCGGCTAGTGTTCGGTCATGACTGACCGCTACTCGCTGAGCGATCGACAGGTCTACGGGGCCGAGGATGACTTCGAAATGGATATGATCCTCGCCGCTATCGACCGCGCGATAGAGGAACCAAAGGCGGCCGGGACGGTTGCGCTCAAGACTGCGCGGAACGTCCCTGCGCCCGTTCCGCCTGCCGACACCGCCAAATGCACCAAGACGCCGTACCGCACCCAGGCCGTCGCTCGTGATGCGCTCGCACAGTGGAAGGCGGCTCGGCCCGAAGATCCCAATGTGCCGCATCGCGTGTACCCGTGCGATCGCTGTGACGGATGGCATCTGACCCGCAAGAACAGCGGTCGCCGCGTGCCACCGTGGGACAGGAATCCTCATTGGGAGCGTCCTGCCAGCGAGCTCGCCCGGTTGCAGCCCCGGTTCGAGGGCTGACTGCACGGACGCAAGAGGACCGGTCAACGGTCGCACCGGCACATGGGGATCGATGGTTTCATCGCGGCTATCGTTTCCAGCGTGGAGTTGGATCCAAACGCCGTAAGCACCGCGCGCCCGACGCTTCTCATCCTTGCTGCGAGCATGATCGATGCCGCGTCATCATCGGAACGGGCGCTCCGCAGGATCAACTCAGGCGCGCCTAGGGCGGGCTCCCCGCTGTCGCGACTATTCAATGAGGCCACCCTGCAGGACGCGCGAAAGCACGTCGTTGATGCGACGCTCGTCGCCGAGTACGCACTACTCAGTGCGTGCGATCACGCCCGCGCGTTCGCCACCCTGCTCCGCGTATCGAGGCGACCCGCAACCTCGGTAGTGACGCTAACCCGCGCCGCACTTGAGTCCCTCGCCCGTGCACGCTGGCTCGCCCGGGACGAGGACCTGAACGCCCTCGTCCATCGGACGCTGTCACTCCTGTACGGAGATCTCCGTTATCCGGCCTACTTTGGTGAGCAGATGCTGACCCGCAACGGCCTTCCTCTAGACCCCGCCGCGCAGCGTGCCCTCTATCGAAGCGAACTCGCTCGGCTCGGGCTACAAGAGCCGGCCAAGGTAGAGATAAGCAAGCTCGTAGCCGACCTGATCGACGCCGACATCAAGCACCAGGATGGACCGAGGCTTTACTCCATCCTCTCCTCGGTTGCTCACGCCCATCGAGCAGGAATCAACGCATTTGTCCAGATCGAACCTGGCACCGATCACTTTGCGATGGAGGCGCCACTACCCACCATCACCGAGTTCGTGCTTCAAGTCGCTGTGACGCTCCTAAGCACAACCGAGGCAGTGTTGAGTTGGTACGGCGCGGTTCCTGCAGAGCTCGATCGTGTCCACGGGGCGATGGCCCGCGTTGCGGCCCGCTTGGACCTGCTGCCCGAAGAAGCCTTCGCCGAATCGTAGACAGGGAGCAGGATGCGCGCGCGTCGACCCGCTGTCGGGCAAACGACACGGCGCACGCGAGCGACAGGAGGTACAGAAGCTCCGGCGCCCGCGACCTTAGGCTCAGCGTGTGGAGAGTGCTGTGGCCATCGAGCTGGTCCTCGAGCAGGCCGACGTGTTGGCGCGCGAGGAGAATGCGTAGGTCATGAATCGTTGGGGGAGAAGCGTCCGGGCTTGGGGGGTCGCATGGACGGAGTGAGAGTTGTCACCGTCGACGACGCCAGCATTCTGGTGCTCGAAGAAGTCACACAGGAGATAAAGGGCACGCTCAACACGAGGCTCGTCGAATACTGCTACGGACGCGTCAAGGCCGCTGAGGACCCCGACTACTACTCCCTCGAAACGACACTCGATGAGTTCTTCAAGCTCTATGACACCAAGAGCGAGAAGACCCAGCTCGGCATCGCTGGCGAACTGGTTGTGCACCTTCTCGTGCCGCACGGTCACGAGAAGCTCGTGTCCGCCGCGCTCTATCTCAACAAGGAAGAGCGCGCGATCAAGAAGGGGTTCGATCTCACCTTTTACGACGACCACGACGGTGGCCTCTGGTACGGCGAGGTCAAAGCGGGGAAAGTATCTGACAGCCAGACGGCGGACAGTAAGGTTCGCGATCTCATCGGCGTGGCCGAGCGGAGCCTCTACGAGATGTTTACGTCTGATGTCCGCAAGAAGCGCTGGGATGCGGCGTTGCTCGACGCAGACGCGACACTGCAGAGCGCCCAAGCATCGAGCGTCAAGAAGCTTCTTCGCGCGGACTTCAAGACTGTCCACGGCGGCGGAACCGCGAAAGTGCGCGCGCTCCTGTGCGGCGTCGTAGTGCGTGACCTGATGCTCGACGAGATCGACTCAGAGACAGGCAAGGCACTCATCGAGAGCGTGAAGGGTCGCGGTCGCTTTGCAGACCTCCGGTTGCTGCTCATCCAACAATCGGATCTTGAAGATCTGATCAAAGAGTTGCGCGCCTCGATCGGAGCGCCCGTCTGATGGCCGTCGACATCACCTACCGGAAATTGCGAAATCAGGCGAACCTCGACGACTCGCGCTTCCTCGAGCTCTACACGAGCATGTCCCTCGGACAGGAGATTTCGGACGACGAGTACCAGGAACTGCTTTCATATGCCGTGATCTTCCTTCGCCAAGGTGACGCGACGGTCGAGCGGCTTGGTTATCGAATCGCACTGCAGTACTCACTGGACACCGCAGACTTCGAGCCGCTACTGGACATCGCGGATCACCGTGAGCTGATGCCCGTCATCGCCGCGATCCACACAGCCCATCCCGAAGTGCTTGAAGACAACTCGCTGCACCGGGTGCTCGGAGTCGCTCATGGCAAGAACTTCACATCGGACGGGATCACCCGTACGCGCGAACAGTTGGCGCTGCGCGCGTTCAACACGATCAATTCGCACGCGACCATCATCGCGCCGACCTCGTACGGCAAATCGGAGATGATGACCGACCGCGCACTTGCGTCGTTGCCCGGCGCCGTTTGCATTGTGGTGCCGTCGAAGGCGCTCATCGCGCAGACGAAGGCTGCACTCGTTCGTCTCATGCGCCAGCGAGAAGTCTCCGCGCGCGTCATCTCGCATCCAGAGGCGTACAACGGCGAGTCATCTTTCATTGCGATCCTCACGCAGGAACGGCTGCATAGGCTCTTCGTCGATTATCCGGAACTCGAGATCAATCAGCTCCTGATTGACGAGGCCCAGAACGTTCTGTCAGACGATGGCCGTGCGCTTGAGCTATCTCAGGTGATCCTTGTTGCTCGTTCCCGCAAGGTCGACATGCAGGTCGCCTACTACACGCCGTTCCTCGAGAACCCGGAAGCTCTCCGACACGTCAACGGTGCGGATCGGCATGTACGCGCCCGCACGGTGAATGAGCAGGTCAAGGTTGAGCAGTTCTTGGTGGGGGCGCCCGGGGAAGCTCTCCGGGTCTTCGACCAGTTCTTGGCTCGTTCGTTTGAGTCGTCACTGACGGTTCCGGACGATGATGCGGACGCGGTCATCGCGTTCGCTGGCCCTCGCACCATCGTCTACCTGAACAAGCCTCGCGATGCTCAGGACCTGGCACGTCGCATCGCAAGCAAGGTTGGCTGGTCGAACGACGCGATTGCTCCCGCAGCCGCCAAAGCAATCGAGGCAATCAGCGACCTCGTCGACAAGGACTACCTCCTCGTCGACGTGATCCGAAGCGGCGTCCTCTTCCATCACGGACAAATTCCCGAAGTGCTGCGACAGTATGTCGAGAACCTCTTCCGGGAAGATCGGTCCCCGGACAATCGCTACCTAGTGACGACATCGACCTTGCTGGAGGGCGTAAACACTCCAGCGGACACGATGGTTCTGTTGTCGCCCGATCGGGGACGTGGCTACCTGGCACGGTCGGCCTTCAGGAATCTGGTTGGTCGCGTGGCGCGGTTCAGCCAGATCTTCTCGTCGGACACACCGAAGCTCGAGCTGCTGGTTCCGAAGATCTACGTCCTCAAGAGCTCCTATGCGCCGAAGCGCTGGAACCCTTTGAGCTGGCTCGAGGACCGAGCTGACCCTTCGAAGTCAGCGTCCGATCCGGTGGAGAATCCACTTCTTGAGTCTGGCCCAGTTGATCAGCCGCGCATAGAAGCGCTCGAGCGGCTTGAGAACATCGAGTTGGGTGCGTCCGGACTTGAGGGCGCTCGGCTTGCTCAGACCGAGCTCGGCCGTCTCTGCTTCCGACACGGCGCCCACGACTTCGACGTGTTCCGTTACGAGCTACTGATGCAGGATCGGGCGGCTGATCACACCGGCAGCGCAGTCTCGACGGCTGACGACCTGATTGCATTGATCGTCGATATATTCCTCGCGGGTGTCGAGCTTGGCCGCGACACTGATGACCTCGAACGCCTTCGAGACGAGCAGGGAGCGCGAAACTTCTACGCCATGTTCCTCAGCTGGCGGGCAGAAGGCGATCCCCTGAAACTCATGATCGGACGCTACCTGACGCACTGGAGACGTCAGGAGGACGATCTGATTTGGGTGGGGTCGAAGTGGGGCGAGGTCAAGCGCTTCGCGACAGAACACACGAGTGCATACGTGAGACGGTCGACGAAATCACGCGGTGCGCTCGTTAACCTCGCAATCGTACGGATCAAGGCAGAGCTCGACTTCCTTGACTACAACCTCATGAAGTACCTGGAGATACTATTCTCACTGGACTTGGTCGAGGAGACGTTCTACCTCAAGCTGAAATACGGCACTGCAGATCGCTACGTGATTGCGCTGCTGCGCAATGGCATGTCGTTTGAGCTTGCGCACCTCATCGCGGAGTCTTATCGCGAGTTCGTGGGCGTGGATATCGCCGCCAACACGATCGAACTGCTTCCGGGGCTACTTGAGGCGCTGGAGGCGGCGAGTATCAACGACATCTTGCTGTTTGAGGTGCGGGGACTGATTGGAGCACAGGCATGAGTGGGCAAGGCATCGGGACACGGCGGTGGTCGAATCTCGTCTCCGAAACGCAGTTCGCAGCGGACCTTGTGCTGACCGGCATTCGACGAGTGAGCAGCCTGCCTATGGACGGAAACATAGTCGGCGAGATCTCGTACGACCAGACGTTCCCTCTGCATGTCGGGTTGCATACCTACACCAGTGGCCTGGAGCGGCTTTGCAAGCTTGCGCTCGCGTGTCACGGCTTCCTGGAGACCGGCACCTTTGTACCGGTCCGCGGCTACTCGCACAGAATCACCGAGTTGCTCGACGCCCTGCAAGAGCTAGACCTCTCGGCGTTCTCCAAGGGGACAGGGGAGTACCTCAGCCGTCCGTCAGACGAGTACGAGCCAGAACTGAACGATTGGCTCCAACGCTACGCGTCGGGGGCAGGACGCTACGAGCTCCTGGACTCGCTATCAAGCGGTGCCGAAGCACTCCCTACCTGGGAGGCCTGGGCGGAGTTTTGCTCGCGCGGCGAGGTCTCCGATGATGTACGCCGATACATCGACATGCACTATGCCACCGGTTACGTGTTGCGGGAGGTAGCCACATCGCATGACCTCGAGAGCGTTGCGTCGGGACACCTCGAAGAGTTTGATCATCCGTTCTCCGAACGGTCTGCGGCTGTAGCACTCGCGATGTACAGACGGGCGCGGTGGGCCGCTTCGATTCTTGACGCCGTCTCGTACTACACGCACCAAGAGCTCCCAATCCTGGGCGAGGCGCTTGTGGAGCTCCGACAGACCACGAATAACTTCTTCGCTTACGTGATCGCGAAGCTTTCTGATCCAGAAGTCGTTGAAGAGGAGCTACTCGCCCACCGCGAGAACTTCGTTTCGCCATCCGAGGATGACGAGTTCGATGAGTGGCAGGCGGACGGCGAGGAGCTGCTGCATGCCGAGACTGGCGATGTCGCAAGTGTTTCGCGTCCCTAGAGTGAATCGCGTGGACACTGCGTTGGATGGCGTCGCCCGTACGAGTCTCGCCAGCCGTCCTAGCGACGCGGCCGCCGGACGCTGCCGAGCGCGAGCGCACCGCAAGGGGTCCCTCAACCGGACGCCGCCCGGATAGGGATCGGTTGCGACCCTGTTTGAGTCAGTCGCGTAGCGGCGAGCCAGCCACCTCGAACTGGAAGCCGCCGAAGACGCCGGAGAGGAGAGGGCGTGCTTCTGCGATGGAGGCGACGACCTCCGGCAGGGCAAGCGACGCCTGGTGCGCGGCCGCGTCCTCCCATAGTTCGATCACGAACACCGTGTTCGGCTCGTCATCGTTCGTGCCCACCTCGTACGCGAGGCAGCCGATCTCGGAGAGTACGCTGCTCCTTCGGTCAAATGAGCCACGAGCATGTCACGTTTGCCCGGAACCGTGCCGAGGGTGCCAGCGTTCGCGAAGACCATGCCAGGAATCTACAGACCGCGCCCGACACTGCCGGTTCGGCGCACGCTGGCCGACCCTGGATTGCTTCACGGCTCGAAGGTCAAAGACGGCTCGCGGTGAGGGTGCACCGCTACGATTCCGTCATGACTGATCCGTTGACCGGCGCACTCATCAACGCGGGGCTGAAGGCAGCAGATGCCACGAGCTCCGAAGCGGCGAAGACGGGATCTGCCCTGTGGTTGAAGGTTCTCGGCCCTCCCGCGGAGGCGCTTGGGGCGCACTTCAAGAGCCGCGTCGAGCTCTGGTCGGAGGCGACCCTGGCGCGTCGGGTGCTGGAACGCGCCGCTGGTAAAACGGACACTGGAGCACCCGGAACAGTCCCGCCGCGAGTCGCTGCGGACGTGTTCGATAAGGCCCAGTGGGCCGAGGACGAGTTCCTCGCCGAGTACCTCAGTGGCGTGCTCGCAGCGGCACGTACACCCGATGGCAAGGACGATCGCGCAGTTGGGTGGACTGCACTGGTCGCCCGCCTGTCGTCAGACGCCCTCCGCCTGCACTACGCGATCTATTCCGCACTCCGGACGAAACTGGTCGGCCAAGACGTGGACGTGATCTCCGAGTGGAATTCTAAGCAACTTGTCTTCACGTATCTCGAGCTTTACCCCCGCTTGGGGTTCACAGGTGACAACTGGACGGGGCGAGTGATCGCAGCAGCGTACGCTCTACAACGTGAAGGCCTGATCACGCACATGACGCACGGCGGTGCAGATCACCTCACCGGCCTTCCCTACCGGCAATATCAACTCCCCAACGTTGGCGACATGCTGATCACAGCGACGACTGTCGACGGGTGCTACCTGTTCCTGCAGGCGCACGGATACGGCGACAAGTGGGCGAACGCGATCGGGGACGCGGACCTCGCCTTCGATCCCTGGCCCGATATCGCGCCGTCTTTCGCGGCTGTCCCCGCGTATTGGCTCCACGAGCTGCCAGGCAAGGGCAAGCCGCGCGAGTGACACAACGCCAGATTTCCTACGATCAGTTTGTCGCGCGTCAGACTATGTGGCAGGACTGTTAGTTGAGTCCTGAACGGAGAGTCCGACATGGGAACCACCTGTGATCCCGGTGGAGAAGAAAACGAGGATCGTGCTCAGCGTCCTCTCGGGCGAGGTTTCGATCGCTGAGGCCGCGCGTCGCGAGAAGGTGTCCGAGCAGTCGATCGGCCGGTGGAA